>CEVB01010156.1_pt1 | contig 13159 bp, 9 predicted proteins | sample 531381 | NCBI WGS metagenome assembly CEVB01 (sample SAMEA2622763, study PRJEB7988) | marine metagenome | biome: marine biome (ENVO:00000447); feature: surface water layer (ENVO:00002042); material: "saline water (ENVO:00002010), including plankton (ENVO:xxxxxxxx)" | depth 5 m | reverse complement strand
TGAAAACGTTGAAAAACTCGTGAAGTTTATGAACGAGACTGGTGGAACGCTAGAGGATTATGTCAAACTCAACGCGGATTATTCTAAACTTGATGATGGTGTTTTATTAAACAACTACTATCAACAAACAAAAGGTCATTTAACTCAAGATGAAATTAATTTTTTAATTGAAGATAAATTTAGTTTTGACGAAGAGGTAGATGAACCAAAAGACATAAAACGTAAAAAGCTTGCTTATAAAGAAGCGGTTGCTGAGGCTAGAGGCCATTTGGAAAATATGAAGGAAAAATATTACGATGATCTTAAGTTAGGATCAAAGTTACCTCCAGAACAACAAAAGGCAGTAGACTTTTTTAATCGTTATAATAAAGAGCAAGAACAGGCTAGTGAACTACAGCAAAAAGCAAAGCTACATTTTAACAAAGAAACTGATAAAGTTTTTAGTGATAACTTCAAAGGTTTTGATTTTAAAATTGGAGACAAGAAATATCGTTACAATGTTAAAGATGCTGCTAAAGTTAAGGAAAGTCAAAGTGATTTTATGAATATCTTTAAACCTTACATGGATGATGAAACAAGATTTTTAAAAAATGCTAGTGACTACCATAAAACATTATTTGCAGCATCAAACGCTGACGCAATAGCTAATCATTTTTACGAACAAGGTAAAGCAGATGGAATAAAGCAGATGACTAGTGAAGCAAAAAATATAAAAATGGATGCTAGACAATCATCTCCTGTTGTTGATGCTGCTGGTACTAAAGTAAGAGTTATTAGTGGTGACGATAGTTCAAAGCTTAAAATTAAACTTAAAAACTATTAATTAACATTAAAAATTAAAAATTATGGCAAGTGTAAACTTTACTGGCCCTGCTGTCGGTGGTTTGGTATCACCAAGCTACACTAAAAACATTACTACTGGATCTTATTTAGATTTAGCTAGTTCTGCTGGACAGGGTTGGGCTCAACAATATCTGCCTGATTTATACGAAGCTGAAGTTGAAAGATATGGAGACAGATCTATCAGTGGATTCCTAAGTATGATCGGTGCAGAAGAAGCTATGACTGCTGACCAAGTTGTTTGGTCTGAGCAAGGTAGACTTCATTTAGCTTATAAAGCTACTATCAACACTACAAGTGGTGTTGTTACTGCTGACTCAATTAAAGATATTGATAATCAATCAGGTTCTTCAATTGCTCACGCGGTAAGAAAAGGACAAACAGTTGTTTGTCAAATTACAACAGGTTCTGATGTTGTTGTTGCAAAAGCACAATGTACTGCTGGTATAGAAGCTGCAACTAACACACTAACATTACAACCTTTTGGAGCTGCTACATTTAAGGATTTAGCTAACGTTGCTGTTGCAAGTACAGCTGTTATTAAATTCTTTGTATACGGTTCTGACTTTGGAAAAGGAACTGGAGCTATGGAAGAATCAGTTGAAGCTGAGTTCAAGTCTTTTAGCAACAAACCTATCATTATTAAAGATAAGTATGTTGTTTCAGGATCTGATGCTTCTCAAATTGGTTGGATCGAAGTTTCTGGTGAATCTGGACAAGGTGGATACTTATGGTATTTAAAATCTGCTGGTGATACAAGAAAAAGATTTGAAGATTACTTAGAGATGTCAGTCGTTGAAGGTGTTAGCAAAAATGCTAGCTCTGTAGTAACTGGTACTGGTACTGAAGGTCTTTTCGAAGCTATTGAAAGTAGAGGTATGATCTCAGACAGCGGTATGTTCGATGGCGCTACTGATGATTTAGCTGATTTTGACGTATTAATTGGTGAATTAGACAAGCAAGGTGCTATTGAAGAAAACATGCTTTTCTTAGATAGATCTGCTAATCTAGCATTTGATAATATGTTAGCTGGTGCTAATAACTACCACTCAGCTGGTACTAACTATGGTGTATTTAATAACTCTGAAGATATGGCGTTAAACTTAGGTTTCAACGGATTTAGAAGAGGTTCTTATGACTTCTACAAATCTGACTGGAAATACTTAAACAACAAATCTACAAGAGGATTAATTAACGATGGTGCTACTGTTGGTAAAGTCGAAGGTGTTTTAATTCCTGCTGGAACTACAAACGTTTACGACCAAGGCATGGGCAAGAATATTAACAGACCGTTCTTACACGTTAGATATAGAGCTTCACAAGCTGATGACAGAAAGATGAAATCATGGATCACTGGATCTGTGGGAGCAGCTACTTCTGCATTAGATGCTATGGAAGTACATTATCTATCTGAAAGATGTCTTGTTGTTCAAGCTGCGAATAATTTCGTATTATTCAGATAATAACTATATAAAGTTGAGAGGGTGGTATACGTATCACCCCTCCTCTTTATTTTTAACTTTTTAATTATATTATATCATGAAACAAAAAATAAAACAACCTGCTGCAAAACAGTGGGAAATAAAAGATAGGTTGTATCAATTAACAACCGAAAAAATACCAGTTACTCATATAGTAAAATCAAAAAATTTATATTATTTTGATGAAGAAGCTGGTTATGAAAGAGAAATGAAATACTGTAAAAATCAAAAAACAGTATTCGTTGATGAAATGAAAGGACCTCAAAGATTAGGTCATATTATATTTAGAGATGGACTACTTTACGTACCAAAAAACGAGGTAACATTACAGAAATTACTTTCGCTATATCACCCTGATGCTAATAGAAAGTTTGCAGAAGTTGATAATGAAGTACAAGCAGAATCAGATTTAGATATATTAGAATTAGAGATTGAAGCTTTAAATGCTGCACAACAAATGGAGGTTGATCAAATGGAAGCAATATTAAGAACAGAGTTAGGTTCTAAGGTATCTAGCATGAAATCTAAGGAGCTTAAACGTGATTTACTTATATTTGCTAAAAGCAACCCACAATTGTTCTTAGAACTCGCTAATGATGACAACATAAATATTAGAAATATGGGTATAAAAGCTGTTGAAGCTAGCATACTTACGTTATCAAACGATCAAAGAACTTTTACTTGGACAAAAACAGGTAAAAAAATAGTAACTGTTCCTTTTGATGAGAACGCTTACTCAGCTTTAGCTGCTTTCTTTAAAACTGATGAAGGTATAGAAATATACAAATCAATAGAAAAGAAACTAAAGTAAAAATAAATAGTCCGGGCCTTCGGGCCCTGAGACTATTAAATAAAAAAAAATATGGCTATAAACGTAAATACAGTATACAAAACAGTTTTGTCTATCTTAAATAAGGAGCAAAGAGGATTTTTAACTCCTGATGAGTTTAATAAAATAGCCAAACAAGTACAATATCAATTACTAGATTTATCTTTTTATGAGTATAATAAAATGTTAAATTTAGATACATTTGGTAGAACAAACGCTGGTTATGCTGATCTACCTAAAAAAACAAAAGAAAGAATAGAGGCTTTTTATAAAACACAAACTAAAACGTTAACATCTGGTAGCTTAGTTTTACCTAACGATATATACAAGCTAATAGACTTAAATATTGTAAACAAAACAATATCATTAGAAGAAATAGATAAAAGTGAATTATCATATATATTATCATCTCCTTTAACAAAACCCACATCAGATTTTCCTGTATATTACAAAACAACAACATCTAACGGTGGAACTACAATAGTTGTAGAGCCTACTACGTCTGACGATATATCAATAGACTATATAAAATTACCTACAGATCCTAGGTTTGGGTATAGTAGAAATGCAACGTTTGGTACAAACGTGTATGATAAAAATCCATATATAGCTGATGGTATAGTTTTAGGTAACGCTAGTATAGGTATAATATCAACAAATACTACTGATGGGATTAATGCTGCTGGCGCAGGTTATAGCGGCACTATTGGTGAAACATCAGGATTTACCACAAGTGGCAGTGGTGTTGGAGCAAACATAACTATAATAATAGATGGTAATACAGTAACTAGCGTAAAAATAAACTCTGCTGGATCAGGTTATAAAGTTGGTGATACTATAACTATAAGTAAAGATACTGGCACTCCAGCAATAGGTGGTTCTACAGACGTAGTCTTAACATTAAGAAATGAAGATATTTACAGCACAAGCACAAAAGGATCAACAGACTTTGAACTACATCCTTCTGAAGAGGCTGCGTTAGTTTTATCTATTTTATCAATGGCAGGTCTTGTAATGAAAGACCAGGTTATAACAAAACTAGGAGCAGATTATTTAGTAGCGCAACAAAGAATTAAACAACAATAGATATGGGATTATTAGAGACAACTACAGCTTTTCAGTATTATAATAAAACAAAACTATTTCAAGGTAGCGAAGGATCTGAAGTTAATTCTATACCAAGATCTAAATTTATTTTTCCTGATGGTTTTTTATATAAACCTAAAAAAATATCTGATTTTACAGTTAAGTTAAATAATCAAGTTCAAGGATCTGATAACTATACTTTTTCAATAGCAAACGGTATCGTTAGTATAACTTTTGTAAAAAAGACAGTTGATTATATAACAAGTAATTTATCTAGTACAGTAACTTTAGCAAACGAAGATGTTATAACTATATCTTTGCATAACGATGTTGTAGGTAATTATAGATATGTGTCATTAAAAGATTTAGTAAGTAACTTTATGGTTGGTTATGTTGGTGATGGTAAATTAGTTAATTCTGTAAAAAGATCAGAAGTTTTATTTCATGCTAAAAGAATATTACAAGAATTTAACTACGATATAAATAGAATAGAAAAAATACAAGAAATTGAAGTTCCACCATCACTTAGTATACCTATGCCTCAAGATTATGTAAACTATGTTAGGTTATCCTGGTTTGATAATGGTGGTATTGAACATATAATATATCCATCAAGATTAACTTCAAAACCTTCTCAGTCGATTTTACAAGACTCGGATTATGAATATTTATTTACTGATGAAAACTTATTAACAGGTGAACCTCAAATATCAGAAAATTTTAAAGACTTTGATTTACACAACGTAAGCGGAGCTTTAAATTCTAATGATTATTTTTATAACCAAACATATCACACTGATAAAGTTGCTAATACAGGTTTAAGATATGGATTAGACCCTGAGGTTTCTCAACATAACGGGGTTTTTGTTATAGATGAATTAAATGGTAAAATATCCTTTAGCAGTGATTTAAAAGACAGAAGTATAACTTTTAAATACTTATCTGATGGTTTAGCTACTGACGATGAGATGAAGATACATAAGTTTGCTGAAGAAGGTATGTATAAAAGTTTAGTATTTAACATATTGTCAACAAGAGCTGGCGTTCCTGAGTTTATAATAAACAGATATAGAAAAGAAAGAAAAGCAGCGATGCGTAATGCTAAAATAAGGTTGTCTAACTTTAAATTATCTGAGATATCTCAAGTAATGAGAGGTAAGTCTAAACAAATTAAACATTAATTAAATGCCACAGTTAAAAAACATTTTCGTAAGAGGTAAGATGAATCAAGACCTTGATGAGAGGCTTGTGCCAAAAGGCGAATATAGAGAAGGTCAAAATATACTTATAACAAACAGTGAAGACTCTGATGTAGGTGCTATTGAAAATGCTTTAGGTAATAAATTAGCTTACGATGTTGCTGAAAGTTGGAGATCTGATTTTAATAATAAAAATGCTGAAGTTATAGGTGCTTATGTAGATGTTTCCAATAATAGAATATTTTGGTTTGTAACTACTTTTTCTGGTTTAACAGGTAAAAGTATTATAAACATGGACAGAGCAAGTGTGGCAAATGGTGATATTTGTAAAATAATAATGAAAGAAGGATCTAATGCACCTGTTGTGTTAGTGAACGGACCTTTTTTAAATTTTAGTAAAAACCATTTAATAACAGGTATAAACAGTATAGATAATTACTTATTTTTTACAGACAATTATAATCAACCAAGAGGTATTGATGTTGATTTAGCTAAAGAAAATCCTAGCTATTATAATTGTGAAGAAAAAATATCTGTAGCTAAAGTAGCACCATATCAAGCTCCTTTTTTAACAAATACAAGTGGTGCTGGTGATGGAACAACTCTTTTAACAACAAATCCTAGTGATCCAAATGGTATAAAATCAGATTATTTAAAAGACAGGTTTGTTAGATTTGGTTATAGGTATAAATACGAGGATAATCAATACTCAATAATATCACCATTTACTCAAGTTGTATTTAAACCGTTAAATAACGGTTCACTAGCATATAACGCTAACCAAACAAATAGCACCACAAACGAAGCTAAAGTTTCAACAAGCGTAAGAACAGTTGCTGAAAAAACAATAGTTGATATAATGGAAAACGCGTATGATAAAATTACAATGCGTATACCATTACCTAATGTAGACGAGTTTGCTACCTCAGATCCTGGAACAACATACAGTAATGATTTAAAATTAAAATCAATAGAAATAGTATTAAAAGAGTCTGACGGTATATCAATAAAAATAGTTGATGTAATAAATATAGCCGAAAAACAGCTAGAAACATCATCACCTTTTAAATCATACTCTATAACACCTGTTTCTGGAACAACATATTATAGGCAAACAATAGATTATATTTATAAATCTGAAAAACCTTTTAAAACTTTACCAGAAAGACAAACTATAAGAGTTAGTGATAAAATACCAGTTAGATCTAAATCACAAGAATTAGTATCTAACAGGTTAATATATGGTAATTTAACTTTAGGTTATGATTTACCAACAGATGAAGACGGTAGAAAAGGTATAAACTTTTTATTAAACAGTCAGGTTAAAGGCGCTAACGAAACAAACGCAACAACTGGTTTACTGCAGTATAATAAAAATGCTTATAAGTATCACAATATAAAGCAAAGAAGAACGTATCAAGCTGGCGTTGTTTTATCAGATAGATTTGGTAGACAATCACCAGTTATATTATCTACAAATACAGACAGTGAGTTAACAGACACACATACTGTAGATGCTGTAAATACAAACTTTCACGAGCATGGGCCAAATAATTCGTACAGTTGGTCGCAATCAGAGGCTGGCGTTGTTGGTAAAGCTCTAAATATAGAGTTTAAAGACACTAGATTAGTTGAAGCTGTTAAAGCATACGCTACTGATAATCCAAATGGTTGGTTTTCTTGGAAACTTGTTGTTAAACAAACAGAGCAAGATTATTATAATGTTTATGGTTTTTCACCTGGTAATTCTTGGTCTACCGAAGGTACAACATCTACAACATTAAGTGGTGATGTACAAATAATATCAGGTAGTATTGATACAACAACAAAAGGTAAAAGCTGGTTTACTTTATATGGTGATAATATAAATAAAATACCTAGATCTTTAAATAAGGATACAGATATTAACAGAGAAGGTGTAACAAGTTCAGATGTAAAGTTATTTCCTAAAGTTGTTGGTGATGCAGGTGCTATATCTGAAAAATCTAAAAATGTTGGTGATATTCGTCAAGAGTATATTGATGTACTAAGCATTGGATCTGCTATTGATCAAGGTTTAGCTAGCCAAGCTAATATTAAAAATTATTTTGAATCTAGGTTAAGACCATACGGGTTTTTATTTAATTCTAATTCAAACCCACAAGTTGCTGAGTTACCAAATTTATTTACAGAACTAGCAGCTCCATCAAGCGCTCAAAACGTTTCAATAAATCCTTCTAATAGTGGAACTTTTCCATTTGGATACCCTCATGTAAACAATAGTAATTTAACTGTTTTTGAAACAAAACCTTTTGAATCTAAAATTGATATATTTTATGAAACATCTACTAGTGGTTTAGTAAATGATTTAAATTTATTAATGAACAACACTACTGGTGCACCAAGCGATATAAGAATAGACGGTAACACAAGTGATAGTTTCTTTGAATCAGCTGCTAGTGGAACAACCATAGGGGTTTTAAGTGCAACACCTTCTGGTGGTCAAACTATATCAACTTTTCAAATATTAGGTATATCAAACGGCACAAATCAAAATGGTAGATTTACAGCTGTGTTAGATAGTGGAACTTGGTATTTAAAAACAAACGATACGTTTTTATTTAAAAACAATAGTGAAGATGTTTTTGTAGTAACAGTTAAAGCTATACAAGGTAACGGAACGTATGTTACTCAAGATATAACGATTAACTTAACAAATACTGCGCCATCAGCAACTAGCGTTTCGGCTACAGTAGCAAGTACAACATCTAACGGTACGTTTATAGTTTACGTTCCTGCTGTAAATGGATCAGCAAGAACTACGAACAACGATAATAAATCAGGTTTATCTGGAGCTTTATCTCAAGGTTTAGGTGGTAATAATAGTGGTATGTTTACATTAACACAATCTCCAAATGGTAGATTTGTTTTAACAGCAAACAATACTTTTAATTATTCTAGTTTCTTTGGTCAAAACCTAACTTCTAAATCATTAACGCTAACAGTTACTGATAACGGTGGTTTAACTGGCACAGCAACTATAATATTAAATCCTTCAACATCTAACGGTTTACAGGGTTGGGCTCACGGTGGTGCAACAACCGCTTGTACTATGTTTTGTGATAATATGTCAACTACATATTATGGTATACAAGGATCAGGTACTGGTGTTCCAAGTGATCAAAACGGTGTTTACACAGGTAATATTATATATATAGATGCTACATTACAAAATAGATTAATGGCTGGTAGCTCTGGTTATTTTGTAGATGCCAACGGAGCTCAGTTTGAAATAAATAATGGTGTAATAGGTTCAGGTTATCAAATTTGTCCACAATGTTAAAAATAAGTATATGAGCGCAGTTATAGAAATTTCATATTTTAATTCGATAGTATTAACAAGTGGTGTTGATGGTGGAGGTCAAGCTGATGGCCAATGGCACGTAGAAGAGTCAAGAATTAAAGGTGAGTTTAATGGTAAACAAATAGATTATGGTGCTAGAGCTCATTTAGTTGATGAAGAGTACGGTGAACAAAAAAGAACAAATGCTTTAATTCACAGTGGTATATATAATTCAAGAACAAAAATAAATGAATTAAATCAGTTTCCTGTTGGTGAAGATATAACTAGAGCAGTTGATATATCACAAGGTAGTATACAAAAACTACATGCAGAAGATACTAACTTAAATATATTTCAAGAAAATAAAGTTAATAGAGCTTTGATTGACAAAGACGCTATATTTACAGCTGAAGGTCAAGCTATAACAACTTCAGGTAAAAACGTAATAGGTCAAATAACACCTTACTCTGGTAAATATGGTATAGGTACACATCCTGAAAGTTTTGCTGTATTTGGTAATAGAAAATATTTTGCAGACAAAGATAGAGGTGTTGTGTGTAGATTATCAAGTGGAGTTGGTGGTGGCAGTGGTATAGAGCTAATATCACAATCAGGTATGAAGGACTTTTTTAAAGATAACCTCAAAGCGTGTAATAGAATATATGGGGCTTTTGACGAGCAAAAAGGTAAATACATAATATCTTTACAAGGAAGCGTTGATAGTGTTGATTTAAACATTAGTAGTTCAGATGATACAGGAAGCGCTATACTTATAGATCAAAGTGGCTATAGAACTTTATGCTACAGTGAAAGAGTAAAAGGTTGGACATCTTTCTTTACTTATAAGCCTACGTTTGGTGTTAGTTTAGATAACGAATTTTATACGTTTAATAAACACGATATGTATAAACACCATGATGATTCAGTTACAAGAGGTAATTTTTACGGTAAAAGTTTTCCAGATCCAGCTTATGTTAAATTTATTTTTAACGATCAACCTAATTTTGTTAAAACATTTTTAACTATAAATTATGAAGGAACTACAGGTTGGAGCATGGAAGAGTTTTCAACAGGTGGTAATAGTATAAGTGGTTATAATAGTTATGACGATGTTAACAACTCGTATGTTATACCAAAAGAAGGTACTTTAGTTGGAACTGATACTATAGGTTTTGTTAAAAAAGAAGGTTTTTACTTTTCTGAATTAAGAAACAAAGCTGTTGATTATTTTCAAGATGGTTCTCAATTTAATACAACCGGAGTTAAAGGTTATTATTCTGATGTTAAACTTCAGTACTGGATACCATCAGAAACATCGTCAGCTGATAAAGCAGAATTATTTGCTGTAGGTTCAGAGGTATTAGGTATAGTATTAAGACCTCCTACAACAAAGAAAACATAAAATTAAATGGAATTAATAAAAAAAACAGTAGAATATAGAAACGCTGTTATAGATCTTGAGAAAAAAATTAAAAAAATAGACGGCGCTTTAGTTGGTGAAAAATTAAATAAATACAACCCGTTAAAACATACTTTTGCAAAAGGCTATTATATAAGAGAAATAAATACGCCAGCGGGGCAATTTATAGTAACAAAGATACATAAAGAAGAGCATCCTTTTTTCTTAATGAAAGGTGAGTGTTCAGTTTTAACAGAAGACGGTCCTAAAAGAATAAAAGCACCATATTACGATATAACTAAAGCTGGAACAAAAAGAGTAATATATATACATACTGATGTTACTTGGGTTACAGTACACGCAACAGATTTTAAAACTGTTGAAGAAGTAGAAGAAAAAGTTATAGCTAAGGATTTTGATGATCCAGCTATAAGTATAGAAACATTAAAACAACTTAAAAACAATTAATTATGAGTTTTATAGCAGTAGCCATTGGAGGCGCAACATTAATAGGCGGTGTAGCCAGTGGGGCTATGGCAGCTGGTCAAGCTAGAAAAAATAGAAAAGCAGCAAAAGCAGCGGGTGATAAAATAGATATGTTAGAAGGATCTAGACAAAAAGTTATTGATCCTTTTGCAGGTATGACTAGTTTAGACTCTATGTTAAGCAATCAGTTTGATAACTTACAAGTAGCAACTGGTACAGCTGAGTTTGAAAGAGAAATGTCTGATGTTAATTTAGCCAACATGACAGATCAAGCGCTAAGGTTTGGTTATGGTGGTGGTGGAGCTACAGCTTTAGCTTTCGGAGCTAATAGAGCTACTAGACAAATAGCTAATACCATAGGTCAACAAGAGGCTAAAAACGCTATGCTAAGAGCGCAAGGTGCACAAGATTTAATGGCTGCTAGGATGGGTGAAGCAAGAAGAATACAAGGTGCTAGAGCTCAAGGAGCTGCTTATATGTTTGAAACACAAGAAAACAGAGATATGGCTAGGTTAGATAGATTAGCTGGCTTACAAACAGGTTACCAAACAAACGCAAATAATTTACAAGCTCAATCAGCTTCAATATTTGGATCAGTTGTTCCAAATGCTTTGTCTGCTTATGGAAACGCTGGTGGAACATTTACTACATAATAAATAAATAAAATAATATGGCTTTAAATATAGAAAAATTTGATCCTAATATAAAATCACCTGGAATTAATAAAGCTACAGGTGCTTATGCTCGTGGTGATGTTGCTGGTGTTGCTGATTGGAGTGTGGTAAGTAAAAACATACAAGACTCTATAAATGAAGCTGGTAAGGTTATTGCTGCAGATCTTCAAGAAGCTAAAACACTTACAGATAATCTAATGGCTGCTAAAGAAGATGCTCAGTTAGCTATTGATAAATTTGGTGAACAAAATATAAATTCTTTTACAAACGCAACTGATGATATATTGTCTAGTGTTAAATCAGACATGCAGACAGATACTGACAGATTAACTAGGTCTAGAAAAGGTTTTTTAGGTATAGGCGAAAGAGATGAAAGAGATGAAAGCGAAATAACATTTAAAGACTTAACAAGAAGACAGAAAAAAGAAGCATTAGACAGGTTAAACAACTTAAAGTTATTAAAACAAAACGTAGAAGCTCCATTAACAAACTGGACAACAAATGATCCAGCGGATTTAAATTGGGCTAATATTGCTAAAAATCCTAAAGCTAAAGAATTTTATCATCATTTAATAGTTGAAGGTGGTGAATATGAAGTTAGTTTTACAAATGAAAAAGGTGAAAAATCTTCAGGTGGTTATATTAAATATGAAGTAGATGGTGAAACAAAATATCTTAGTAACATAGAATTAGCTGGAGCTAAAGAAATGTTTACAGGTGCTGGTGAATTAAAAGAAAGCGTTTTTAGCGTACTTGATGAAAATGCCAAATTAATTAGCAGTGACGCCGCAAGATTCCAACAAGATAATAATATAGAAGATTTTGATTATGAAAAAAACATAAACATGAAGGTTAATAGCGTATTAGCAGATAAAGCTAATTATGAATTTATATTTAATAATTTAACTGATCCTAAAAATAGAGAAGTAGCTTATACAGGTTCTGAAGAACAAGTTAATGAAGTTAAAAATTATATGTATGAATATATTTCTGATAAAGTTGGTCAAGAAAGAACTGAAAAATCAACTATTGTTCCAGAAGGTATGACAAATATTGGTGGTACAAATTATGATCAAGCAATAATAAAAAGAGCAAAACAATACAACCAAGTTATACAAAGTTTAGTAGCTGATCCAGAGGGTGAAGAATACTCACCTGAAAACCCAATGCCTAAGTTTGATGGCGCATTTAGTCAAGTTAGAGATGGTCAAAAAGAAACTAGTAAAAATTTAAATCAAGCTATGGAAACATATATAGGTGAAGATAAATTTATGGGTAGATTCTGGTATAACTTTTCAAATCAACTAAATGGTTTAATAGATAAATTTAACAATGGTGATGATTTAACTAAAAACGAAAAAGCAGTTGTTGATGCTTATAATAATCATCTAGGTGGATTTGATGAAAAAGTAAACTTAAGACAATATATTGAGCCTAGTGTTTTAGAAGAAGGTACTCAAGTTAACTATGATAGAAATAAAAAAATAGTTACAATGACACTAAATAATGGTCAAATTGAAAACTTTAATTTAAGGTTTCCAGCACAAAGAAAAAAATTCTTTGAAAAAATGATGGAGGGTAGAAATTTAGACGCTTTAGATGGTGGTTTCTTAATAGAACATTTTTACGATCAGGGTGATATTAAATTTGACGACCTAGACGAATCAAAACCTCAACTGTAATAACATGTACGAATTAAACGGATATTTTTACTCGCTGCAAGAAATACAAGAAGCGGCTGCTAGAGATGGCATGAGCCTGCAAGAGTTTATAGACACTAAAGGTTTAACACCTACCGCTGAAACTTCCCAAAAAATAAAACAAAGACAAGAAGAGCCAAATG
>CEVB01008712.1_pt1 | contig 13161 bp, 25 predicted proteins | sample 531381 | NCBI WGS metagenome assembly CEVB01 (sample SAMEA2622763, study PRJEB7988) | marine metagenome | biome: marine biome (ENVO:00000447); feature: surface water layer (ENVO:00002042); material: "saline water (ENVO:00002010), including plankton (ENVO:xxxxxxxx)" | depth 5 m | reverse complement strand
GTGGTTGAAAGTGATGATGATTGCCATAATAGGGTCATAACGATACCACCAATGAACATATAGAATATATTACCAGTGAACCAAGCGAGGTGATCCATATTACCCATGGATTTCATTCCGCCTGAAAAAGTTTTAAGACCAATGTAGAAGATAACCAATCCTACCAGTGTTGTGATTACGGGATTTCCTAGATCCATTTTACTAACCTTTTTAACAAGTTTCTTTGTTTTGCCCATGTGACTACTACCTTTGTAATAAGGTTTCATTACGTCGTTGTGCATATTTCAAACTTTGTTGCCTACGTTTCTCTCTTTCCTTTGGGTCGTATGCTTGATACATTTTTTCCCACCCAGCAACTTTATTTTCTTTTGCCCATGCTGCAAGCATATCAGGTTTATGTGCTTTCATTATACCTCCTTGCCATATACTTTAACCAAATATTGCCAGTGTTTTGAATCCAATCGTTACCACGATTGAGTTTCATCCACTTATATATCTTTTCTGCCTTTTCGACTATCTGTTCCTGTTTCATTATGACACCATCAATGCGACATAAATTAAAACACCTAATATACTAAAATTAATAATCATGTTTATGTAATGTGGATTCGGACTCATTTGTTAAACCTCAATGTATATTGTCTTCCATTATAATAAAAAGTGACAGTTGAGTGAGAATAAACATTTTGATATTCTTCCTCATATCTTGTCTCAACTTGACATCTTTGACCTTTATTTTTCTCACTATTGAGAAGACCACCTATGATAGCACCCATAGCACCACCACCATCTTCTCCTGGCACATTATTACCGATAGCACCACCGATGATAGCACCTTCGAGTAAGTTTTCAAGATCAGACTTGCCATTGCCTTGTGTACAAACTTGAACTGAATATGGTCTTTTTACGATAACATTTTTGTAGTGATCTTGAACTGTTTCCGCACGTGCAAGATCAATACCTGCCATCGTAAAAGATACGATGGCACCAGTAAGTAAAATTTTTCTAAGCAGCATTTGCGAACTCCACTGCAGTCTTCATTGCATCACGTTTGCGACCTTGATTAAATCCAAACCATGATGAGTAGAGACGACTATCTGCGTTACGACCCTGCATATGATCTGTAACAAAAGTCACAGAGTTAAATGCTTGCCACCAAGAACCTTCGGCAAACTTTGCTCCAGGTTGACTCTCAATTGATTGTAATGATATCAATGCATTTCTTGATAACGTATCAACAGATAATCCTTTGCCTTGAACTCTTTTATCAGCAGTTCTTGGGAACACAGTGTTATAATACTCAATCAAAGAATCAGCAGTATATCTTTTTGAACCAAGGAATGCTGCCATCTCTTTATATGACTTGAGTTTATTAGTAGCAATACCAAGTGCTGTTTTTACTTGACTCGCATCAAACTCAACACGATGTCCAACTTTAACTGAGTTAGCATTTTTATCTTCAAGTGAAAGAGTCAATGTATTATTACAAACAACACGTATCGGTGTGAAACGAACATCAATCGTTTTACCATATTGATGAGGATTTGAAAATAATAGGTATGAATCAATCTGATCACCACCAAATAATTCAAATGAATCTTTTACTTTCGCAAGTGCCCATACCATTTGACCACCACGTAACGAACCAGCAGTATTCATCTCCATGTCACCTGCCATCACATACTCGTGAAAAAACTCAAAAGCAGTTTCATTTTGACATGGATTCCAGTTCTCACCGACATTAGTCAAAATTTTACCATCAGAACTACGAACAAGAGACTTGAGTCCTGTTGGTAATTCTTTGCCATCCCAACGAACATAAGACTCTACTTCGTTAACAGTCCAATCAAGTCCTGCTTTTTGCATCATCTGAGCAGGTGTCAGATCGTTTGATACAGGAACACCAAGTCCGTGCCATGGGACTTCACCTGCATATGCCATTGTTTCTACTGCTGCAACCATTATTTTGCCTCCTTTAATAAATCGTTTGCCACACTTCTCCACATTGGGATTTGACGAAGTAACTCACCAAAATATTTTTTTGCCATCATCTCATAATGCATTTTGGTATCAATTGAACCACCCATCATTTCAATATATTTTTCTGCTAAAACAACTGACTCATCATAAGTCAAACCAGATGGATATTTTGTATTATTTAAATCGCTCATATTCACTCCTTATGCCACTAATGCTAATTTTAAAAGTGATGGATCCACTTTCCAGTTCATCACATTTTTATCGACAGACTGCCTGACGAGAACTGATTTACTGTTGACTTTACTGACAACACCAGTAACCTTTCCTCTTTTACCAGCATCAAATGTTACCCAATCACCTACAACAAATTTTCTACTCGCATCTTCACGAAGACGAGTCTTCCTAATTTTAATCATATCAATGATCTCATTTAACTCATCATTGTTAGAGTTCATGATTACATGATAAACATCATCCCAAATTTTCATTTTATTTTTCATTTTATACTCCTCATTTATTTTCATTTTATACATATATTATATCATAGTTATATGGAATAGTAAAGCTTTTTTTTCATTTTATTTAAAATAAAGAACTCTTTACACTTTTTAGTGAATAATTACCATAAGAATCTTGATAATATTCAGGTAATGAATCAAATAGATTAAGTTGAAAACCATCACCACGCCATACTAGATACTCTTGAACAGATTGTTCTTTAGTACACCACTTAACACCATTAAGACCAGACCAAACAAGACCAAGACCTTCACGCTTATACACATCGTGCGCCTCGATCACACTTCGTGTTTCGTCATTACCTTGATCAATCCAATCGATTAACCAGTCAAGTGACTTACCATAAAACTCAGCACGTTTATTTAAAACTGTTAAAGCACCTTTTAATCTCATTTTTTTAACTCCTCTTTCATTTTATACATATATTCTATCATACTTTTACATCAATGTAAAGCTTTTTTTTCATTTTTTTTAAATATTTTTTATTTTTTTTATTTATTATAAATATTTAATACACGAAACTATTTGCGGAGGATTATATGATCCTTATGGACAAAGTAGGACACACAGTTTTAAAAAAAGGTGACATAGTGAGAGCACCATCCGGATCCAACGATTGGGTTGTAATAGATAATGAGGGTGAAAAAGTGATTGTTGCATGTATTAGTAAAATAATGCATAAGGAAACTGAAGTTCTAGAGGAATGGTATAAAGTTAAGTGATCGATAGATTATTTAAAACTTTATCTACAGACTCTTCAGACAAAATAATATTAGCAACTACAAAAAGTGAATATTCACCAGTTGTAAATATAGTGTGTTCTTTACATGTATTGATAAAATAAACTTTTCCATCTGTAAAATTTAATATTTTATTGTCAAGAATAAAATAACTATCTGGTGGATTACATCTTTTTATTGGAATGAACAATCTAAATGAGTTTATCTCTCGAGAATATTGATCTCGATGCGGTGGAAAACAACCTGTTTGATCCATACGAATAAAGTGCGTTCTTCCAAGATGACCATCGAACTCTTTGAGTCCTGTGTCTACAAGATCCCACACCTCAGTTTTTTTGTTAAAATCTGTTTCATCTAAGTTTAAATTATTTTTTACATTATACTCACGAACAGAATCTAAATCCGGAATACCACTCAGTCCTCCATCAAGACTTGTGATACTTAATCCATATCGTGGTATATTTTTTCTTGGGTTATATTGCACCCAATCATTTTTAAAAATTAGTAATTCGTTATATATCAGTTTTTTATCGACTTTGAAATTTAACTCATAACAATCACCATACCTTGTCAGGCAATCATACAGGTAACTCATTATTTAAACCTCAGTTTGTTCAATCATCTCTACTGTAAATCCATTGAAATTATCACTATCAGATTCTATTGATAATAGATCGCTACGATAGGTATCATAAGTCGCTTTATCTTTATATACAATCGTTTGAATTTTTGTACTCTCGTCTACAATCTCATTTTCAAATGAAGTTATTTTACCATCGACAACATACTGGTCAAATAAATTTCTAATATCATTATTAGTAGATTGTTCAGTAGAAGATTTTCCTGAAAATTTTACTTTAATCTGCCATGCCATATTTACCTCCTGTGTAATACTATATATAATGTGATAAAAACCTTCGAAATAGCACCTCGAGATGTGCAAAAAGATATTGATTATATCTACAATGTAGTATTGTATAAAAATGGGAGGAGATCCTCAAACTATATTAAGGAAAAAATGTTAGAACCAGTTGTTGGTGTAACTATCAGATATGACATTAGTGGTAATCCAGTGGCAACTGCAAGAATGTTGAGTCGCACTTGTTATCATAATTGTGTAAGAGTATTTGATAGGTATGCTTTGATAGAGGGCAACAATGGTTTAATGCCAAAGAACTATGATGGTTTATTTAAAAAGTCATCGTCTGATATGTTAGATCAACAAACTAATTTTTGTATAGAAAAAGGATTCGAATGTATTTTCATATCTATGGAATTAAAAGTACGCAAAACTTTAAAAAAAGTAATAACAGGACATAATAAATATTCTAAACATTTATGGAAATTTGGTGGACCATATTATGTGACTTATAATAAGTCCCAAGGTGGTCTACAATATATTGGATACACAGGCAAGGAATTTAAAAGAGATGATGGATTATATTACACAGGATTGGAATCATAGAGATCTATCACCATTAATTAATAATGAAATAGATTTAATTGTAATAAAAAATTCTCCTGCTTCACAGTTGAAATTATTTAATTTCATTACATCATATTATACTATAGCACCTCAAGATCCAATGGATAAAATTTTTTTAGATATCACTCTTTCTGGTGTTCATCATGAGTTATATGGAAACACTGATTTAGAGTGGCATATAGACAAAGGATATACTCAGCATCCAGTTAATGTAACAGGATTATATGCATTAGAGATAGATGGAGATGTTGGTCGTACTTTATATGTAGATAATCGTATAGACTGTCCTATCCCAAATAAAAAAATTACAGTTGATATGGATAGATTTACGAGTGATGAAAGATATGGATATAGATTTAAATCCGAAGTTGAAAGAAGATGGTTCAGAAAAAAACATAGAAATATCTGGCATGATCTTATTCAAACAGATAAAAAGGGTCAATATGTATATTATTGCGAGGCATACACAGAGTTGCCTCGAGAAGAAAAAGATGTTATAGAAAAATTACTTTATGATCCTAATAGAATTTATTATCATAGGTGGGAGAAAGGTGATTTTGTTGTAGCAAATAATAAAACTACAAACCATAAAAGAGAACAAACTAGTTCAGGTCAACGACACTTATGGAAAATAGAGGGATATACTAACTAGTTTTTATAAGTTTTATAAAAAAATAAGTTGGATCAATAAGTCCCAATCTTAACTTCTTCGAATCGTCATGATGTGTTTTATGATATCCTTCACCTGCTGTGAGTAGATTTAACCAAGTGCTATTTTCTGCCATTCCATTTCTATGTAAATATGCATTGAACAATCCAAACAAATGTGAACTTAGTACACAGGGCACGCAGTAAGCAAAAACTAATAATAATGGATGTATCAAAAATAAAATTACAATTAAACTAAAAACCATCTTCCAATAGTGGTCATGAAAAAATTTTAATATCTTATTATTAATCAATCCTTTAAAAAATCTACGTTCGATCTTACCTTCTAATCCCCATAAATTAAAATAAATTCTCCAAAAACCATGATGGATAGGACAACTAGGATCTTTTTCTGTATCAGAATAAGCATGGTGTTGTCTGTGTATCGCAGCTCTGGTTAAGTATGGACCAGACCCTACGAACAAACTTAAAAAATTAGTAAACCACTCAAACCAAACACCGACCTGAAAAGAGTTGTGAGAATAAAATCTATGATAACCAGCACTAGAGGAGCAGATAGTTATGATATAATACCACATAAACCCTGCTATAAACATCCATAGGTCACCATAGATAAATCCTGGTATAAGTCCTAAATGACACAAAAAATGATTAATCAATAATTTGTGTGTTGTTTTCATATTTTAGAATCACTCATCTTATCAATGCCTCGTGGATGACCCTCTGGTGGTATCTCTAATATTGTGTCCTCTAGATCAAATTTTAATTTATTTCCAAAAGCGATAACACATGCCTCTGTGCCACCTGCGAATACCTCTATAATCGTAAACGTTCCTGTCTCTGCGTTTCCATAAACACCGATGATTCCGAGTGCTGGTTTATGATCCTGATCATATATTGTTCCCACACCTCTTATAAGAAACTCTTCTTGTAATCCATAAATTAATGCATCGACATCATCTATAGTTCCACATTGTATGGGTTTATTTACCCAATGTGGAGCAGCAATGGCACTTGTTACCAAAAATGGTAACATCATAATAAAAATAATTATTTTTTTCATCACTCTTCCAATCTGAAGAAGATAATCTCTTTTCCATTTCCTGGTTGTATTGTAATTGCAGGAGTTCCTGATGCCTCATGTTTTCCAACATACCACCATTCGTATCCCTGTTCATATTGGTCTTCTGTAGTTTTTATAAATTCACTATTGACTGACGACCATAATGCAGTCAAAAATACCAGTTCTAACATTTTTTTCTCCTATTCGTGTTCACCACCTGGATCTCTATCATCAAGTTTTACTTTTTCACCATTTACCCACATATATTGTCTACTACGACCAGGACTATGATAACCGACTGTTTTCTGTTCTAGTCTAAGAGAAAATGTCTCTGGTCTTCTTTTCGCTGTTTCAAAAGTTGCAACTGTAAGAATTAAACCACCTATCAGTAAACTATGTGCAATCGCACTGACACTAAAAACAGTTATTGATCCCACAGATAATGAAAATATAATACACCACATCCATGCAAGAAGTTGCATTACAACATGTCTTGTCTGCATATCTGGTATATTACTCAATGGATTTCTACGATCATCCATAATTAAATTCCAACTATTAAATACGAGTTCTCTCATGGTTTAATTCCTTTTCTTTCTTTTATATATTTATGTATAGAAGATGGTAATTCTTTAGTTTCCTCAAAAAAAGGAACTAATGGAGCAAGAACAAATAAAAATGCAAACCAATATGCAGTTCCCATTTGACCAAGTGTGACATAGATTCCCTCTGCTGGCATTGCTCCGACATACATCAAGAGGAAAAAATCTAATACGAAAAACCAGACACACCATTTCCATAATGGTCTGAATCTACAACTTTTCACTCGACTTCGATCTAACCATGGCAAAAATGCAAACGCAACTATGGCACCACCCATCGCAATTACACCCATCAACTTATCTGGGATCGCTCTCAATATCGCATAGAATGGTAAGAAGTACCACTCTGGAACAATATGCGCAGGTGTCACCATCGGATTTGCTCGTATGTAATTATCTGGATGCCCAAGTGCATTAGGCAAGAAGAATAAAAATGCAGCAAAGATGCATAAAAATACAATCGCAGCAAAGAAGTCTTTTTGTGTCATATATGGATGGAAACTAACAGTGTCTCTTGTATCTATCGGTTCAACACCAGATGGATTATTCGATCCTGTAATGTGTAATGCTATGATGTGGAATAATACCACACCTACAATCGCAAAGGCAATAAACCAGTGTAGAATAAATGCACGATTGAGAAAAGCATCATCAACACTATATCCTCCCCATAACCATATGACGATTCCTTCACCGAAGAATGGTATTGCAGAAAATAAATTAGTGATCACAGTTGCTCCCCAAAAACTCATCTGTCCCCAAGGCAACACATATCCTAAAAATGCTGTTGCCATCATTAGCAAAAATATTATAATGCCCATGATCCATAGCAACTCTCGTGGTTGTTTATACGAACCATAATAAAGTCCACGAAACATATGTATGTAGACTGCTATAAAAAAGAATGATGCCATGTTCATGTGGATATATCGTAATAGCCATCCTCCATTAACATCACGCATGATTCTTTCTACACTATTGAATGCTTCGTTGACATCTGGTTTATAATGCATGCCGAGCATCAGTCCAGATACAATCAATGATACTAAACAGATCATTAATATTCCACCGAAACTATACAAATAATTTAAATTTTTTGGAACCTGAAAATCTAAGTATTCGTGTTTCATCATTCGTATGATAGGCAAACGTGTATCAATCCAACCAACTACGCCAGTAAATGGACTTGTTGATATTTTATTTGTCTTTACAGGTTTATAATCAATAGACTCGTCTTGGTTTCCCACTCTTTTCTCTTTCTATAAAATCTTTATAATTATCTTCAAATCCTACTTCGTAAAGATACGATTCTTCGTTACCCCATAATCTATTAAAAAAAGAATCATAAGCACCTTCAATCTGTGCTCGATGAGTCCTAGTTAAATCACCTTTGACCATGTAATAAATTCTACACTTTTCTTTAAAATCTACTTCTGTCATTCTGGCCAGCAATCTAATTGCATCATGTAATATTCGTTATCAAAATGTTTTGACCAACTTTCATCAGAAGCAAGTTTTTCACATTGCTGCTCTGACATTTCATGATTCCAAACCATTTGACTTCCTATAGATTGCCATTGACTGCCATCAAATCCCCACATGCTAATTACTAATACAAAAACTTTTTCCATCATTATCTCCAAAATAAAAATGCAACTATTCTGTTTCTAGGTCAGTTGCCAACCCAACAGCATTATGCAGCGAGTGCGTAATCTGAATGTGCAAAGTTATCGTTTGCGTTTACTTTTTCGTAGACTCAACAACTGTCGATCCTATTTCACCCCCACAAAAATACACCATTGATACACTTATGGTGGAGGTGTCGGGTATCGCACCCGAGTCCAGTCTGCCTTCGACATCTACAATATTATATATTATATCATATTTTTCTATGTTTGTAAAGTTATAAATAGTTTTAGCGAATGAGGTAAAAATGATAGATCCAGTCACTGCGTTAGCAACAGCAACTGCTGCATTCAATGCCGTCAAAAGAGGTGTTGAGATGGGGCAGGACATTGAAAATATGGCAGGTTCCATCGGTAAGTGGATGGGAGCAGTTTCTGATATTGATAAGTCAGGTGAATATGCGAAGAAACCACCATTATTTAAAAAACTATTTGCATCAGGATCCGTGGAAGAAGAAGCACTTGCTGCTTTTATGGCAAAGAAAAAAGCAGACGATATGCGAGATCAACTCAAGCAGATAATATCAGCAACTCGTGGTCCAGGTGCATGGCAAGAACTTATAGCAACTGAAGTTGATATTCGTAAGAAAAGACAAAAAGCAATCTATGATCAAAAAGAAAGACAGAAACACTTTTTTGAAATACTTGCGATTGGATTTTTAGTTACAGTCCTAATTGGTTTTATATTGTTTGTTGCATACCTTTTTGGTCAATCACCTAATTTCTAATATATTTTTAAAAATGGACCAGCAGTCGCATATTCTTTTTTAGCACCGAAATACAATATTGTCAAAAAATCTTGAAGTTTATTTTGACTTTCAATATCTCTAAATATTTTTATCCATTGAAAACATTGTAACTTAGTAGATAGTTGTGATGCAGTTCTATTATTATCTTTTTCTAACTCGATTGCATTCCTGAGTGTAGTTTCCCAATCATCTTTACCAAAATCAATTCTAGATCCTCCAATAATGACACCACTTATAGATTTTTGTTCGTCCACATATTGCTTAATAGTTGCCTCTGTGAACTGACCGACTTTAGGAATTTCAGTACCACTTCGTAATTTTTGAGGTGGTGACATTGTTCTTAAAAAAGGATCGATTGCTTGAGTTATCGAAACTTTTCCTAATTTTGCTGCAGCACCAGCACCAGTCATATCCATTTGCGTTTTTTCTCTAACTCCACCTGAAAAGGCACGAATCTGAACATTAATTATCGCATTTTCTGCTTTTATTTGAAATTTCATTTCACCTGTATTAAATTCACCATTTGGTGCTAAGTCTAGGTCTAACTTGAAACTTTGAGGAACAATAGAGATATCTTTCAGAGTTTGCTGTTTTTTAACATTTGAAACTTCAGTCCTCACAGTTTTGCCTAACTTTTTTAAAGATACTCCAATCAAGTCACGAGTTGTAAAAAGTTTTCTCATATAATCATTCAATAGATCTAGTCTCTGAGGTTCAGATAGACTAGAATTTCCAATTTTAGTTATCTCTTTTACTATCTCTCCTTTTTTTCTCATATTCACTAAATAAATATCAGCAGGATTCCAGTTGTCTTTTGTTTTAACACCGCATTTTTTTGATGCTATATCTTCTAAAATAAACATCATCCCGTTACGATCATCTCGAGAATATTCGTAACCTTTTTTCCCTTTTAAAAATTCTTTTAATGCTTTCGCTTGTAATTCAAATGTGACTGCCCACTCATCGTCATATCCAGGATATATTTTTTGTATGTCTTTGCTTGGTGGCATTTTGCTACTTTCTATAAACTCTTGACATACAAATCGAGTAGCATTTTCTTGCATCGCAGTTGTTGTAGCATCAATTTTAGATCCACCTGCTCCAGAACCATTACCAAAAGATATTTTTAATTTTGATATATCAATGACTGTTGAAAGTTTTTGTTTGACAGTTTTAATATTGTCTTTATCTTCAATGATACGAGGAATTTTTACTTCTTTAAATTGTGTTGTTGGATCAAGGATTATGGTCTCCCCATACGTGTCTCGAATAAAAGTATAAACAACACTAATGTCTTGCGAAAAAGTTTTCTTCTTTGCAAAAATTTCTTCCACAGATTTAGGTCTATAATTAAATGCCATCTAATACTCCTTGTGAGTATTTATACATTAATATAAAGTTGCTGTTTCCTCTGGGATGTATACAGGTTTACAGTATGCTGTTGCCTTATGTTTTTCGGGGATGTAATCATGCGATCTATAGTTGCCATATTGCCTCGTGATTCTTGATGCGAAATAATTACAATCATTAATGTTCCGAAAATACATCGGAACACCACCCTGTTGAACATCACCTAACAAGAATATTAAAACAAATGCGTGAACCATTAATCTCTCAGTGCGTTGGGGTTTTTTCCTTCAAGTTGATTTAATCGCATATCAATATATCGACGTGCTTTGAGAAGATCGGTGACCTCGTCAACTCCTTCTTTGTATCCTGCTCGAACTACATATTTGACTATATTGCCGACCCAAAAAGATAAATCATTAAGCATGATAAAATTAATTGGTTCAATCTTATATCTTTCGTAGTGCGATGGTTGTACTATTGGATCTTGTTTTTTCATTTTTCCCACCTATAAAATATATGTGCATCAACACGAACAGTTGGAGTTTTAGTTTCTGCCCAATCGGGTTTTACATAGTATGCATGATAATGTGTTGCACCCTTTGTAATATCATCGAACCAACCAGTGTAGATTTTAAATGCCATTGATCGAGTCAGTTCATATAGTTGATGGTCTGCTTTTGGAATCACTTCTGCCTTACCATCACAATACCAAGAGAACTGACATTTATTTCTTTTTGGTATATATTCTCCAGTCTTCCAAGACTTAATCATAACTGATTGATGTACTACTTCACAAACAGTGTTCGGGAATCTCGAATCAGCAACTCTGTTCATAACAACATTACCAACTGCGAGGAGACCACGAAAGGATTGATTCCGAGACTCCCAATACATATTTTGTGCAAGGCACTCAACTTCTTCATTTACATCAACTTCTGATGCAAATATTTCATCTGAAAATGCTACTGTAAGAGCAACGATTGCTAAAATAATCCACTTCATGAGTAAGTTGCCTCATGCCAAACATCACGGATCAACTCAGCAATCTCTTCATCTGATAAATGATCAACATAAGATGTATGAATCATTGCTTGTTGAAAATAATCATCAAATCTCATACCATCCTCAATACAGGCAAAGCAGAGATCAATAAACATCTGCTCAAGATCCATAGCAACTGTTTTAAAATATCCCATTATGAGACCTCCTTCGATACGATCATTCTCATTGCCTCGTCAGCAAGAAACTGTCTACGCTTTTTGAGAAAGTTAACAACTTTTTTATTGTTAGCATTTTTAATTTCTTCAATGACCATATGATTCATTACATTATACCTTTTGATAAGATCATTACTAGAAAGATTTAATGAACGAATAAAATTTTTATACTTAGGTAATGATAAAGTTTTTGACATTTTTAACTCCTCTTTTCATTTTATACATATATTCTATCATACTTTTACAAAGAAGTAAAGCTTTTTTTTTAAAAAAATGAAAAAAAGTTTATATATAATGTAATTTGAAATAAAAAAGGAAAAACAATGACACAACTTATATCACCTCAAAAATTTACAGAAACTGTTGGCCTGTTAAGGTCATTTTTTTTGGACAAAGGATTCTTAGAAGTACATACTCAAAATAGATTATCAATACTTGCTGCATGTGAAGATCCTTTCAACGTAGCGACTTACAAATATGCAGGTGAAGTCTGGCCACTTCCACAAACTGGTCAAATGTGGTTAGAACACGAATTATTATCCAATCCTGATGCGTCAGGATTTTTTTGTGTCTCGACTTCATACCGACAAGAACCGAATGCTATTCCAGGAAGGCATGATATTATTTTTCCAATGTTTGAATTTGAGATGCCAGGAAATATAAATGATCTTAAAAAAATGGAATATGAACTAGTGGAATACTTAGGATTTCAAAAACCTCAAGAAAAAACTTATAAAGAATGGCAGAGATTTTTTAACCTGAATGAAAAAGACGAACTGATTGCCGAGCACGAAAATCAAATGCAGAGTCATTTTGGAACTGCTATGATAACAGACTTTCCTGAATTTACATCACCATTTTGGAATATGTCAAGATATGAAAATGATTTACCATTATTAAATGGAGAAATCAGATCTAAAAAAATTGATGTAATATTAGGTGGCATGGAGACGATTGGATCTGCTGAAAGGTCTACAGATACTGCACAAATGCGAGAAACTTTCCATACTATTACTGAAGGAGCATATGCTAATTTACTTTTTGATTTATTCGGTAAGGATAGAGTAGAGGCAGAATTAGAGAAATTTTTAGAGTTTGATT
>CEVB01012206.1_pt1 | contig 13162 bp, 24 predicted proteins | sample 531381 | NCBI WGS metagenome assembly CEVB01 (sample SAMEA2622763, study PRJEB7988) | marine metagenome | biome: marine biome (ENVO:00000447); feature: surface water layer (ENVO:00002042); material: "saline water (ENVO:00002010), including plankton (ENVO:xxxxxxxx)" | depth 5 m | reverse complement strand
TGTAGATACCATATCAGCAGCCGATTTAGTCTTAGAAGATGACTTAGTTTCTTTTTTAGGAACGTCAATACCTTTATCTTTTTTAAATAAATCTATAGCTCTACTAGCAAGGTCAGCATCATTAGCATTATCATAAATCCATTTCTGAATAGATGATGGTTGCTCTTTTGCCCATGTATGAAAATCATCACTGTTTCTAATATCATCAAAATCAGGATGTCTTTCCATCAACCTTTTTTCAGCTTCTTGTTGTATTATTTGCTGTTCACGTTCTTGGAGTTTACTAAGACGTTCTTCTAGAACTTTTGCCTTAGATTCGCTTTGCATGTGAGCAACTGTTTCTACAACTTCAAAAACATCAGGATAATCTTTTTTAAACTGTTCAAGTTCTTCTTCAGTTTTTGGAGCTTGATAGTCAGCTTTATTTTTAGTAGCTTCTTCTAATAGCTCTTGCTCTCTAGATTTAAACTCGTTAAGTTTGTTATCATAATGTCTTTTTAGGTCATCGTAGCGTTTTTTATAATCTGGTTTTTTATAAGGTTCATCCTTAGGTGCATCCAAATTATCTACTTCTACGTTTCCTACTTGCTCTGCTTCATTAACATCGTTTGATTTGAATAATTTATTCTTCTCAGACGGGTCTTCAAAATAGAGCTGTTCTGCTGATTTAAAAGGTTCATCAGTACCTTCGTGCCAAGATTTTTTTAAATTATAAGGATTGGCTTGTTCCTCATTTGAGACTTCTTCAGTCATTTTCTTACCTCCTACTCAGGGCTTCATTAACAAGGTAGCTGCGGTGTGCACTTGCAGGGCTTGTCTTGTAAAGGTAGCCTTTCAAAGTTGATTTAATGTAAAGTGCCGATAAATCGGGTAGCTTTACTCCTATTGCATTCTAGGGTTTGTGCCTCTCATGTCTTGGATAGTTTTCTCGTCTTGCATGACTTCTTCCTCATCCTCTTGCATAGGGTTAGCAAATCTACGAGTTGTAGTCGTAGTTTCACTTAGCACTCCCCCTTCTTGCATTCCTTGTCTTTCATCTGCAGCAGCTTCAGCTTCTTTCATCATAGACATTAATTTGTCTGCTCCGATTTCAGCAGTAGCCTTTGCAGTAAAGACAAACTCTCCATCCGATAACCTTGCAGGTATCGAATCTGAGACTTCTGTGCCCGGTCCTTCAACAGGACCTGCACCAGAAAACTCTGAAGCAACTTCTATAACTTTGTCGAATATTCCACTAAGTTTTTCATTGCTTTGTAATTCTTTCATTAAATAATCTTCTTCATCTTCATCTAAAGCCTCGTTAACAACAAAGTCAACGTAATCATCTTCCATCTCTTCATCTGGCTTCATTTCTGATTCTTCTTTATTTTCTCCCATGAGCATTTCCATTTGCTCATTCATCATGCCTCCATCTTGCATACCTTCTCTTTCTTCCATGCTTTCTTCTATTGCTTCGCCTCTAGCTTGTTCATAGTCTGATATTGTACCGTCTTTATCTAGGTCAGCTTTTTCAGGATTTTTTAATGGACCGCCATCTGCTTTCTGCTCTCTATCATCTTCTGTTAATTTTTTCATTTCTTGATTTACAAGGAAGATAAAAAAATCTGGATTAATTTTATCAGGATTTGGTTCACTATTTATATTTTTTACAGCATTATTTATTTGTTTGTTTAATTCTTTTGTAGACATTGTGCCACCAAAAAGATTAGTCATAGTTGCTCTATTAGCTATATTAGTTGCTGTTTGTAGTATTTCTTTATCGACATCACCAGACTTATACATTTGCATATATATATCCATTTGAAGTTTTTTAGCTTCTTCTTCAGACATACCTTCTTGATAGCCTAATCTATCTTTGTCTTTTTGTAACATCATATTAGTCCTCTTTTCGAGTTAGTGCTTCTCTAACCTGTTGGGGCAGCGTTTCCAATCGTGCCAGAGAATGTATCCTCCCCTGCAACCGGAACATTTCCGATTCCGATGTTGCCACCGCCAGTGCCTGTAGCTCCAAGGTCTTGAGGTTCGACAGGTGTTCCTCTAAGACCTCCCATACCTGCAGGTTGTTCACTACCGGGTTGAGTTTCTTCGCCTGTTGTTTGTCCAGCATTTTGCATTCCTATAATTTGTGCCATTATAGCTGCTTCCTCTGGGTCATTTAATATTTCATCTGGGTCGAGGTCTAAGCTATAAGCAAGTTCACTAACCAACTTAGAAATTTTAACAAACGGTGCAATAGCAGGACTTTGTGCAGTTTGTAAGAACATAGTAAGTCTTTGACTTCTAACTTCTTTCTGCATCAAGCTATTTGTACCAGTAGCTCTAACTTCTAAATCACCAGCCACATCTATCTCACCATCAAAAAACTGCATGTTCCATTGAAAGTAAGCTTCGCCTAGTGGCTTCAACAAAAAGTCATCAAGATTTTTAACGACTGTTTTGATGTTTAAACTTGCTGCTCCTAATAACATTGACATACCTGATGCAGTTCTAGTCATACTTTGTACTCCAGTTTGACCATGACTATAACTAGGTATACCAGTTTGCTCATCAGCAAGTTGTCTAAACCTATCAAACATCATCATGTTTTCAGGTGCAGTATTCGGAAACTTTAATCCGTATATTGCTTGTCCCGGCATACCAGCTTGTCTTCTGAATATTTTACCGGGATAGACTTCCATGTTTTGTCCTCCGACCAGTGCAGACTCATCAACATCAAATACTAATGAACCTGCCAGAGCTAAATTATCAATAGCCATTCTTGCATGACCATTCATAATTTGTTGTGAGTCATCCATGTTTTCTGCAATTCCAATACCAAAAAAATTATAAGGATTTCTTTCGTATGGAAAAGCATTGTAAGGTATGCGATAAGGTGTAAACGGATTGATAACAGCTCTTAGTAATTTGCTACCGCATATCCAAGCATTGATTTGTACCTCATCTAAGTCATCTACTGAATCTGGTAATTCAATACCTACTTCCCTTGCATACTCAGCATCCATGATTCCCCAATATTCCAAAACTTCAAAGTTTGGCATATAAGTTTCATCTGCTTTATAATCATCTCGCAACTGTGATTCAAAGTCTTTTTCCTCATAGTTAGGACCTTCTTGAATACATTCACGAATAGCATCTTTGTCAAAGAAAGGCATGTTTCTAAGTTGCCTTAATTGACTACGATTCATTTTATGACGATGAACTACGTACTCACACTCTTCTATATTTGTAGCTGCAGGGTCTGGATAAAAGTCCCAACAACTAACAAATTCTATTCTAGGTACTCTAACTTCAAGTGGGTTATATTCTCTATCACCTTCTTCATTTGTATCCCACTTATGTAGTTTCTTGTTGAAGTTAAAAGGACCTTTTACAATTCCTGTTCCTAATAAAGATGCCTCTAGTAAAGCACTTCTAATTTCTGAACCACCGTTTGATTCTTCTATCTGGTCATGAACCAGCTTTTCCATTCTTCTTGCAGTTCTTTGTGCTGGAGATAATTCTATGTTTTGTGGGTTAGCACTTGTTCCTTCTTTTAAAAATCCAGATTTTTCAGCTATCTCATCAATAGTGTCTTCAAACATGCCAGTGCCAAATGTTGCACCAGCTTTTAAAGTTTTACCATCTCCTTCATATCCAACATCGTAAATGCTTTCAACAGGAGAATCTTCTAATCTGTTACCGATGTTATCAGGTATGCCACTTTCTAAACTAGGTGATGGATTTTGAAAATCTAAAAATGCATCTTCTTTTTCACCCTCTGGTAGTTTAGTTTCTGATATACCTATTGGAAACTTACCTGTACCAAAGATAACATCTACTAATTGTCCAAATGCTGCAAGTACTTTAGTTTTAGTTATCTTGACAAATATTCTAGACTTTTCTGATTCTCTAAATTTAACAGACTTATTGTAAAGTCCTCGATAGTTTTCGTATGACCTTAACCATCTTCTTTCATCAGAGTCTCTAGATTCTTCAGCAAGAGCAAATCTACTTTTAATAATACCAACTAAGTTTAGTTGTTGGTCTTCTTCTAAACTTAAATTTTTTCCTGCCTCACCTTCAACATCTTCATAAATGTTGTCGGCTGTTAAAAAAGAGTTATCTTTCTCTGCCATTATCAATATCCAAATGTCGAATCAGAAGGTTTAAATATATCTCTTTTTATGCCTCGTAACCTTTCTAATGGACTTTCCATTCTAGGTCTACTCATAATCATATAACGTAAAGCGTCATATGCGTGGTCCGAAGCATGAGTATCTACATCTTCTGGATTGGTCTTTGATAGTGGTATGCTTTGTAATTCTCTAATTAAATTAGGGCATGTATTGAATATTTGCAACTTTGGTCTACCACTTTCTCGAACCTTTAAATATTCGTGTATTTGGATTTTACCTTGTATTCTATTCTTATCAGCACGTCTTAATTTATGACCTGCTTTAATCAAGGCTTCACCAACAGTAGGTCCTGTCGTTCCAGTTCTAGCCCAAGCTGCTGTATCCAATACACCGTTTACTGAAAATGGGTCTACCATCTCCATATCAGTTATTATACTGCCTAATTCTTCACCTGTCAAGCCTTTTTTGTACAATTCTCTATAAATTATAAGAGTTCCATCATTCATATCTATAGTTCCCCATAGACAACAACTCTCTGAAGCATACCCGTAGTCAATGCCTTTTACACGTTCCCAAGACAAAGGTATCTCAAAAGGTGTAATAATATGTGCGTCTGAGTCAAACTCTACGAATGCAGCACCTTCTGCAACATCCCAATTTCCTTCTAATAACTGTCTACGTTGAATAGGAGGTAACGAGTTAAGCATTTGCTCATACACACCATCTTCAGATAAATATGGATTATCTGCAAGTTTTGCAGGAATAAACTTACGAGTTAGTCCATCTGTACCTACAAAACTTTTATTAGATTCTTCTGGTTCTATGTATCTCTTCTTAACCCAACTTGAACCAACACCACCGGGGTTAGCAGTACATCGAAGATAAGTTTTTATTTCTGGGTCAGTTGTTCTAAGACGAGAAGCTAAATAGTTCCAACTAAACTCTGTAGGTAAGTGTGTTATTTCATCAAACCCAATCCAAGAGTATGCTTGACCTTGATATCTATAAACATCTGCATCACGTTCTAAGAAACCAAACTCTATCTTTGCACCGCTTGGAAAGTTCCAAAGTTTTTCTACTTCTCTAAACTTAGCACCGGGAAAAGCCTGTGGATATAGCTCTCGGCTTTTATCTATCATTTCTCGTAACTCTGGCATAGACCTACGAAGTATTAAAGCACGATGAGCTTTCTTATGAGCGTATCGGAGAGGGTCTACCAACATTGCGTATGATTTTCCCCCTCCTGCAGCACCACCGTATAGTACGTCTTTTTCGTCTGCAGCTAAGAAATCTGTCTGTGGTCCTTCATTAGGATGGAACAAGACATTTGCATCTTTGAGGTCTTCTCGGACTGCTTTTGGAAGTGCTGAAATATCTGAATCCGTAACAAGTGTTTGGTCACCGCTACCAAGATTCTCTAAAGTTGTTTTTTGTTTTTTAAAAGATTTTTTAGCATTCTTTAGTTTTTCTTCTAACTTATGAATGTTTTTTTGTTTACGAGCTACAGTTCGCTGGGCTGCTAACTTAGCTTGTTCAGCAGTATTAGGTCTACCGCCTTTCTTTCTAGGTGTACCGTCTTTTTTTAAGACAAAGTTACCTTCATCATCTTGCAAGTAAAGATGAGGATTGACTTCCCAATCTTTCTTCTCGCTGTCCGTATTTTTTATCGACATGTTTCTTTAGTCCGGGCTTTGAAATCTTTCTACCTGTTTTGTACTCTAACCAATCACAAGCTTCTTGTAGACTACACTCTTCATTTAAAATCATACTCTCTGCAAAAGATAAAGCGTCTAGTTCTTCTTCGATAGGTTTTAAATAGTTAGGAGTATTCTCATCTAACTCATAACCAAAAGGTATAGTTGAAGTAGCTCTTCTTATGTAACCGTCAGGAACTAATCTCATTTGTTTAGGAGGTCTTTCTATACTTTCTTGTTTTTTCGGCAACTCGTTTTGGTTGTTTAACAAATTGTTTGCCTTTCTTTGTGCCTTTTCTTTTTGCCCTTGTCGTTGCTGCATATTCTTCATCTGATAGGGCTTTAATAGCTTTTTCAGGTAAGTAGCGTTCTCCAGTCTCCGAGGACTTCTTGCCACTCTTAGTTCTCCATTTTTGTTTGGTCCACTGTCTAAGACTACGCTGTGTTTTTGTTAGACTCATTTTCTCTCCTAATAGCTTCTTTACCTCGTTTAGCTATATTTGCTTGTTCTGTTTTACCTTGAACCTTTGCTCTTTGTTCAAGTACAGTAAGTATTTGTATCTTACGAGCAAATGGTTTATTAATGTTCTTAACTTTCTTTACAGTGTTACGAGCATCTGTAGGAGTAGCATACTTAATACTAACTGTATCTTTCGGGTTCTCATCGGTATACAAACGTCTACCACTACCTTTAGGTTTCTTACCTGTTCCTACTTCTGGGTCTTTTCTTTTTGTCATTTTTACCTGCTTTAGATAGTGCTATAGCTACAGCTTGTTTTTGAGGCTTACCCTCTTTTTTAAGTTTTTTAATATTCTTTGAAATAGTTTTTTGACTACTTCCTTTTTTTAGTGGCATTTTTTTCTGTAATCGTATAAATTAAATTTACAACTATTTGAGACATGATAAAACCAAAAGTTAAACCAACAACAAAAGCAATAGTGTATAGTGCTAGTTCCATTTATCTGTAACCACCACCTTTAGCTTTGTACTGTTTAGCTAACATCTGTGCCTTTCGAGCACTCCATTGTCCGGGTTTACCGCCTTTACTACCAGCTTTAATCTTATTGAAAAGATTTCTTCGCATAGTAGGTTTAGTATAGTTACCAGCTTCATTAACTCTTGATTTAGATTTACCGCCTGTGCTTTTAGTAACACGTCTTTTTGTGGTAGTTCTACTTTTTGTCATTGCTTTTCTTGGCATTTTTGCCTCCAAAAATTTTATCCCAGTTATCATTAAACTGTTCATCAGATACTTGTTTAGCTCTAGCTTTGTTACGAGCCATTCTGTTACGTTTAGCTGCGGATTTTACTCCAAAGTGTCCTGCGTGTGGCATATTACCATTTAACTCTGTTAGCCCAGTAAGCTGCTGACATCTTACCTTTAGCTATGTTTTTACGATGCCGAGCTTTGAAAGACGCTCTTTTCTTCTTCATTCTTTCAGATTCACCGGGTTTTGGCTTACCTGCAGTCTCAGCACCCTGCTGTCCAAAACGTATGAGTTTTAGCGTATGACCTTCCTGAGCTAAAACCATATGTGATTTTGTCGGATGGTTAGGAGTACGTTTAGGTTTATTAACTCCTTTTAAGTTGTGCTTTTTTATTAAAGACGCTCTTCTTTTTTCGTGTGCCATTAGTGTAGTACTCTTGTGTCTTCTACTTTATCAATGTAATGCATTAACTCACCATCTGCAACTATTTCAACAAACTCACCAATAAGTATTAAGTTATTATGTTTTGCAGCTTGTTCAGCCTTTTGCCAGTCTTCTGCAAGTATATTAGGACCTGCATATCTTTTACCATCTTCTTCAACTTCCGTCAGAAATATCTTCATAGTCTACATCTATAGCTTGTTTTTCAGGCAGGATAAATATACCGCCTGTTGCATTATGATTAACCTCAACTCTATCAGTCTTAGCAACACCCACTCTATCTAGGATAGTCTGAGCTGCAGTTAGCTTTTGACTAGCTTGAGGTACGGGTCTGTCCGATTCCATTAACTGCACTAACTTAAATGCAGCTTTTGGTGCAGAACGAGCAAGTACATCCGAGGCTAAGTCGACTACTTCTTCCCTAAGAGATTTCAAAACTTGATAGTGATTGCCTGAGTATCCTGCCAGTTCTGCAGACTTTTTAAAGTCACCATCTGTTGTAACAAGATTATCTAAAAATGCTTGTTGCTTTTCAGTAAGGTTTCTTTCTTTTTTAGTTTGCAGATAGGACATACCTTACTATTATAGAGGTACTTTGCAAATTTGTCAAGTATAAAAATAATGCTTGACAAAATGAATTTGCAACTGTATAATATAAGTGTTACCGACCCCCGGTAAATACCTATATAACCCACCCAAACATTCTCTTATAAAGCCCTTAAAAAGTTTCTATATTTATATATGAAAACTATGTCTCTTTTATAAAGTATAGGGGCACTGGTTAACATTGAAAAGCTTTGTAAAATGTGTAACCACTATATATATATGGGTACACCCCCACCGGCACTCTGCCCCCCCTATTCCAAAAACTTCTAAAACTTTGAAAGCCTTATAACTTCTAGCTATAAGAGTTTCCCTAGCATTTTATAAAGTCTTTTTAAAGTCTTTTTTGTGTCAATTATGTGAACTTTAAAAAGGGACTTCTAAAACTTTGTAAAGCTTCAAAAGTAAATGACCCCTTTATAAAGTATCTGGTTAACTTCAAAAGAAAAGCCCCTTATAAAGTACTAGGTTCATTTAACACTTTAAAAAGGGACTTCATAAACTTTTAAAGACTTCTCAAAGGCTCATATATAAAGACTTCAAAAAGGCTTTTTAAATCTGGGTACTTTTCCTCGGTTTCAGGCACAGATTTTTTTTTACTCTGATGTTAAATAGTTGTTGCGTAAAAAATTTCTATGTGTTTATAATGTACCCATGAAGGGCAACGCTAAATATTCAAATGTGGATAACTTGTGGATAACTTGGGGTCGCTCAATATTAATTTTAACTATGGAGAAATTATGAAATTTCAAAAGACTGTAGCCATTAGATATGGCAATGCGGAAGGCTCTTTCCAAAAGGGTCAATTTGGTGTTGATGAGCATGGGCAACATTTCAGATATGTTGGCAGGGATGAACTCAACGGAAATAACCTTTGGCTTTTAGTTGAATACTTTGATTCTGAGAATCTTAAACAGGTTGAAGAGTTTCTAAAGAGAGCCGATAGAATTAACCGAGCTTTAAAAAGAAAAGCGGTTAAGACAATCATGAAGGCTAAGCCCTCCGGTCAAATTGTGAAAACTGAATCTGGCGACAGAATCAGAAACAATGGTTCGACTAGAGATATTGAAAGGAATGCCCAAATCTATGCTCAAAGAAAAGAGCTTGGAATTAGGTACAACTCAAAAGGAATTGAAGGCAAAGGAAACTTTAAATTCTAAGACAGTTTAAACAGGGTTAAAGAGAAGCTACCCAATTTTAAAAGCTTCTCAACGGAGACTTATATTATGAAAACAAAAAGACTATCTTTATTAAACTTTTTTCTTAAAGACTTTCGCACAATCGATAAAATCTTTAAGGGTACAAAACAAAAGCTTACAGGCATTGATTTTGATTTGCCTGAAGATGACAGTTATTCGCATCTTTATCCGCATCTTACAGATGTTGATACCTTTAAAGGTACTATAATTTCTACAAAAGAAATTACACCAGAAGGAGATGAAATTCGAAGAGAATACAAGCTCAAGGATTTCTTCTGGAGTGAAAAACCATCTATCAAGAATGACTTGGACTTGGTTTTGATGCGTAGAAAAAGGGCAGAGGATAAAAAAGAAGATTAACTTCGCAAGGGTTTATGAAGAGCTACCCAATTACAAAAGCTCTTCAAAGGAGATTTAAAAAATGAATAGAAAAGAAAGACTACAGCGTTGGAAAGAATTTAATGACAACGTAACATTAACTATTAATTGTGAGGATAAGTACCAAAAAGATTTAATCTTGAAAGTATTAAGAGACAATTTAACAGAAGAATATTTTGAAGATTTAGATTGGTTCACAGATTAAGGAGATATAAAAAGATGATTAAATTTATTAGAAAAGAGTGGGATTTATTTCTCAATGACATTAGAACAATAACAAGCGTTGACAGATTGTCATGGTTTAATTGGTTTATTCTTAAACCTTTTGCTTTGCTACTTTGTATCGCTTCAGTTATCATAGTTAACGTAATCTAAGGAGGATAAATAAAATCCTGAGCAAGATTTAAAACTGCTCTCTGTACATGGAATTAACCATGCTGACGAGCATCCGAGAGGATATGCGAAACAGAAAACAAAACGGAGTATTTAATTATGAAAATAAAAATATATGTAGCTTCTTTAGAGGCTTATAATCAAGGTCGAATGGTAGGCGGTTGGCTAACACCTAGCGACTATGAAGACTTTGATAAATTTAGATGGGCTATTCAAGATGTAACGGAACACGCTGATGAGGTTGCGGTGCATGACTTTGAGGGAATAAGTTTAGATACAGAGTATCCAGACCTTGAAAAGCTTTTTAATTTTGTTCAAGCTATGGAAGACAGTCATTTAGATAATGATGCCATCATAGCTTATGCGGAAAACTGCTATAGAGATTATGAAGATTATATGGTAGATGAAGCTGAAGATAATTACTTAGGTATTTATGATAGCTTTCAAGAATATTCTGACGATTATGCAGATGAAATATTGATAGGTAATTCTCTGGATAGAGATTTTCTAGCTAGTTATTTTGATTATGAAAAGTTTGCCAACGATTTACAATATGAATACATGGCTCTAGATTTACCAAATTATCAAGTGGCAATATTTAAAAATTAAAAAGGAGGTATTAACAATGGCTAAATATAAAAACTTTGAAATAAGGAAAGGTAACCTTTTAGAATTTACTTACCATAATTCTGAAAATGATTTAACAGATTCTAGTTATGATAAAGATATTTGGGTTATTGAATCTGAAGATGAGGACTTAATTGATTCTGGTATGGATGTTTGGCACTATAGTTTTAAAGAAGCTAAAGAACATATTGATGATTTTATGGAACATTTAGACGATTAATAAAATAAAGGAGAAAATAAAAATGATTAATTTAAATTTAGAAACGACTAACCCTGAGAAGTTAACCACTCAAGCTATAACTGAGGAGGTTAGCAATCTCTGGCAGGAGTTAATAAAATTAGAAATGAAAGCGACTGTATTAACTGACGCTAGTGTTGAGCTAGATAAGTATGATGTATCTAATAATTTATATAATGAGGTAAGCAAAACTAAAGTTATGACAGATAGAATTGAAGAAAGAATATCTGATTTAGATGATATGTTAGTTGTTAGGACAGGGCTTAGCTATACCCTAACGGATGAAGCTAAGGAAATAAAATTTAAAATGTTAAAGGAGGCTACTAAAAATACATTGATGCATGAGAGTGTATTTGATTTTCTTTACTAAGTAATAAGCTTATAATCAAAAGTTATAGGTTATTTTAAATTCCTGAGTAAGAGTTTAAACTGCTCATATTGAGTTTCTTAATATATGAAATATGGAGGATGAATGAAACTATTAGAAAACAAATCTTTGACTAGGGAACAATGGTTATCTCTAGCAAAAAATGAACTAACTTCAAAAGTGTTTAAACTCTCTGAAGTTACTTCTAAAGTGGGAAAAGAAATAGATGTTCCATCAGATATAAAAATATCTTGTGGGTTTCCACCTAGCGGAGGCAAGAGAACAAAGAATAAAACTTTGGGAGTGTGCTTTAATAGGGAATCAAGCAAGAGCAATATTAATGAGATATTTGTCTCGCCTGTTGTTGAAGATTCTATGAGGGTTCTTGATATATTAGCTCATGAAATGATTCATGCGATTGATGACTGCAAGAGTGGACACAAAGGAACTTTTAGAAAGATTGCTAAAGCGATTGGGCTTGAAGGTAAAATGACTGCAACTACTGCAGGGGATTGGTTGAAAGGTATTCTTGAAGGTATCATTAAGAGTATTGGTAAGTATCCACATGCAGAGGTAAGCACAGGAGGTATCAAGAAACAGACTACAAGAATGATAAAAGTAGCTTGTACTGAATGTGAGTTTAGTTACAGAACATCAAGAAAGAACATAGACTTGATGATTAACTATGTTTGTAACTCTTGCGGTATGGAATCGCTAGAGCCAGAAGTTAAGGAGGAAGAATGATTATCGACAACGAAATAAAAATAGTTAAGAAAAATTATTATGGTTCTGATTTTTATTATCCCCATAATACCTTAGCTGATTTTATTAGAGAGGTTGGCGGTGGGAAAACTATCTCACTTAAAACTTTACAAAGGGCAAAGGAGCTAGGTTACAAAGTAACTTTGATAGCTGAGGAGCTTGAGTAAAGAGGGCTAAGGTTTAGCTCCCTTACCTAATTAAATAGGGAGCGTTTAAACGGAGTAATAATGGTTAAAGAAATAGTAATGACTAAAGAGGAAGCTACTAAAGCAAAGGAAATAATTGATAAAATGTTTTCTAAGATGATAGTAGAAGAACTTAAATGTCAGGTAAAAGCATATGAGGACACAGGCACAGTCTATCAAGGAGTATCTTTTTTGATGGATAAACTAGGTAGCATCACGAAACAATGGGATGATATGAATAGGGCTTGTCAACAATTTATAGATGCTGAGGAGGTATGGTAAATGAGTGTTAGAAATGTAGATAAATTAGGTAATAAACTTAGAGACAACTTAACAAAGGAGGAGTATAAAGCTCAAGTTGCGGAACTATGGGAAAGTAAGATTGAGTTTTTACCAACTCTAAATATGTTTGATGGTCTCATAGATGAGGCAGAGTTTATAGTGTCATTAACTGATGATGAATTATTAGATTGGTTCTATTCAAAAGTTGATGTATGCTCTAGATTTAAAACGGTATCGCCACATTTATCAAATTTAGTTATGGAAATGTGTCGAAGAAATTTAATAAAAGAAGAAAATTATTATAAGGAGGAAGCATGATATATATAGACGAACAAGCTATTGAAGAAGGAGTTAAAGCTAAAGAAATACTAAGTGAAACAGAAGATATTCTGTACGACTTATGTGACTTAGACTACGAAGAAGGCGAGATGAAACTTCGAGAAGGAGTTACAGTTGAGGACTTCATAAGCGGTGTAAGTATGGCATTATGTGGCTATGCTAGTAAATGGGAATCGTGTCGAAGATTAAAACTACTAGAGAGGAGGAAGCATGAGTAAACCAACACAATATAAGGTATCTTTCGTACCATTTGAAACTTTACAATACGATTATGTTGTAGAAGCAAAGAACGAAGATGAAGCACATGACTTAGCTAAAGAAGAATTGAA
>CEVB01010463.1_pt1 | contig 13175 bp, 25 predicted proteins | sample 531381 | NCBI WGS metagenome assembly CEVB01 (sample SAMEA2622763, study PRJEB7988) | marine metagenome | biome: marine biome (ENVO:00000447); feature: surface water layer (ENVO:00002042); material: "saline water (ENVO:00002010), including plankton (ENVO:xxxxxxxx)" | depth 5 m | reverse complement strand
TATTCAGTTTCTCTTTGAGTTCATCATAGGTCTTAAAATTACTAGGGTCCGTGAATTCTTTTAGAGGATATTGTTTCTGCCATATTGCTTTTATATCACTATCGTTGTCAGCAATTGTTGATACACCCTCAAATTCTGATTTATCATAATTCCAATAACCATCAACTTTTCTGATCTTTAACTTAAAGTTTGCACCTTTCCAGAAGTCGAAAGGATTGATTGGTGTTTCGTCTTCAAATTGTGGTTTCATCGCCTCTGTAATCTTATCAAATATCTTTTTACCGAACTTGTATAAGAATACTTTACCCTCATTCTCTGGTCTTTTAGGGTCACTCACAACATAAACATTTGAATAGTATGATAACTTTCTTTTTCTCTTTCTTGCTAAGTCTTTATCTGTATCGACACCAGTATTCCATAATCTAGTGTTCTCTTCTGACACAGGATCTTTTTGATTTAGCGTTGTAAGAGAGTTCTCTATGTACCATCCACCAGGTCCTTGAAATGCATGTGACCACAGTCTTGCCCATGGCATATCTTCACCTTCAGGTGCAGGTAAAAATCTTAACACTGCATAACCATTACCTGATTTATCAAGTTCAGGTTTCCAGAGTCTATCGTCTTGATATTTACTCTTATCGTTACCTTTATCTTCTGGGTTTAACTTTTCGTCTAATGCTTTGGTCAAAGCATCAAAGTTGCTAGATGATTGTTTTAATGTTTCAAAATCCATATATTCTCCTTATTAATTGTATTTGTGTTACCTGTATTATCGGTATCTTTAGTATTTATACGATTCATAATGTTTATTAATATAACAAATTTACCACCTTTTGTCAATGCTATTTTGTAAATCATCATAAGTTATATAAACTAAATTTTTGTGTCCATGAAACTGTGGTTGTATTCGATTTACCTTACAGTTATTATCAATAGATTCTCTATTTACTTTGTAAAATGCAATATCAGGATTTTCACCTATCAAAGCATTTAATTGTATAATCCAATTTTGTGACGGTGTTTCTTTATGATTGACAGGACTATAATTTTTTGTACCTTTATATAGATTATTAATTAAATGATTTTTACTATTTAAATCATGACCTAATAAATAAACTTGTTGTGGTTGTTCTTTTTTTATTGCTAACCATATTGCAGTCGGTCCTGCCGCCCAACCTAAGTCTTGTCCACCTTGTATTTCTTTAATGTGTTGAACTTTATCTTTTGTTAACCATGATATATAAGTTTGAAATGACTTTTTATACTCATCTAATTTAGATTTATCCTTCATGACAGATTTTGCCATACTAATTAGTGAGGTACCACCTAATACAAATCTATTAGAATTACCTCTTTCATTTTCTTTTTTAAGATTTAAAGACTCTATAAAGTTTATTACTTTTTCATCATCTGTACCATACACCGTTAGATTATAATTTTTAGCGTCATGTGAGTGCCAGTTTCTAAAATAACACACATTTTTATGTGCGTAACCACTCTGATAAATTTCATGTATAATACCTTGATCAACAGCAACTAAAACATCAGGTGTGTAATCTCTATACAATGCGTTGCAACCATATATTTTACCATGTTGCTTTAGTATATCAAGATTAACACCTTTTCTACTTTCACCATTACCTAAACAAAAAACTCTTTTCATTAGAATGCTATTTCAAAACCTTGTTTTATATGTTGATCCCAAATTAATTGACCATCATATATATCTGTGTTTATAAAATCAGGATCATTTTCACCCTCTGCCCATTCATCTATGCCACCAGGTGCTAAACCTCTGACAGGTTTCATACCATAATATTTAAAACTACAAGTGCCTTTTTTTCTACTAACTACTACACTTATACTTTTATTACCTTTTATTAATATACAAGTTTTCATTTTTCCTCCAATAAATATTTACTGCTAATAGGAAACTGATCTTTCATATGATGTGCTATGTTTCTTGTCACATCAGTTGTTTCTTGTTGAGCATCATCTTTATTTCTTAAATTACAAACTCTAGCAAATGCATATAAAGTGCCTGACCATATCCACTCTGTCATCATACACTGTGGTAAAATCATTCGTGCTAACTCAGGTGCTATGTTTTCATCTAACATATCATTATACATTTGTTTTGCTTTCTTAATTAATGGCATAATGTCATATTCTACTTCTGTGTCTTTTGAACCTTGCTTTTTATTCTCATGTTTTTCACGCCATAAAAAAGGTATATAAAATTCTGGGTCATCACTAACATATCTACGACTAACTTCATTCCATACTAAACCTACCTGATGCTTGACAAGTTGTCTTGCAACAAATACAGGTGCTTTAATTCTAAATTGTAATGACGCATGACCAAATGGTGACCAGTGATTGTGTATCGCTAAATATTTTATTAATTTTTCATCATTGTCTTCGAATTTTGTATGCACTTTAGAAAAAGATACTCTTGCTGAATTGACAACTGATAAGTCAGAACCCATTTTATCTAATAAAACAACTTGTGTCATAATGGCAATTTACCTACTTTAGGTAGATAATTTAAATCTCGTGCCTCACACTCTATTTTTTCTTTTAATGTTTTTGATATAAATTTACCCACTGTTTCTATCTCTATTTCATTTTGTTCACAATAATAAACAACTGCGTCCATATAAGACATGTCTTTTTTCTCTCGTTTTATAATTTCTATTTGATGATAAAATTTTACGCTATTCATAATATTATTGTACACTCTCTTTTAAATTTGTCAATGTTCTATCTAACACCTCATAATACTCGTCTGTAGCATTTAGAGGTGCTATTAAATGAAAAGGTCTTTCTCTTTTTGTGCTAAAAATAATACCTGCGTTTGCTTGTATCTCAAAATTATTCTTTTCAAATATATCAGTTACATTTTTTCTTATGTTATCAAAATCATCAAATTTTATTTTTTCTAGATAGTGCAATACGCTTATTATACCTGGTTGATAGAAAGAATATGTGTAACCATGATCCCAATTAAAATCTTCACCTAATGCGTTGTCTATGTAATCATCATAACATGTCATAGACAGAGGAAAGTAACCACCTGTTATTGCTTTACCCATTGTAAAAATGCTAGGTCTAAACGATATTGTTTCCCAACCAAAAAATTTACCTAACTTACCCCCACCCATGAATATATCGTCTACTATGATCGGTATATCATAGACAATTCTAATCATTTCTAATTCTCTCCAAAACTTCTCTGTGTAGGGTTTTAACTTCTTAGCATATGTGTGTGTTTCTACAATTATACATGCTACGGTTTCTAAATCAACTGTGCCTTTGATGTCCATATCTCTAGGTAATATTTGTCTATTAGGATAATGTGGCATATTATAAAATGGATCTTCATTAAATAAAGTATTACCTATGGATTGTGTTAGATAAGTTGAACCGTGATAACTACCATCAAAACTTACTATTAAATTTCTATTTTTATTATTTTTCTTTTTGTGATATGCAAACGCTAATTTTATAGCACCCTCGTTTGCATCACTACCAGATAGTGCGAAGAAACTTTTAAATCCACCACTCATATCTTTAATCTTAGATGCTAAATCAAAACTTTTCTGATTTAAATGTAGATCTTCATTAGATAAAAAGTTCTCACCTACCTCTGGTTTATCAGATAGTAGCATTTCTTTTTGAATTTGTTTTAGAAAATCAAATTGTTGATAACCTAGTAAAAAGCACCCATAATGTAAGTGTGGATCTAATTGTTTTACACCATCAACAATTCTACCATAATCCCAAAGTGAACTAGTGTGAGGTTTTTTATTTACATTCACATCTACCTGATAACCAGGTATCAATCCATCAAATCTCATAATATAATGTATTAACCCTCTAATTCAAACTTTATTGAAAATCCTGTGTCTACTGTTGAGTCAATTGAAGAATTCTGAATACCTTGAACAATCATAGATAGATTAGATGTACCGTTCCAATCTGTAGAATGCGTACCTAGAGATTGCCATTCACTTAAATCGTGTGGTTCTAGAACTTGCTTGACATTACCATTTATTGAAAAAATTATAGATGGATCGTTTGGTCCCATGACCTCTTCAAATATATTTTCACCTAAAACGCTATCTGGTGTTTCTTTAAATCTCATTGATATATTGTGAGTGCCTGAAGATGAACCAGCGATTGTTATTTCGTATATGCAAGTATAACCAACACCAACTTGTGTAACATGATATTGATTAGCAAGTAAAACAACATCTTTTGTAAGATCTAAATCAACTGTTTTAGCATTGACTATATTACCACTGATACAATCGGTTGTAACAACATCACTTTTGATGATTGTTGTGGTGCCATTATTTTGAATGCTTAGATCAGTATCAGAACTAACCCATTTATCGCCTATTTTTGGATTTTCTAAAATTGTAATTCTTACTGTTTTATTTGCCATAATTACCTCTCTTTCTTATTTATAAAACATATTGTTTAAATATTTCTAGTGCCTCATTAAATTTTACTGTTTCTAACTCTGATTTACTAACTATATTAAATGATTGTGTCAACCTACCCTCTATCTTTGATGGATTTATAACCGAGTGCAATCTACCACCATTCACTAAACTAGGTCTGCTAATTGTTTTTTCGTATACTAGTTCACAATCTTTTTCTTTAGCATATAAAATATTCCATATATTACCATCATCATCTTTTTCCTCACCCATTTTTACTGCGTCATCATCAGCAGTCCACCACTGCATTTTACTTTCTATAGGTCCCCATGTAATATTAATTTTAGCATGATCATCAATAAAGTCTGTTGGTTTTCTCTCTTTCTTAAAATAACCAGTTTCTTTATTATTATCTACATGTATATGTAAATTATCACCTGGTTTAGTCCAAAAGTATAAAGGGTTATCACTAAATAAACCAAACTTGTCTAAGAAATTTTGCATATTGTCTTCATTAATTTGCAAATCCCCTCTAATATTATCCCAAAAAGACTTATCATAACATGCTGTAATACTACCAAACTGACACCTATCAACACATTCAGGTAGACCACAACCACCTTTCTTAATATTCTCATCTATATTGTCAGTAGTTTTTACTACTGATGGTTTCTTTATATTAAAAGGTAAATCTAAATATCTGTGGTAAATATTCATTATGCTTGTTTTGTTTTGCCATACTCTAACTCAAACATTTTATAAAAATCTTCTACAACTTCTTCTAGTTTAGAAATATAATCTTTTTTGTCTTTTTTATAGACAACAATAGAACCATCTTCACCACCTATGATTACAACTATATCATTTATTTCTTTACCATACAACTCTTCATACATTAAACCGTATGCTGTACACTGCATAAAATAATTGTCAATCCATTCTTCTTTTCTTTCTTTGTTAGCAGTTTTAAAATCTATAACAGATAGATTACCATTATACTCAGCGATACAGTCTACTTGACCTGCTAATTTGTATTTGTGTGAACACAAAACAGTTTCTAAACAATGTATATTGTTGATTTGATCTACATATGGTTTCATTAATTTAAATAAACCTAAAGGCAATACACTCTTTTCTTCTAGTTTCTCACCTTTAAGATAATTCTCAATTAAATTATGAGTAGCAGTACCTCGTCTTGCCGCCCTACCCATTTCCCAATTAGCAACATTCTCACCTATCTTATCTCTCCATTGTTGAAGTTCTATTTTCTTTTTCACACCTAGAACAGATGTAACACTAGGATAGTTTGTGCCATTAATATCGTAAAAACGATATTTACCTTTTCTTTTACCTTTTGCTGTAGGTAACACAGATTTGTCTATGTCTATAAAATTAAATTTCATTATGCCTGTCTTTCTAAAAATACTGTTTTCATTGATTTCGGTTTAAAGTAATCATACACTATTTCTTTTGCTTTGTCAATGTTAAAATCTTTACAACTAAAAATATCAATGTAAAAATCACCATTCTTATCGACAAAGTGACCTGTTATAGATGATGTTTCAATTAATTGCACCATGCTAAAACCTGATGCATTTTCATCATGTGTTGCAAAATGTTCAATAATAGGTTCGCCATATGCTTTCATGTCAATACCTTCAACTAAGTTTTTAACGAACACTTTAATAATATTTTTATTTTTTACTATATGCTTATAGTCTTTTGCACCTTTACAATCTAGTATTAAATGATAACCCCAATAACTCATGTTAATTTTATCCTTTTCCATGTTAAATTACAATACATACATTTTTTTGTTTCACCAACTCTTAAACTATAGTATACAGTGGGGTGACTAAAATCCTGACCTGAGCATTCAACTTTTGCTCTATCAATTTCTATAACTCTATGATAATTATTACCAAATAAATCAGTTGTCATTATACACTACCTCTTTTAAATATTTTTAATTTTGTTTTTTTTGCTTTTATTTCTTTTCTTATATAATCAACTGCTAAATCAGGTTTTGTATTACCACACATAAAAATATCAAATGCAACATATTCTCGCTTCGGCCAAGTATGAAATGATATATGTGATTCTTCTAATACTGCAACACCTGATAAACCTCCATCATTAAATTTATGCACATGTCCATATAATCTATTTGCATTAGCGACAAGAGATGCTTTTAGTAATATTTTGTCAAAATCCATGTCAGACAATGAAGTGTCAAACCCCCAAACATCTAAAATATAATGACTTCCTGCATATTCTTCACCTGTAAAATCATTTACAATAAAGTGATCTTTTGTTATCATTATCCCCATAAGTGTTTGACTATACCGTTTATATAAATTGTAAAACCTACTGCATTTAAAATCATTAAACTTCTATCTCGCCACATCATAGCAACAATTATCCAACCTAATAAACCTATACAACTTATATACAAGTTTAAAGGAAATATATTATTAGATGTTAATATAATACCAGCGATCAAGAAAATACTTGATGCCCACTTTATCCACCAATCTAATTTATATGTTTTATTTTGCTTTCGCACCACTAATTACATCATTCTCAGTTGCAAATACTTCATTACTATACATTTGATATTTTGTTTTACCATTATCTTTATATGCTCTTAAAAACTCTTTTCTATTTTCTGCTTTATTATTAAAAGAGCAATGTACCCACCCACTGTTTGGTTCATCAGGTGAAAAAAATTCTAATATTAGTTGATCATAACTCAAATTCTCATTAATATATTCTGCTAATTCTTTATTAGATACACCTGGTATCTCAAAATCTGCCGCCTGACCTTTTGCGTGTTGTGAGTTTACAGACGAACCTATCGCAATGCATAACTCAGGACTTCTGTATCCAGAGGTTACCCTTAAAGGTCTACCATAATAATCTCTCAATGGTTGTAAAATATTTTGACATAACAAAACTAAATTAGATTGATGAGTACCCGTTGGATTATTATCTATACCTTTACGGGTAGCAGTTTGAGATCTAGTCATCTCTCTTAATGTAAAATTTTTACTTAGTTCCATTTCTCCCTCTTGTTAATTCTAGTATTTTGTCTATTTGTGCTTTTATAATAGGACCACGATTTGGCCAATGAATATAAGGTTCATCACTTTTACTTAAATTATATAAAAAAGGTAATATAACTTTCTCTATGTTCTTAAATCTTTGTGTTGTTTCTGTATCTTCTATCTCTTTTGTGATAGAGTCTTTCTCTGCTACCACTTGTAATACTTCATTCATCATAGACTTGATATCGGACAAATCACTTTTTACTTTTGATAATTCTAAGTTTGTATTTTCTACAACCTTTTTATCAACTGATGTTTCAGATTTAGGTTTTGAATCTACTGGTGTAAACCCGTAGTCTTCATCTAAATCGAACCCTCGCATATAATCAGGAATATCTGTCATTTAATCCTCTTTCTATGTTTTTTTAAGACTTCTTCAGTCTTTACTTGTTTTGTACTTCTTCTTAAATGTTTCTTTGCTAAATTACTTTGTGGGTGTGCCTCTGCTATTCTTGATAGATTATCTTTCCAACCACTATCTTGTCTGTAAGATTTACCAGCAACACCACTCACTATATTTATTCCTGAAACTAATTGTCTAATATGTGGGTTGTCTTTTAAGTATTGTTCTCTTGCACTCATTGTCATCATCTCTTCAAATACTTCACCCGTTTCTGTGTTTTCAAAATCATATGTTGGCATAATTAGTTTTTATCCTCTCATAGTCTGTTTTATAAGGTTCTTGAATGTAAGGGTTGTATTCAGGTCTTAGTTTAGAATAATCATTAGGTATTCTAAATGCTAATCTATCTTTAGTTTTACCCTCTCTATTATGAAGTGTTATTGTATTATCAAAAATCAATAAATCATTATCTGTCTGATATTTATGTCTGTAGATATACTTCTCTTGAAATAGCGATTTTCTTAAATAATTGAAGAACTTTTTAGATTCTTTTACAGATAAACCTACAATCTGATAACATGATGAACTTAAATGAATACCTTTGTAACCATATAAAGATTTTCTAACAAGAGGTATCTCAGGTAAGTTATCATCATTGTGTAAGTCTGATGCAATATTATCATCACAAAAGACATTTCTACTCACAACACCATCATCATACTTTTCACCATCAGGATTTACTTGTTGAGATGAATATTTGTGTATCACAATTGTTTCGTCTAATTCTTTTCTAACGCTATCGGGTTGTTCTTCATACCAATCAACAGTTGTCATAAAACCTGTGCTACTATTAGTCATATTTTTTTGACCATATAAAGATATGCCAGGTATAGAGTATAACAAACCACCATCATTACAGTGCCACTCAAGATCACCTCTACCAAATAATCCCATAGGTTTATTGTCATGCGTTCTATTTTCTGTAACTCTTAATACACTATTAAACTTACCATCTGCTGATGCTACCATTCTTTTTACATCTTCAATATACTGCTTATCTTCTTTATTCATTTTAAAATAATCGTATGCAGTCCATTTTTTAATATTATATTTTTTCTTTAATGCTAACATAGGTAAATACAACGGGTCACCCCATTTTTTCATCCACTTTTTATACTCACCTACATCTCTAAAATCGACATTACGAATAACAGTAACTAAATTTTTTAGATGTTCTTCACCTAATAACAACCACCTGTCATTATTTAAATCATCTATTTTTAGATCGTCAACAAATATACCGAAACGACCTAAACCAGGTATCTTACTTATTTTCATCTATGTAAACTTGTTCTTTCTTAAAATGTTTATCAAGTGTTTGCAATAGTTCTTCATATCTTGCTACTTGCTCTAACTCTTTTAGAATTGTTTGCATGATATCACTATGTTCACCAATACCTATTGATTTATTTAAATAAACTTCGATATTAGTTTTATGTAGTTGTAAATTACCTTCGCAATTTATTCTAACTGCATCAATCATATCATTTCTCATTGACTTTGACATTCTTTCTCCTTTAATTTATTAATACCCTCTAAGTACCATGTTGGTGTTGTTGCTGGTGTTTTCCATGTTGCAAATCTTCTTTTCTCCATAATGTAATATTTTCTATATGATGCAACTGCGTCACCTTTTACTTTACAATAATCAGGCATAGCAGGTTTTATATCTGTAGGTGCTTTAAATACATTTTTAAACTTCAAAGGTGGTAATTTTAATATATCACCTAATTTTTGTATAGCGATATGATCTTCAGTATGATTATATCTTTTTTTATACTCTTCATTTAGTGCCATCATGTGTTGATACAACCAATCATAATTAAATACACTTTCAAATAACCACTCTGTACTAGGGTGTTTCAACCAACCTGCTTTGTATAAAGTTTTTTCATAATTACTGTTAGGGTGTTTCCATCTCTTAATTCTTCTACCATTAGCAGTCTTATCATAATATTCTGTGCCATCTGATACTCTATGAACTGTACACAGCAATTGTGCTGATTCTAAAATCATTTTAACAACATGCTTATCACAGGACATCTCTGCTGACTTCACTGGACATTTATCTAGGTAAAATATATTCATTAATGTATCGTCCTCTCTAATTTATTTTCGAAATATTTTATTATTCTATTCCAAAAGTTAATCATATCTTTGTCTAAACATCTAGACTTTGCTTTTTCTGCCCTACTTATTCTTTGTTCTATTAAATCTGTCATTATTGACCTCCACATATTTTTTAGGTTTGTTTGAGTTATCATTCCAATCTAATATTTGATCTAATTTAACTTTTATTTCATCTGGATCTAAATCTGACAACTCTTTTGCACCTAGTTTTTTAACAAAGTTTTTATAATCTCTCTCTTTTTTTCTTAAATCTTTAATCGTTTTATCTTTATATTTTATATCTTTTTTTCTTTTATCTAATTCTGATTCTATTTTAACTTCTTTTTGTTTCTTTGTCAATAGTCTTTTTTCATTTAATTGTGTCAATGATATATTCGCTGATATCAATAATAATACTGCTAAAGGGTCAAAAACAAATACTAAAACTATGATAACAATTCTTACTGCCTCATCAAAATGATCTTTAGCATCTTTACCATAAATTAATTCAGCGACATATTTCAGTGGTCCTACCTCTGCCTCAATTTTATCTTGTTCAATTTTCAAGGTATTTTTTTCTAGCATCAATTCACCTAATATATCTGATGCATTTGTTATCTCTTCATTTAAAATTTTTCTTTCAGGTTCTTGTTTTTTTCTTTCTCTTAATCCTCTAGTAACAAATTCTTTCTCAATATAAACATCTAGTGCTTTATCTAATTGATTAATTGTATTCTGTGCCCTATCTATTCTTTTTTCTTGTGTCTTTATTTTACTATCAATTAGTTCTATTTTTATTTCATTACTAGATGTAGGTTTGACTTGATCTAAATGTGCTTTAGATAGAAACCCGAATATACCCATTGATGTAATAAAAACTAATACCACAACTGCACTAAACAAATATGCTTTTAAGAATTTAGATACTTTAGAATTTGACCAGTTTTGATACAACCAACTAGCACTAACTAACTTACCTATTTCTAGTGCCGTGCCCATAGCAATTATAGGTACTACTGCACCTGAGAATAATGTCGCTAAACCCATGATGCTATAACCAGCGGCGATTACTGATATAGATATTGCTGATAAAAATGTAAGTATCGTAAATATCATTGCATGTGTTTTCTAATTCTTGGAATTTGTTTTAATACTCTTTCAGTATAATCTGGTGTTGTGTGAAATATATCTGTTAATGTTTTTAACAGTTCCTCTGTTTCTAGAGTTTGCCCTTTATCAAGCATTTGTTGTCTTTTATTTCTAAAATCTTTGTAAGCATAATGACTATTTAGTAAATCTACTAGATATCTTACTGACTGACACTTAGTATCAAACTTTCTTATACCCCACCCTGCCCATTCTTTTTTTGACTCTATGAGTATATGTTGTATATTTTTGTTATAAGTTCTAATACCAAACAGATTGTTTGCCTCATCTGCAAATCTACTAGTTCCATAACCTGTTTCAAGGGCACCCATACCAGTTATCATTTCATATGGTATTCGTTTGTCTTTAGGTGTGGTAAAATTTACATAATCAATACATTTATACATTGCTCTGACAAAAGTGGCATCATTAGAATACTCAAAACTAGGTTCATGTAAACCTATGTTTATCGCCCAACTTGTATAATATTGTTCTATAGTATCTGAGATACGACTTTTAGCATAGTCATTAGGTATAAATGTACCAACACCATATGCAACCACTACCACTATGCAAGTATGCAATAGCAGTAGCAGTTTATTCTTAATAGTCTTTTTACTTTTTTGCGACAATGTATTCGTATCCGTCTAAATCGTTTTTCAACTTACGCTGAACGAATATATAGTTATCGTGATAGGTTCGTATCTTCTTAAATAACTTTTCTGATTGCTTTTCAGTAAAATTATTCAATACATCTTCTGCAAAATTACCCACATAATAAACCATTGACTTCTCATTAGAAGTATAGAAACGATCTAACTTATCGGGTACATCCTTGATTAAGGACTTTAGATATCCATCTATTTCTTTCGACATTTAATCACCACCTTTCATAAAAAAATTAACAATCGTCTTTAATAGAAGTATTTTCTAATAACTTACATTTATATTTTCTGTCTGCTATATTTCTACCTTTAGCAGTTATACCCTTGAAAATATAAGGTATATTCTTTTGTATATCATTCATAGTGAAAATTGTTGCACTATGTATCGCTCTATAAATTTCATTTCTCATTATCTGCTCATAATCTCTTGAGTGAGAATCTTTTACAATTAAATACCCTAGAAGAAAAATGCTTAGAAAAAATATTATTTTAGATGTTGTATTCATTCTGCATTCTCTTTTGCATACTGTTTTAACTGCTCTACATCTTCAAAGTTTTTTCTACTTAACTTATCTAAAAAATTCCAGACACTAGACCAAGAATCTTTTACATTATTAACATCTTCATTATCTACATTATTATAGACAAAATCATCTACATTATCTATTGCAGTCATCAAATTGTCTAACTTTTCTCTTAATTGAATTGTTTCACTATCTGTCATAATATTTCCTTTCGAATCAGTATACTATTATAATAACATATCTAGGGTAAAAGTCAAGATATTTTTTTACCTAAACTCAACATATATTCATCATAAGGCGTATCTTTCATAGCATCATTGTCTTCTTTTGATAATGCTACGCAATTTTCATATGTTGTAGGTCCACCCTTTGAGTGAGGTATTCTATGACCACCAATGGCATCATCTGCACTTAAAGGTTTACCAGATGGAGGGGATTTATAACCTTGCTCTTCTAATCTTCTCAAGGTATCATATCTTGGCATACCTCTTTTACTATCTTTCGTTGTAATACCTAAATCATCAAAATCATATAAGAGTTCTAATCTATCAATAATATATTGATGTTTTTGTCTTATATCTTCAGGTGAATATCTACCTTTATAGTAACTAAAGTAAGTTTTCTTACCATCTGGCATAACGAATTTACTCTTGTCATTTTGATTGTTTTTATCTTTAACATTTATTAATGTTCTAATAGCATTAAATAAACATTTACCAAATTTTTCATAATTTATTAAACTCTTTTTACCGTAATACTCTCTAATTTTATAT
>CEVB01073516.1_pt1 | contig 13209 bp, 1 predicted proteins | sample 531381 | NCBI WGS metagenome assembly CEVB01 (sample SAMEA2622763, study PRJEB7988) | marine metagenome | biome: marine biome (ENVO:00000447); feature: surface water layer (ENVO:00002042); material: "saline water (ENVO:00002010), including plankton (ENVO:xxxxxxxx)" | depth 5 m | reverse complement strand
TTTATTTCGTGATATCCAAATCTCCACTCAGCTCCAGATAAATTATTTCTAGTTAAAGTTTGCTGGATGGGAGAACCGCCCGGCTTTGTTAAATAAAATCCATAGCTAGACATCTTCCCCTCCTTCCCCTGGTTTGTATAGTTCTGTAGGTATGGTGGGGTAATATTGATTTGCTGTCAGCCATCTATTGTCTCGTGAGCTGTAAGTGCTGAAACGCTGAATGTTTTGCCAATCAGCTTCTTTTAATTGACGTTCCACTCCAACTTTAAAGTTTTTAACACTAAAATCAACATTCTTAGCATCACGAAAATCATGTTCGGGCAATCCGGTTGGTAATCTCCAGTTAATAAAAGCAACAAGAAAACCAAAATAAAACCTTCCGCCAATATCCCAGCTTGGCTCCATTTTGCCGTAGGTGTTTCCCCATCTTAGCCTACCAAGGGCTAATGGCCAAAAAGTATGAACACCGCCGACACCCAAAGATGATTGAAATCCAGGTCCGTATAAAACTCTCTCTGTTGACCTGGGAATTGTGCTGGTGTATGTTTTCAATTTTTTCTTGCCATAATATCTGTGTATTTTTTGAGTGGTCTCTCCTGTAGTGCTTGTATTAATTGCTCCTGGGTGCATAAATCCGTATTCTTCCCAATTATCTTTAACTTTGCCTATATTGTCTCCGTAATGGTCCCACGTATAGCTCCACTGGTCCAAAAGACTATGTGTTCCCGATAAACTTGTACTATAGCCAGGCAAGTAGCAGAAGTCTGGAGTTGGCGTCGCATTATTTTCTCCCTGACCCACATAAACAACAGGCACAAAAACAAGAGAATTATGGTGATTAGAACTTGAATCATTATTAACCACTATGTCTGCAGAAAAGTCTAGTGCGGTTAAAGGCCCTGTTTCGCTTGGGTCATAATAAAAATCTTTGTTCCACAAAAAAGCGTAGCAGCTTTTAGCAGCACCTAATGATGTTCCACCTGAAGTGTTGGCCATTGCTATATCAATGGAGCCTTGCGAAAAACCAACATTAACCGTTGCGTCTTGATTGTAAAACATAAAATTTGAATGTCGTAAAGGATTAGCTCCGTAGGCGGGAATATCATACCCCCAATTTTCGCTAAGCTCTCCTCCGCTGTGTCCGGTCAATGGCTCTGGCACGGGAGCTTCAATATGGTTTACGTGTGTTTCTGGGTAAAGAGGCGGCGTGTTTGGAGCATCGTCAATGTCGTGGTCGCCATCTTTTACGTGATATTTAAATACATGCGGGAAAGACTTGTACTTTCCATATCCTGTATCTTTGTATCTATAATCTTTCGCCCATCTAATTTTTTCTGAACCAAGGCCGTCTTCGGTTCTTTGTGAATCGTAAAGCCATATTGTTTTGTGAATCACATTAGAGCCAACATCTGTGTCAGGTTTGTCTAAATAGTCTGGAACCCCATCGTTATCAGAATCTCCTGTTCCTTCATCAATATCTAAAAGACCATCATTATCGCTGTCTGTATCAATTCTATTGGGAAATCCGTCATGGTCTGTATCTATATCTCCCTCAACACTATCAGGAATATTGTCAGCATCACTATCAGTTTCTTGATAATCGGGAATGCCATCAAAATCAGAGTCTCCAGTTTCAGACTCTTTTCTATCAGATATACCATCGTCATCGCTGTCTGACTCCAGGTAATCTGGAGTTCCATCTGAGTCTGTGTCTGTTGGAACCATGGATGATTGGTTTACAGTTCCTCCGCCCTCAGCAGAGTCGGGTATCCCGTCATTGTCGCTATCTCTATCTAAATAATCTTTTATTCCGTCTGAGTCACTATCAAGGGTTGTTCCTTCTACACTGTCTGGAATACCGTCGTAATCCGAATCATCTAAATCAAAACCTATGCTGTCTTTAATTACAAAGAAGGCTTCCGGAAAAGGTAGGTCGTTTGTGTCTGGATTCTGGTTGTCATATGTTCCTTGGCCTGTTCCACCCGGAACATCTGCTATATTTATAATGTCTGAGGCATCTGATGAGCCGTCTGTTCTATTGTGTATTTTTAACTGACTCTCTGATTCATCAGCAGGAACGTGCCACACCAAAGTTCCGCTAGAAGCCATGCAGTCTCTCATCAAGTCTGAGAATTTGCTCCTATCAGTATACACATCATCAGGGATGTAAATTCCCTTGCCTACGTGATGCTTAATATATCTTTCTACAATGCCTCTATTTGAGTCTGTGTTTGGGCTTCTTATGTAGTCAAGAATGTCTTCGTGTTTGCCGTTATTTATTTCGTCTAGTGGAGGAGAATAATATGTCATATTGGTTGTATATTCAGACCCTCCTGTAGTTCTAAATGAAAATTGACTGATTGCATGAGTTCTAGCTGAAAATGGGCCTTGCGTAACAGAATACCCATTCATCCACGATGGTCCACAAGGAGCATTAACCCCTCCAGTAAAATGAAAAACATATGTGTGGCCTCTGTAAACGGTTATGTTTTGAGTCCCTATTGGCTGCGGAGAATCTGTTGGCGGGGACGACATCCCGCTTGGGGTTTCAAACACCTGTTTGCCAATTTCAAATTGCCTTAATGTATTGGGGGATTGATTGTTGTATGTGCTTGGATTATAATATCCAATTGGCGTTATGCTAGAGCCAGAATCAAGGCTTGTGGGGTCTAGAACTGAAATGTCATAATTTCTATTTATTGTATCAGAAATCTGAACAACAAAGGTTCCTCCTCCATCTTTGACAACCCCTGGTCCTCCGCTAGATGTGTCATAGCCAAATATATTTTTATTATATCCTCTTTTCATTTCAGAAAAAGGCTCAAGAGAAGATGTATAGCCAGTTTTTTCAGGAAGATAACCCTTTTCTGAGTTAGAAACAAACCAGGACGTATTGTATGTATAGTCAGAAAGACCGTCTGAAATTCTTTCGCCCCTTGAGTTTTTAGGCTCTCTAGGCAAGGCTAAATCTCTGTATGTATTGCCTCTGACATATAAAACTGATGGTGCGTCTGAAGGAACAGTAAAAACAATTGTTCCAGTATAGCCTTTATTGGAATCGTTTGTGAGTCCGGTTTTATCAAGGCCGGAAGTGTACTGTGTGGAGGAGTCATACGTAGATTTTCCACTTGTCTGTAAGAATAAATCGCTTTGCTTTTTTCTCTCAGAATTATAATCTTCTCCTGGCCAAGACTCTCTATCTTTAGATATTCCTGCAGAATCTTTAAGATGAAACTTGTACGTCTTTCCTCTTTCAAGGTATCCGTAGAATCTTGGATGTGTTATGATATTGTCATAGTGCCACCCTAACTCTGAAGTTGAACCAAAATAATTACCAGAAAAGCCGTCTTCATAATCTCTAGGGGCTAGAACAGGAGGCTCAGCATCGCTGGATGTGGGGTAAAAAGCAGCGGTGGTATCACCATAATAACTATGGTCGCCATCCCTAGATACAAAAAGAAAACAGTCCGCCGCACGAGTTCCTGCGGGGTCTCCGAACTCTTTTCTTGTGAATGTGTCTGTTAGTTGACCATCCCAAAACCAAAATGTTTTATCTGCTGTTGGCATATCTTGTCCTTACTATGTAACGTCTCCTGCAGGTTTATTTACAGGGCTTTCTGGTTTATTGCCTTCTAACACAGAAACCACAGCCATAATAACGTCTGCTTTGAATTTTTCCATTTCTTGTGGGTCTAATTTCATTCCGTCTTTAATTCCAGGAATTGTCATTTCGTGCTTAATTGTCTGTCCGCTGCCAAACTTTTCCGTAAAGTCATTTAAGGATTTACTTAAGGCAGACTCTCCCTTTATTGCGTCGCTAAAGGCTTTGAATATATCGTTTCCAGACATCGCCTCTTTAATTTGACCAGCAAAATCTAGCCCAACAAGAATGCTTGTAAACGAATCGAAAGCATCTTTTATAGTGTCGGCGCCATCAGTAAGCTTGGTGAAATCAATGGGTTGTCCTTGTGGACCCTGGTTGATTTCTGGTTTCAGCGCACTAAAGATATTTTGCCAGTTATTCAGTTCCGGCGTTGGTTGCGGGATTCCTCTAAAAGCAGGAGTTCCCAGCCTCCTATATATAATACCACCATCCCTCGCATATTGTCCACTATTTATTTGCTCTAAAAGACCCCTATGTCTATCAGTCATGGCTTTGTTTACAACAAACTCTCCTGGAGTAAGCGCAGTAAGTCTGGTGTCTGTTGAACGAGCTAGTTCTCCGGCAGGAACTCCCGTTCCGTGACTTACGGGGCCTCCTGTCGAAATGCTTGCTCCAGCAGAACCCATTCCTGTTCCGCCTCCCTGTTCCAGTCTTGTTATTGGTCCTCCCGACTTTCTTGCAAGAATTAGTAATTCTGCTAGGTGCTTTTTCTCGTCTTTGGTAGACTCCCCTTTTTCGCCGGACAGCATTGCCTCAAGTGTGTTTCTGTGCATCCCCATGTCGGTAATTTGACGACCTTCACGGTCGTAATTTTTATGTAATGCGTTTCTGTACTTCTCAATGTTTTTCCAGGACTGCGTAATGCTCGGGTTTCCTTCTTCATCCAGGCCCAAAGAACTGTTCATTCTCGGTGTATTTCTATAAATATCTAAAATCTCTTCAGTGCTCGCGCCCTTTTCTGGAAGTTTTGCTAATGCTTTCAGAACATTTGGGTCGTTCATTGCATTCCAGTCAGCAATAGTTCTCAATCTAGCCATAAGCTCGTCGCCGCCGGTGGCGTACTTTTGAAAATCAGTGCCTTTATTTTTTTCAAAAATCTCCCAGAAATCTTTTCGTTGTCCGGTTCCTTCCTTGCCCCTATCTTTCGCCCATGTTTCGGCTATAGCCGTGCTTCTTTTGTAGCCTGCATAGGCTTTGAAAACATCGGGACTCCTTTCCGCAAGCATCTTCTTGAATCCGCTGCGTTCATCAGCAGGAAATGCCAGTCCGGTTGTAAGCTCGGCTTTATGAGGACTAAGAGCATTCGTTATACCAGGTATGTGGGATACTCTGGGATATTCGGAGTCGAGCGATGGAATACCTGCCGCTTTGCGACCCTCTTGCACCAGCATTTCCATAATCGCTCTATGCTGTAATCCTTCGTGCAGAAGACCTTGGCCTAACGCAGAAACATTCAGTTGGTTTGGATTGGATGGGGAACGCTGAAACAAGCCCATCTCTTCTATCTGTCCTGCAGGAAGACTTATTCGGTCTTTTCTTGGCGAATAACGGCCTCCTCTACGAAACGACTTATCATATCTTAAATGTCCACCAGTAAACATTTCTGGAAAATTATTACTATCCAGAAAATGCTTGCGAGCCTCTTCGCTTTCCCATTTGGAACCAAAACCACTAATAAAGTCTAATTCGTCTTGCTCTGCTTGTTTCGTATCTAACCATGGTTGGTTGGCATAAAAACTAGGAAAGAGTTCTTCTGCAATATTGAAATCCATCCCATATTTAGCAAGGTTGCCTTTTCTATCAGACATCCATGCTTCTTTGGCCAGCTCTCTCTTTCTTCTTCCTCCAGGAAAGGCTTTGGCTTTTCCAGTGTTTTCATCCACCCCGCTTCTTGACTTGCCGTATATAACCTCCATCATGTCTTGAATATGTTTTGCCGGATTGTCGTTTAGATTTGGAGATGCGCTTTTGATGTTTTTCTGTTTGGGGTTAACTGAAGGCAGGGGCATTACTCTATTATCCCTGCTGGCAAACATCCCTCCGCCGCCGCCACCATCCAACTTTTGTACCTCGTCTTTTGGAGCTGGGTCGTATTTTTTTTGCCAGTCAGCAAATTGCTTGTCGTTCATTACACCCAAATCACGAGGCGATGTTCGAGACAATCGGTCTTTCTGTGTTTGCGTTAAGTTCGGGTTTGTTTTAAGAATGTTATCAATGTATTCTTGCGTCATATTCTGTCGGCCAGCTTTTGTTTCGTAAGGACCTCCTTTCCTCAGATACGAAATCATCCCGCCCAAACGTTTTCTCTTCATCTTCCTCCTATTTTCTTCTTGGATTTTCTTTAGCTGTTCTGGAGTTAGCTCTACCGGCGCTTTCTGAATCTCCATATTCATTATGTCTTGGGCAGTTGGCGGTGCTTTATCTTCGTCAAGTCTTTTTGAGACCTCGGGTCCTGCTCCTCCATCTATAAATCCTGGCAGCGGCTGCTTCTTCCGGCCTGGATTCATTTCCTCGAGTGCCGTATAGTCTATCTGAGCACGATTTCCTCGGTATGGAAGAGGTTCTATACCAAGTTCTCTAAGAGCTTTCTCTCCAGATTCAACCGCGCGTTGCATTTCTGGGTTGTCTATGTTAGCCCTAAGAATTCGAAGTTCTTCTTGCAGTTCCGCGGCGGTCTTGCCCTTGAAAAATTCTGTTCCAAGACGCTTCTGCGCTTCTGTCATAGCAGCGTCGGCACTCTCTTTTGAACCCAGTAAATAAATTGCTTCGCTTGGGCTAGCGGGGCCAGGAGCAAATTTCCGTTGGTCGTCTATACTGACGCCCCGTAAGTCATCAAGTTGCCCTGTATGCAAATGAATTGAGTCAGAAGGAAGACTAGATAGGTTTGGAACGTGAACCTCAGTCGCCCCTCCTGAGGTGAATGGAGGGATGCTGGAATCGGAGGGAAGAGCGCCTTGCAGCCCACTGCCAGATGAACCTGTAATTCTCTGAGAACTGTCACCTGTGTCAAACGGAATCGTGAATTCAAAATCGCCACGGTCGTCAGGAACTCCTGGAGTTTCGGGGGCGCGTGACATTGTGTCCAGTGTATGCTCACCCTGTGGAATCCGAATGACCGCACCGCTGCCTGTGGGTGTCTCATCGGTCAACTCTTTTATAACATCTGGTTCCTTACCTACAATCGGTAGCTGATGAATCTTTCCGTCTGGCCCCATGACAAAACTAGTCTTCTTCGGACGATTGCCAAGTCGTATATCGCGCATATCATCGTCTACAACATTTTCCATTGCTTTTGTTGTTTGTAGAGTCGCGGCAAACTGCCCCTCTCTAAGTGAGTGAACATGTGAACTAAAATCGCTTACCTCTCGCAAAGAACGTCTTTGCTTCTCTAGTCTTGCTTGCTGTGCTCTAGCCGCTGCTCTTTTAGCAGGGGAGTTGCTCTCGTTTTGGATTATCGCGTCCAATTGCGTTATTTGAGACTCATTTTCATTTAATTCGTTCAAATTCCTATACATCATTTCCCGAGCCCCTTGGCTCTTCTTATACGCTGTGTCAATCTGCTTCTGAATCCCCATACGCTCTAAAGATTTCCCCGTGCTTCCTACTCTGCCAAGCCGCTCGAACAACTCATCAAAGACACCACCACCAAAACCTAAATAACTGACAAGACCTCCCCGCTTAAACGCTTTGACCTCATCAAGATATTTAGACCGGTCAGTATATCGAGTCATCATGCGTCCTCCAGGACCCATAACGTGCTCTGTGTTTTGTAGGAAGTATTCTCCTGTCAATCCTTCGGGGGAGGATGCGCCTCCAGAAAACCATTTTGGATTGTTTGCAAGATTTTCTTGAGCATCGTGGTATCTATGCAGAGCTGTTCTCATTGCTTGGTCATGAGTCAGACCCTCCTCCTTCATAATCTTCGATACTGCTTCATGCCCGCCCTCTAGCCTCGGGTTTACAGGGAAGCCTTCAGGAAGTTCTCTAGGTAGCTGCGCCTTGACGTTGTATTTTCCAACTTCTTCAATAGGAATGTCAACATAAGTAAGTCTTGGTGTTTTTCCTTCTTTAAGCAATTGATTTGAATAAAACGCCATCGAGTTTATATCGTCTGAAAACCATTTACCAGAAGCTTCTTGGGCTCCTTCAAGTAATACAGAATCCATATTTGAATGTTGTCTTCCGCTTCCCATGGCTCCTGAAAGGAACGCTTCTTCATCAACAGTTCTATAAAGCCTTTTCATTCCCTCTTCAGTCTTTGGAAGCATTTCGTCCGCATAATATTCTTTTGTGTCTGGATTAATATCCCACGGCTGTTTTCCCTTTGCGAAGTTTTTAACGCCCGATTCTCTAGCCGCAATCTCTTGAAAATCCTTATTTCCACGACTATTCCTTTTGACTGCTATTATTTGTTTTTGCTCAGCCCTGCTCTTTGTGGTATTTATGGGGAATCCAAGGTCATTGCGCTTGTGCTTGATGTGAGATTTAGAGCCTGCTTTGGGCAAAGCTTCTTCGCCAAACCCAAACATCTTGGCTACCCAACCGCCAAGAGAAAAGTAGCCACCCTTTCTGTAATGTTTTAAGTTGGGGTCATCTTTTATTCTTTCTAGGAATTCCTGAGTAAACGGCTTTTGCTTACTACCTCTGTAAATTTTAGGCATACCAGTTTCTGGGTCCGTCGCCCTTACAAATTCGATTCCTTCCTTCCGCATTGCGTCAGGAGTCCCTCTAGATTCTAAATAATCTGTTCTCATTTGTGAGACATTTTTCTTATAATTTCTAACATAAGCTTGACCTTCTGGACCAATTTGTTTCCATATATCAAGTTCTGACCATTTTTCTATGGGAATTTGCCTCAGGGTCTTTTTTTGTTCCGGGCTTAAACGCACATTACTCATATCACTCTGGTATGTAGCTGCATAATATCTCTGAACACTGTCATCAAATAGGAATCCGGCGCCTGACTTTTCTCTAACTCCAGCCATGTCTTCAGGAGAGGTGACTCTAGGTCTTGCGCCAGGTAATGGCGGCGGAGAACCCGTGTTTATGATGTCCGGGCTTTGTTTCTCTCTTCGCCTTTTGCCACTTTTCATGCGACCCCTTCTGCTGGGCTCTACCATGTTTGACCGAACCTCATTTAGTATGTCCGCTTGACTCAGGAGTGCTGCTTGTTCCTCTCTTAATTGAACATTGACGGGGCTTCCTTCTTCCATGTCAAGTCCACGCAACATATCTCTTCGAGTCTTTATGTCTAGAGCTCCGAGGTCCAGCTCTCTAATTCTAGAACCCATAGTATCTGGGGCTGGAGTAGGAGTATATCCAGGCTGCCTGGCTTTTCTAGCATAAGCGGCTTTATCTGCAAATATTTTCTGTGCCGCAGCAATTTCTTTTGCCGTTACATCCATGTCGCCCTGACGAGCCCTATCAAGAGTTATTGCGGCGTCATGAAGAGACATATCATGCGGAACCTGTTTGTCAAAATCCGGTTCGGAAGCGCGAGTTCTTATATGCTCGATTTCATGTCTTAATGTTTCTTGGTATTCTGCGATTTCTTTAAAATCCTTACCAACTAGAGGAGGCGTTTTAGCTCCTGGCAGGGGCGGAGGAGTTTTTTTGCCTCTAACTTTATTTAAGACCGCCCTCAGGGATGTTGGTCTTGTGCCTCTTTTTCGAAGCTCTCTGTTTCTACGAATTGCGGGTGGTAACTCAGTTTTTACAAGGCCGCGATTTAATGGCGAACGGCCTCTTTTGACGGCTGAAACATCTGCTCCACTTCCTTCTGAAGCGGTGCCCAGCGCACCACCGGCCGGTTTCACATCTGCTATAAGTGGAGGTGAGTTCTTAAGCTCTGCTGGTCCAGCAAGTCCTTTTTGAGAACCAGTCACCTCTCTTGCTGCATCTTTCCTTAATTGCTCTTCTATTTCTTCTCCACTAAGAGTTGTAAGGCGCATGTTTCCGAAATCACCCGGCTGTACATCATTACTTAGAGCCTGACCAACATAAAAAGGCTTCTCTCCGGATTCAATCGCCAGATTCGGGTCGTGTCTTATTAGCTGTCTTTTCCACTCTTCCATAGCCTCGTAAGCGGCCTGATGTGCTGGCCCATGCTTTTCGGCTTTTTGCGCCATTTCAATTCTTCTTAAATGAACCTCTCTAACCGCCGCGATATCATCTGCGTTGAGTCCCGTGAAATCAAATTCATCGTGTTTTTCTACTCGGAGGTCAGAACCCTCTACATTAGCGTGTTTAGTTCTTGCTTCAAGAAGTTCGGCTCCTCTTGCAGCTCGTGCATCCGCAAGCTTACCTACACCAGCAGCCTGTTGCTCCCCCGACATGCGAAAAGCATTAATGTCGTACTGTCTTTGTACGTCGCCCATTCTGTGGTCGGCGTTTTCAATGATATCATCAACATATCTTCCTAAAGAATAATAGCCTATGGCCCCACCTTTTCTTTTATACGGGTCATAAAGTGCGGCCGAACCGGTTCCAACGCTACCAGCTCCAAGAACCTCATTCGTAAAGTCCCTGTCTCTTAGTGGGATTTTAGTATATGTTGTTGGTTTTTTGACGCCCCTTAATCTTCTAAGCTGCTTGATACCAGCTATTCCTGAAACGGGCAAGGTTGCCCAAGCAGCCATTTCTAGGGCGTCTTTTCCAGCGTCTGAGGACCTCTTGTCTCTAGCTAAAGCTTCAAGTTCGAGTTTTTGTCTTTGCTCTTTTGTTAAATTCGGTTCCGTACCAGGGACTGCGGGAATGTCAGTCTTGAATTTAGAGTCAAACCCAAGCATTCGACTAAGAAGTGATTGCTGAATACCGACTTTGGGTCCGCTAACAGTGACGCCCTTTTGAGCTGGAGAACCAAGTTTATCCCTGATTTCTTTAGCCTTTTCTGCTTCATAAGAAGCAATCATACCCGAAGTCGCAGCAGAGTGAGCATCAAGACCGGCAGCAGTCACTCCACCTACAACTCCAGCTAGCTGTCCTCCAGGCGTTACCCCAGCCACCAAGGCAGTCGCCCCTGCTATACCAGCCGCATCCGCAGAACCCTTCGCTATAATTCTTCCTTGCAGTGATTCTATATCGCTTTGAGGGTATGCAGGTAATGAAGAAAGTGGAAACGGAGGGTTTTCTAAAGGCTTGTCTTTGCCAATAAGGCCTGCATCAGTATCAATCCTTTTACTTTCCTGCGCAACCGCTTGGGCAAGAACTCTTTTGTTAAAGTCTTCTCTGCTCGGAAATTCTTCTTCTTTAAACTTTTGGTCGATGCCGTATTTAAGAATGTGTTCTCTTTGGTTTCCTTCTGTTATATTTCCCGAAGCCCGCTGGTGACCAAGCTCGTCTGGGCTAACCCCAGGTGAATCTTCATTTGGTCCCCGCCCGCCGCTGCCTAAGACGATTAAATCGCCACTAGTATTATATCTTCCGCCAAGAGGCATAACCTTTGCTTTTTCTGGATAAGCTGTTTGTGACAAATATGTTCTGTATTCAGCGTCTTCTATTGCCTGAAGCTCTTTTTCGGTAACGCCATGCCCTGCATTGCGCATCCTTACGTCTGAAATCAATTTATCTCGACCTTCTTTGTCAAAAGGTATTCCCTGCCTGCTTGGGTCCATCAGCTCAGACGCTTTGCCTGTGTCTGGAACAGTTATGCTTCTCGAAACGCCAGGACCACCAACCATCTTCTGGCTTGTTCTAATACCAAGAGCCTTCCTGTCTGCAGCACTATGTACGTCTATAGGTGCTTGCTGGTACTGTTGTTCAAACCGATTCGCCATTATGTTTGCGGCTTCATCTCCGGTAAACCCTTCTTTAAGCACCTCATCATATATTTCATCCATACTCTTTTGTCTATAACCGATACCAAGTCTTTCTTTCTTTGCTAATAATTCTTGGTCTTTTTTCCATCGGTCGTGTAGCTTGCCGCCTTCTCTGTACTCCGTTCGAAAGTTTCCAACCGCGCGGCGCGCCTCGTGTTCGGCGCGCCCCTTGGCCACAAGCTCATCTTCCTTTATTTTTTCATATTCTTTTTGCGTATATTGCTTAACGCCGTACTTGTCTTGAACCTTTTTCTCTTGGTCAGTAAGAACAGCTCCACCATCAGCAAATCTGTCTGGGTCATACTGGTCCCACGCATCGCCTCTATACGGTCCCTCTGCCACTCCCGCTTGATTAAACCACATGTGGTCATGCAAATCCGTATCTCTTTCTTTACGATATTCGGCTTTATCTGCATAAGCTTGTTGTCCAGCGTCATCAACAAAAGTCTTCCAATCTTTCTCTCTATCTTTTCTTTGTTTTTGCCTCTCTTTGTAGGCGAGGTTATAATCCTCGTTTTTATTTTGTTGTTTTTGCGCTTTTCTATAGTTCTTTAAAGCTCTCTTTCCTCTTGAGCCTAGTTTGTTGTAGTCGTCGCTGCTACCAACTACAGCGCTTTCTATAGAACCAGGGGAGTCTACTGTGGGATTGTTTTTGTTATAAAGACCTGTGCCGACTTGAGGGATTCCTTGATAATTCTTGATAAGTTCGGCTTGCTTAGCATCCCAAGCCTCCCATTTTTCGTAAGCCTGTTTGTCTACAATCTGGCCTTTACTATTAATTCCTGGTGCGCCATTAGCCCTGTCAATCAATGTTCTTGGAGACTTATTTTTTCTGCGAGAACCTCCTCCAAGAGTTCCTTGGGGGACTCCTTCAGGGCCAAGCTCATAACTTCCGTCAGGCCTTTTTCCAAGGCGTTCAAACAATCCACCAGCATAAGTATCCGTGGCACCAAATCCGGCTCCAGGTCGTTGAGCGGTAGAATGATTTGCCGAATGCCATTGCTCTAGGTCTTTTCTGTATTGCTGCATTTCTTCGGGTGTCGGGTTTGGACCTGGTCTTCGAGGTGGGTTAGCTCCCCTTAAACCACCACCACGTAAGTAAGGGATTTGACCACCAGTTCTTGCATAGACACCAGAATTTATAGCTTCAAGAAGACCTCTGTGCTTAGATGTTGCATCTTTGTTAATAACAAATTCGCCGGGAGTAAGAACCGCGAGTCTTGTATCAGAAGACCTTGCCATGCTACCAGCAGCGGAGCCTGTGCCTGCTGTAACTGGTCCAGGACCGCTAGGCGAACTGCTAGACGGCGCACCGCCAACGGGTCCACCAACGGCCGCATAAGAGGGAGAGGGACCCGCCGTGAGTTTGCTTCCAACAATTTCAACTGGAACTGGACCTGCTCCTGGGTCCATAGGATTGGTTGGTGGGTTTAGGTTATCAAAGTCTGGCATTTCTGGTAAATCTGTCGCTGGAACTGTTTTGTTGGGCAGTTGTTGTATGCTGGTGTTTATTTTTTGGAGTTCATCATATAATTGTTTTAATTTTTTACCGCCAGTTATTTCTTCAGCAACCTTACCAAGACCAAGACTAGAAGTAGTCTCTCCAAACCCTATACCGCCTCCTGATGCGGCTATTTGTTTTGCTATAGTCGGAAGCATCCCTACAAGACCGCCATTAGAAAATTTTGGAATAGGCATTTTTGATAAGCCGTTTCCATTTGTTATCTC
>CEVB01005980.1_pt1 | contig 13210 bp, 11 predicted proteins | sample 531381 | NCBI WGS metagenome assembly CEVB01 (sample SAMEA2622763, study PRJEB7988) | marine metagenome | biome: marine biome (ENVO:00000447); feature: surface water layer (ENVO:00002042); material: "saline water (ENVO:00002010), including plankton (ENVO:xxxxxxxx)" | depth 5 m | reverse complement strand
TTCATATAGGCGGAGAAATATTTATCGCCAGCCTGAAAATGCTGGTTGTTCCTCTGGTTTTTGTTTCACTGGTTTGTGGTACCTGTTCCTTGTCTGATACGTCGGCACTGGGTCGCCTTGGCGGCAAAACGATAGCGCTTTACCTGATTACTACTGCTATTGCGATAAGTCTGGCGATATTTGCAGCCTTGCTGATAGGCCCAGGCGAAGGCATACAGATGCAGTCCGATGCCAGCTTTAACCCAAGCGAAGCGCCGGCACTGTCGCAGGTGTTTATTAATATTTTCCCGAGTAACCCGATAGAATCAATGGCAAAAGGCAACATGTTGCAAATCATTGTATTTGCGGTGCTGTTCGGCCTGGCTATGGCGATGAGTGGTAAAGCCGGTGAGCGCTTGGCGGCAGTGTTCACCGATCTTAGCGAAGTCATTATGAAGTTAGTGACTTTGCTGATGAATCTGGCACCTTATGGTGTATTTTTCCTGATGGCAAAACTTTTCACAACGCTCGGGTTTGAAACGATTGCCAGTCTGGCCAAATATTTCGCTGTAGTCATGTGCGTGCTGATAATACACGGCCTGGTCAGTTATGCTGTCATTTTAAAGTTGTTGACAGGCCTGAACCCGATTATTTTCTTCCGTAAAATGCAAGATGCTGCCCTATTCGGTTTCAGTACCTCCAGCAGCAATGCCACTATGCCGGTGACGATGGAAACGGTAACTAAGAAACTTGGTGTAAAAAATAGTGTGGCGTCATTTACTGTGCCACTGGGTGCAACCATAAATATGGATGGCACTGCTATTATGCAGGGGGTGGCTACTGTATTTATTGCACAAGTCTTTGCAGTGGATCTGTCTGTTTCTGATTACCTGATGGTAATACTGACAGCAACGCTGGCATCTATTGGTACGGCTGGTGTGCCAGGTGTAGGCCTGATAATGCTGGCAATGGTGTTACAACAAGTTGGCTTGCCGGTTGAAGGTATCGCTCTTATTATAGGCGTTGACCGCTTGCTTGATATGACCCGCACCTCGGTAAATGTCACAGGTGACGCTATGGTGTCTTGTATTGTTGGTAAAAGCGAGGGCGCTTTTGATAAAGCCGTTTTCGATGACATTAATGCCGGCAGTAAAGAAGAAGATGTAGATTTTCACAAACTGCGTTAGTCAGACTAGTAAAGTAAAACACACTGCCAGCCAGTCTATATTGGCGGCAGTGTAATACGATAAACAGTTTCAAGCAGACTGCTGGTTGCAAACCGGCGCCTGGCAAAACCTTTCCCGGTTAACTCCGCTGTACCAAGCAATGTAATTTCAGCACCTGCAAAGAGTTGCTTTATTTCTTTGTCCGGCACACTGAACGGCGGCCCTTGCTTCTCATGTTGCGGATACTCAAGGCTGATGAGCAGAATATCGCCGCCCTTTGGCATCAACTGACGCAGCTTTTGCGCATACTGCCGCCGCATCTCAACCGGCAATGCAATTAACGCAGCTCTGTCATACACCAGATCACAGCCGCTGATATGTTTCTCAGTTAACGTAAAGAAGTCTCCTTGCCACAAGCTTATATTCGTACTCTGGTAACATTGGAATGTCTTCTGCTGATTGACCTCGAACGCCAACCCCTGTTCCAGAAAAAAATCTTGGCAAGCGATTGCCGACAATTCTGCACCGACAACCGGTATATGCAGCGCCAGATAGCTTAAGTCAGGCGATTTACCACACAAAGGCACAAACACCTTATGCTTGCCGCTAATAACAGCAGGCAGATACTGACGTAATAATGGATGAGCTTCGTCTAACTGAAACCCAAGCTCATTCTTTTGCCAGCGCTGGTGCCAGAATTCAGCTTCCATCAACGGATCCAGCTGTGTTGGATCAGCCTCTGCCAATAGTGAGAAACGATGCTAGCCGAGCCCATGCCCACCTTCTCCGCGATACCTTTACGAAGCTGATACTTCACCTGAAACACCTGCCGCTGAGACATCTGTGTCAGTATGTAGTCGTCACTGGTCTGGATAGTATCAACAAGATTTAATGCCAGCGCCTGGTGCCCAAACCAATGTTCACCGGTAGCCACTTTATCGATATCTAACTGTGGCCGATGCTGCAAAACAAATTGTTTAAACAATTGGTGGGTATCTTCCAGTTCATGCTGAAACTTCTGCCTACCCTTATCGGTGTTTTCACCAAACAGCGTTACGGTGCGCTTGTATTCACCCGCTGTAAACTGTTCGAAATCAACACTATGCTTTTTCAGTAACTTATTAAAGTTGGGTAACTGAGCAATCACACCAATCGATCCGACTATTGCAAAAGGCGCAGCTAGAATAGTGTTGCCAATACAAGCCATCATGTAGCCGCCGCTGGCTGCGACCTTATCTATCGCTACCGTCAAATTGAGCGGATGCTGCCGCAGCCTGTCCAGTTGAGAGGCTGCCAGGCCATATCCATGCACCACTCCGCCGCCGCTTTCCAGCCGCAACAATACCTCATCTTCTTGATTGGCGACGGCCAGTATTGCAGTAACCTCCTCCCGCAGTGATTCTGTCTCTTTGGCATCCAGACTGCCATTGAAATCAAGTACAAATAGTTTAGGTCTGTTGTCTTGCCTGGCTGCACGCTGCGTCTTTTGCCATTGTTTAAACTGCTTTTTCTGCAGCAAATGTTGCTGCATATCCTCAGCCATTGACTGATAGTGTTCCGATAAATCAGTAAACTGCAACTGCCCCTTTTTAGCTTTGTTTTTAGCCGCTGCAGCACCTGCAATCAAACCTATTACCAAGCCAATCGCCAGCACTAACGTTGCTGTTTTGGCCAGAAACAAACCGTATTCATATAGAAATTCCAATGCTATCCCCTTAGCCTATGTTTTGTTGCATTGTAGCGCCTTAATAAAAAAGAAAAAGCCCGGCATTGCCGGGCTCAATTATAAACTCCGAAAGTTATATTCAGTTAGCGGGTGCCAATACTCCGGGGTTAGTTACCATTATTGCTGCACCACCACTGCCAATAAAGCTGGCAGCCTGCATTTGCATTTCTGCTGTTGCTGCAGCACTGGCGCTTGGGTCTAATATGGACGCATGACCACCTGCACTAAAGCGTGCCAGCGAGTTTCCGCCATTTGTCATCACAGCACCGGCTACGTTATCTACCGCAGTAACACCTAATAAACGTCCAAGAGGCTCAGTACCCGCCAGCGGCATTTTACCTGCGCCAACAGCTTGTAAAGGAGATGCAATGCCATTTGGAATAACCTGATCAGGCAAAGAGCCTGCGCCATCACCGGCAACTTCTATGATATAAACCGGCGTTTCGGCAGCTACCAGGTTCTGTGCATAGTTATTTGGATCACCACTGTCAATTACCGTTTGGGCCGCAAATGAGAACTGACTATAACCGGCATACAATGCAGCTACAGCGGCATCCTGCCCTTGCGCTCTCAGGTATGATTCGAAAGCGTTATAACAAGCAGCAAAAGGCGGTACCAGTGGTGCACCACAGCCGCTCTGGCTCTGCACGAAAGTAGTAAAGGCAGTTTTTATCTCAGCAGTGCCAACGCTTAACAGCACTGAAGATTTGATCAGAGGGCCAAACTGACCAGATTCCAGCAGGAAGTTTGCTATAGCGCCACCTGGCATTGCCAGCGTTGCGGTCTTCATCGCATACACTGCATCTAGCTGGGCTTTTTGCAGGTCGTCTAAGGTCGCACTTTGCACCGGCGTATTCGCGGCGCCAACGGCCGAAGTACCGGTAATAGCACCTAGCGAATGCCCCATAAACTGCACATTTGTCGGGTTAATAGTGCCAGATTGCGTCAGATTACTGAAATTAAGGCCGGCCCGCAGCCCTAGAATATCACTGATACTCTGGCGGACATTATCGCGGGTTGTCAGCAAACTCTGCAGGTTCATATAATCTGTTGCATTATTTGTTGAGGCATTAATGACCACAGTGCGGGTACCGGTTTCTGTAGGCACCTCAACGCTGAAACCGCGGTCGCCATGCAAGGTGTGGTCAATTGCTACCACAGCATAGCCTGCCATTGACAAGGCGCCGGCCACCGCCAAAGCGTTACTCTTGCTACCTGTAATACCATGCTGGAATATCACCACAGGCCACCCACCGGCAGGCATTGTCATCGCAGGCTGACCCTGTGCAGCACGCAGCATATTAATCTGTGCTAAATCAGGTACAGTCATCAGCACTGGCACATTTACAACCTGGTTAACCTTAGGTACGGGGTTAAACTTAGTAATGTGGCGGGCAGTATCCACTCCGACGTTAAAACCTAATAAATTTGCCGGATTTTGCAGCTGCTCAGGGCTTAGGCCCAAATCTGCGGGGTTAATCAGGCCAGCTTGTATTGCTCCGAGCAACGTAACCGGGCTGTCATACTGCGCCAGCCAACGGCCAGTTAGCGGTGCCAACGGATTATCAGCGGTAGGCAAAGCACTGAAATATGGCAAATTGATAGTGCCACCATATACCTGTGCTGTGGTAGCAGCCGCGTAAGCTGGATTTGCCAATGTAGCCTGCGCGGCAGGGATTAAGCCCGCCTGCACTAAAGCATCGGCGGCGGTATAACCTTGCGGTGCAGCATTTAATACTGGGCGTAGCGCAGGCTGTAACAGCAATTGCTTAATAGTATTAAAGACAACGTCAGTAGATTGAGTCGTGATAGCAGCCGTATAAATTATGGTGTCGCGGTTCACACCTTCAGCCTCGATCACATCTTCAAAGCTGTTGATCAGCTTTTGCAGTGACACCTGAGACGGAGTATTAAGTGGTAAGGTTTCGTCATCCTGCTTCACCAGCTCGTACGATGTAGACGGTGCTATGGGGTTGCCTTCGCTGTCTTCTAAGACTGACGTCAATACAACCATATAAGTAGTGGCGGGTTTTAAAGGATTAAGCGGAATAACAGCAACATTGTTTCCACTGGCACCAGAGACAAAATCAACGCCGAACGTTAATTCGCCCACTACTTTACAGGCATGCCCTTGGCTGACGGTACGGCAGTCGGCATCAGATGATAAGGCACTGCCGGAAACTATTTCAAACACACGCACGGCACCGGGTGTTGACGCAGTCGACGCATTCAGGCTAATACCGGCAGCAAAATCAATCGCAATGGTAAAAGGGTTTTGTGTAGACCAGCCATCAAGTGCACCTAAGGCAACCTGAGGGTTAGAATAATCAGGCGCAGCCCCGCTGTCGGTAGTTAGCGTACCATCTGTAGTGCCTTGAAACAGTAAATCATTGGGCACAGACAAGCGAGGTGTGCTGGCACCTGGATCAAACACAACTCTGGAATAGGATTTCTCAGTATTGTCACCAACATCAGACTTAATATCATCTAAAGATTCGCCACCGCAGCCGGTTAACCCGAGCGCCAGAGCAACAGCCACACTAAGTGTCAGCTTGTTCATAATTTCTCCCCTATCCTGACTTTTATTTTTTGTTTTTAAAGCAAAAACTTAGTTTGCTTATTGGAAACCAATCACTGATATAGCTGCAACAGCTACGACCAGTTAAAGTTAACTCAAAGCTAAACAAATCGCTAGCGCAAAGATACATAAACCGTGAAGAAAGGTGCAAAGTTTATCAATTGCGCGTATGCTGGCGCCGTTTTTTTGGCAACAGGTTAGGTGATATGCAAAGTTATCAGGCTGCGACGGACGCATTAAAAGACAAAGTGATACTGGTTACCGGCGCGGGTGATGGTATCGGCAAAGAGGCTGCTCTGACTTATGCCCGCTATGGTGCTACCGTTATTTTACTCGGTAAAACAGTGAACAAACTCACGGCCGTTTATGATGAAATTGTAGCGAATGGCGGCCAGGAACCCGCTATTGTGCCATTGGATTTAAAAGGTGCAACGGCAAAACATTACCGGGATATGGCAGCCACCATTGACGCAGAATTTGGCCGCTTGGATGGCGTACTGCATAACGCCGGCATTCTTGGCGTGTTAAGCCCATTTGAGCATATAGACTTGGCTACCTGGAATGACATTATGCAGGTAAACGTCACTTCAGCCATGTTGATGACACAAGCACTGATCCCCCTGCTGAAACGCACGGCTGCAGCATCTGTTGTGTTTACATCATCCGGTGTAGGCCGAAAAGGCCGTGCTTTCTGGGGCCCTTATGCCGTATCTAAGTTTGCCACTGAAGGTCTGATGCAAGTGATGGCTGATGAGTTTGAAAACAGCAGTATCAGAGTAAATTGTATTAACCCTGGCGCTACACGCACCAAAATGCGCAGCAAAGCGTATCCGGGTGAAGATGTCAGCAAGCTAAAAACCGCAGCAGATCTGATGTGGCTGTATCTGTATTTAATGAGTGACGACAGCACAGATGTTAATGGTCAGTCTTTGGATGCTCAACCTAAGTAAGGCTGGTTACAAAGCGGCTTCCCCAAAACAAAAAAACCGGCTGACACCGGTTTTTTTGTTTTGGGCCTGAATTACTTTTTGCTTAGAATTTCTTCTGCATTCGCAGCTGCCCACTCATTCCAGGCATCCACTTTGCTGTTAAAATTCTCAACCGCCTGAGACGTAGCCTCAGCGATCAGCTTATCAATTTGTTTTGCATATTTTTTATCAACTTTAGCTAAAGGCATTACTTCTATACCACGCTCTTGTAAGCCCTTTTTCATTGTATGGGTACGCAACAATAACAATTGCCCGTTTTCTATATAAAAATACTGATTTTCTTTATTGATGGTCTTAAATTTTGGTTTGGTTGGACGCTTTTCAACTTTATCTGTATTTTCAGCGCTATCAGACATCAAGCCGTCATGATTCAACTTATAACCCAGCTGTTCAAGCGTGAATCCCTGTGACTTGGCTAACTGTTCTAACTGACTGATAAGCTCGACTTCTTTTTGCCGCTCCGCCAGTACAGCATTGAGCGTTTCGATAACGTCAGTTAATTTCGCCAGCGTTAATTCTTTCGCTGCTTTTTTCAGCTCTCGTTTATCTAATAAAATTGACATTGCGACCTCCTTCAAACTTAATGGCTTCAGGATAAGCAATTAGTGCTGTAAAATAAAGTGACAATACGTATTGTTTTATATAAAAAATTCACCTCCATTCAGCTTAAGTTAATATTGCTCAATCTTTCAATATCATTTCCCGATTAATGCTATCTTTTTCCGTTTTATTCAGCGCAAAGACATAAATATTATTCAGTTATTCAACTAAAAATAGCTACTCAGGTGTATTCGTTAGTTCAGCAGTTCATGCAATTTCTGCTCTTGAGGGTGTGAATTAAGCTGGTCGGTGCTCTAAAAGTAGGTAAAATCAGCTATCTTGTCGCGATTTTCTGACTGAAGGTAAAATTATGCCAAACTTTAAACAGTTGTTTATTAATAATAAAAACTGGGCTGATCGAATTGAGAAAGAGCAACCAGGTTTCTTCAGACAGCTATCTGAGCAACAAGCTCCTGAGTACTTATGGATTGGCTGCTCTGACAGCAGAGTGCCAGCAAACGAAATAGTAGGTTTGCTACCGGGGGAGCTATTTGTTCACCGTAATGTCGCGAATTTAGTCGTGCACTCTGACATGAACTGCCTGTCAGTCCTGCAGTACGCCATTGATATTCTTAAGGTCAAACATATTTTGGTCGTGGGCCATTATGGCTGTGGAGGTGTCAAAGCTGCACTGACTAAGCAGCGAGTCGGCTTTGTCGATAACTGGTTGCGTAATGTCAAAGACGTCTATGCGCTGCACCGTGAAGAAGTTGACGCTATTGCAGATGAAGACGAACGGCTTAACCGCCTGATTGAGCTGAATGTTGCCGAGCAGGTGCGTAATCTTTGCCATACCAGCTTTGTACAGGAAGCCTGGGAGCGCGGCCAGCCACTTGCTATTCATGGCTGGGTGTACAGCTTACGCAATGGCAGGGTAAAAGATTTACGCGTCAGTCATTCTTGTGCCGATAAAATTGACGATATTTACACCTTGGATCTGACTGACTATCACCCGGAAGAAAAGTAATCATTTAAAAATAATCTGTTGCTGCGCCACCGGCTGATAAGTTGCGCTGTGGCCTTCGACCCAGCTGCCGTTCTGTAAATAGCTGGATTTAGTCTCCATAGTACCATCCGGCATAATACGGCTGAATGATTTTACCTGGGTGATACCATTTTGATTATTTTCGACCTGCTCCAGCGCAATAATCTCGCCGATATTGCTGTTGAATTCCATAGTGCCGTGCGTGTAGAACCCTGCCGTGGTGAAATAATAGTATGCCAGGCTTTGCTTACTTTCATCCCAGAAAATAAATGACTCACCGCCATACTGACCATCATTGATAGAATGCACAGTTTTGATTGCCTGACCATTAAGAGCCCGGCTCCAGAAAGACCTATCTATGACTTTCTCAGTAGCGCCTGGTTGCGTCAAATCACCCTGCCAGTGCTGGTTAAGGTAGAGCCGAAGAGGCTCTAGCTTAGGATGAAGTATGCCCGTTTCTGCAGCTTGCATTAAACCGCTGAATAACAACGCACCACACAACAAAATGGCTTTCATAGCAAAACTCCTTTTTCGGTATATCAGCCAAGTATCCGGGAAAAAACCGCTGAAGTAAAACCACCAGTCACAGGATCACTGTTTTATTGCCATGCACAAATACTCTGTCTTCGACAATACACTGCAGGGCTTTACTCAGGGCCGCTTTTTCAACATCGCGGCCGGCTCTGGCCATATCATCTGCACTGAAGTTGTGATCAACCGGCGCTACCATTTGCTGAATAATCGGGCCTTCATCCAGGTGGTCATTTACAAAATGCGCCGTGGCGCCAATAATTTTAACGCCCCTTTCAAAAGCTTGCTGATAAGGGTTAGCGCCGATAAAAGCTGGCAAAAAGCTATGATGGATATTAATAATCTTATTCGGATATTGTGCGACAAAGGCAGGCGTTAAGATGCGCATAAACTTAGCCAGTACCAGATACTCCGGCTGGTATGGTTTAATGACCTCTAATAGTGCCGCTTCATGCTGCTGCCGGCTAACCCCCTGATGACTGACATAATGGTATGGCAAATCGAAACGGGCGGCCAGTTGCTCCAGCTCAGGGTAATTACCGACGATAGCCGCAATATCCAGCGCCAGCGAGCCATCAAACACTTTCATCAGAATATCACCCAGGCAGTGAGCTTCTTTGCTCACCAGTACCACGACCTTTTTCGCACGCTGACTTATCAAACTGCGCGTTGAACCTACCGGGAGCGCACGATCCAAATCAAACAGCAGGGTTTGATCATTAAATACGCCTTCAAGTTCAGTGCGCATATAAAACTGGCCACTAACCGGATCAACATATTCGGTATTACGAATGATATTCAGCTGATGTTTGTAACAAATATTGGTAATTTGCGCGATCAGCCCTTTTGAATCCGGACATTCTGTAAGTAAGATTTTGCGTTCCATAGCCATTAACCACTTGCCGATAAACAGCTGAGTGTTTTACCGCATTTTCCCTTACGGCGTCAAAGACATTCAGACGTCTTCTACTTAACTTGTTGTTTCGGCAAAAAACCGCATAATACCGCTCATTATGCACGTGTCTATCTAGCCAGGAGTTTATGGCGTCTTATCAGTTTAATGTAGTGGGCTATGTCCGCTCACCCTATAAACAGAAATTTGCGATCCCACGTCAGCCAGGTCTGATCCCGGAAGCGACCGGCTATCTGGAGCTTGAGCCTGAGTATTGTGATGAGGCTATTGTGCGGGGGATAGACAGCTTCAGCCACCTGTGGTTGCTGTTTATCTTCCATGAAACGGCTGATAAAGGCTGGTCGCCAATGGTGCGGCCACCCCGTTTAGGTGGAAATGCCCGCAAAGGCGTCTTTGCTACCCGCGCAACCTTCAGGCCCAACCCGGTTGGATTGTCAGTAGTAAAATTGGAAGGAATAGAGCGTCAAAATGGCAAATTGCGGCTGAAACTCAGCGGCATAGATTTGCTCGACGGCACCCCTGTTATCGACATCAAACCCTACTTGCCCTATTCTGATGCACTGCCCGACGCTGCCGGGGGCTTTGCCGATGCCGCACCTCAAACCGCGATGACAGTCAGTTTCTCTGAGCAGGCTGAACAATTCTGCCAGCAACAACGAGAACCCGAACTGCAGATTTTTATTGAAAAAGTACTGAAACAAGATCCACGCCCTTCCTATAAAAAGCAGCGCGACGGTGAACAAAGTTACGGCATGACGCTGTATAACTACAATATCAAATGGACTGTGAACGGAGAGCATAACCATGTTACTGAAATTCATCGGCTGCCTTAGCAGCCTGGCCGCAGCAGCGTGCTTTGCCCTGTCCGCCGCCGAGCTGCCTGATTTGCCAGAGCCGGTAAGTAATAATGCAGTAGCAAGTGTCACTATCCGCGGTAAAACTTATGTCGTCAGCTTTATGGGCATAGGTCCTGGCAAACAGCACAGCGATATTCACAACAAAGTGTTTATGCATACGCTGGGAGAATTTGGCTGGCATGAGATGCCCGATGTTCCCAGCCAGCAGCGGCTGCAAGGTCGTGTAGCAGCCAGTGCTGTAGCACTAAATAATAACTTTTTTGTTTTTGGTGGTTTCGCTGTTAATGCCGATGGTACAGAACAAACAGCTGCCGATAGTTATCGCTTTGATCCCATCACAAAGCGCTATACCCGCCTGAACGACATACCGGTACCGGTAGATGACGCCGTCGCGCTCACTTATCAGAACCGCTACATCTATCTGGTCAGCGGCTGGAGCGACCACGGTAATGTAAATTTAGTGCAGGTGTTTGATAACTATACCCAGCGCTGGTCACAGGCTACGCCGTTTCCGGGAAAGCCGGTGTTTGGCTTGGCAGGCGCTATGGCGGATAACCAGATGCTGTTGTGTGACGGCGTAGCACTGGAATACTATCGCGATAAAAAACGGGAGTACAAAGCAGAACCTGCCTGCTACCTGGGTACGGTTGGTAGTAATGCCAACCAGATAGATTGGCGCATTGTGCCGCACCCTACAGGTCAGGCGCGTTACCGCATGGCTGGCATTAACACCGAAATGGCCGGCAAACACATACTGGCGTTTATTGGCGGTAGCACCACCGCTTATAACTATAACGGCATCGGCTATGACGGCAATGCGGCCACACCTGACAGTAAGATCTGGGTATATTCAATAGCTGAACAGCGCTGGCTGAACGCCGCCGATACCACCGCTGTGATGGATCTGCGTGGTCTAATCAAAGTGGATGGCGATATATACTCTGTCGGCGGCATGCAAAATAACCAACAGGTTAGCTCACAGCTGATTAAACACACAATAAAACTCCAATAGAATTGGTTCTGCCGCCTTGCTAGAATGGCGGCAATTTTTTAGCACGAATACGAGAATACGATGCGCAGCAGTCAGTACTTACTATCTACCGTTAAAGAAACCCCGGCCGATGCCGAGGTAATCAGCCATAAACTTATGTTGCGCGCCGGCATGATCCGCCGGGTAGCATCTGGCATGTATACCTATTTACCGACAGGCGTGAAGGTACTGCGTAAAGTTGAGCAGATCGTGCGTGAAGAAATGAATAAAGCCGGTGCCATTGAAGTGTTAATGCCAATGGTGCAACCGGCTGAGCTGTGGCAGGAATCAGGCCGCTGGGACAAAATGGATGCTGAGCTGCTGCGTTTTAAAGACCGCCATACCCGCGACTTCGTACTTGGCCCAACGCATGAAGAAGTCATTACCGACCTGGTAAGGCGCGAAATTACCAGTTACAAACAGCTACCGCTGAGTTTGTATCAAATCCAGACTAAATTCCGTGACGAACGCCGGCCGCGTTTTGGCGTAATGCGCGCGCGCGAATTTTTAATGAAAGATGCTTACTCATTCCATTTAAGCCAGGACAGCCTGCAACAAACTTATGACACCATGTATCAGGCTTACTGCAATATCTTTACCCGCCTTGGGCTGGATTTTCGCCCGGTACTGGCCGATACCGGCGCTATCGGCGGCAGCATGTCACACGAGTTCCATGTACTTGCCGCTTCCGGTGAAGATGCTATCGCCTTCTCAGACAGCAGCGACTACGCCGCCAATATCGAGATGGCAGAAGCGGTTGCCCCTGCCGGTGAACGCGGTGCGGCAACACAAACCATCAGCGAAGTAGCCACACCGGATGCAAAAACGGTGGCTGATGTCGCCAGCTTATTGGGGCAACCACAAAGCCTGGTCAGCAAAACACTTATTGTCTATGGCGTTAAAACAGAAGCCGATAAAACACAGCCGCTGGTCGCGCTGGTACTGCGTGGCGACCACGAACTGAATGAAATCAAAGCCGAAAAACTACCGCAAGTGCAAAGCCCACTGGTCTTTGCCAGCGAAGAAGAAATTCGTGCGGCTATCGGGGCCGGCCCTGGCTCACTCGGCCCTGTCGCTATGCCGCTAACCATTATTGCTGATCGTAGCGCCGCACACCTGAACGATTTTATCTGTGGTGCCAACAAAGATGGCTATCACTTAACCGGCGTTAACTGGGATCGTGATATTCAGAACTACAGCGTGGCAGACCTGCGTAATATCGTTGAAGGCGACGCCAGCCCATGCGGTAACGGTAAACTGGTTATCAAGCGCGGTATCGAAGTTGGCCATATCTTCCAATTGGGTGACAAATACTCACAGGCATTAAAAGCAGGCGTACTGAATGAAGAAGGTAAGCACCAGATCATGACGATGGGCTGCTATGGTGTCGGTGTATCGCGTATCATCGCAGCGGCAATAGAACAGAACAATGATGAATACGGTATTATCTGGCCAGATGCGATAGCACCGTTTCAAATTGCATTAATTCCGATGAATATGCACAAATCAGTACGCATTGAAGAGGCGACGGTACGTTTATATAACGAACTGACCGCAGCAGGTTTTGACGTGTTGTTTGATGACCGTAAAGAGCGCCCGGGCGTAATGTTTGCCGACATGGAACTGATGGGTATTCCGCACAGTATTGTTATCGGCGAGCGTAACCTGGATAACCAGCAGGTTGAGTACAAACACCGACGTAGCGGCGAGAAAGAAATGCTGGATATCGCCGATGTTGTTGCTGCCATGCAGCAAAAACTGGCTAAATAAGCCACATACAGACACAAAAAAGGCAGCCGAAGCTGCCTTTTTTATTTGTGCTGCATCAGAACAGCAGATTCTGACCGAAAAATATG
>CEVB01018250.1_pt1 | contig 13215 bp, 8 predicted proteins | sample 531381 | NCBI WGS metagenome assembly CEVB01 (sample SAMEA2622763, study PRJEB7988) | marine metagenome | biome: marine biome (ENVO:00000447); feature: surface water layer (ENVO:00002042); material: "saline water (ENVO:00002010), including plankton (ENVO:xxxxxxxx)" | depth 5 m | reverse complement strand
TTGGCAGCGGTGTCGTGGTCGAAGGTGCTGGCTTTTTACTGAATAATGAAATGGACGACTTCTCCGCCAAGGCCGGTGTTCCCAATGCCTTTGGTGTGGTCGGCAACGCCGCTAACGCTATCGCACCGGGTAAACGTATGCTGTCATCAATGACCCCGAGTTTGCTGGTTCAAAATAACGAAGTCGAGCTCGTTATCGGCACCCCGGGCGGCTCAACCATTTTTACCAGCATATTTCAGGTCATAACAAACCTGTATCATTTTAACTTGCCCCTGGCTGACGCTGTGGCCGCACCGCGTTTTCATCATCAGCTACTGCCTGAAAATCAAATTACGATGGAGCCCTACGCGCCCCTGTCAGATGAAGTGCAACGACAATTAAAAGAACGCGGTTATAACCTGGTAACCCAAAGCTGGAATTTGGGCGACATTCAGGTAATAAAACGTACCCATGGCAAAGTGGAAGCTGCCGCCGATCCGCGCTCACGTGGTGTAGCTAAGGTATTCAGTTATTAACCTATGCAGTGTTTTAATGTTAAACCCCTCAGTCTTCACTTATCGGCATTGCTGGTTTTAGCCATTTGTCATCCGCTTGGCGCAGATGTGCTAAAACCGGCCACCGAGGCCATAGCAGCACAACCGGTACTGACATTTTGCTATGAAGACAAACAGCTATTACCCTACTACACGGAAAACAGCCGCGATATTCCCGACCGCCCGGGGGCAACCATCGAGCATTTAAAGATAGCGGCAGCGCAAGTCGGCATTACATTAAAGCTTACACGTATGCCCTGGTTGCGCTGTCTGCAGCAGCTTGAAGACAATAGCGTAGATGCCGTGGTAGCAGCTTATGTCGAAGACCGGGAACACTACACTAAATATCCCAAACGCAGCGATGGCAGCGCGGATCCAAGCCGTGCTATTAATCAGTTGGGCCTGTGCCTTGCGCATAGATTTGACAACCCCATTGACCAAAAAATCGCATCAGAGCAGCAACTGACGGTATCGCGGCCGTTGGGCTACAGACCCATTCCATTTCCGGTTAATACCGTACTGGTTGGTGCGCAGTCACCCGATAATGCGCTGGATCTGGTTATTAACGGCCGCGTCGATGCAACAACAGTGCTGTGTCAGCTTAATGGTGTCGACGCCCGCGAGCGCCACCTGAACTTGCTACCTCTACAACTGCTGTATCCGCCAATGCACCAAAGTTTTGGTTACCTGATGCTAAGCAATGCTTTTTATCGCCAGCACAGGCAATTGTCTGAGCAGCTTTGGCAGGCACTGCCGCAAACACTGAATAAATTGCGTTACCTGGAGTATCTGAGCTACCCAGATTAAATCAGACAGCAGATAGAGAAATACAACATCCTATCCGTGCGGTTATTGTGTTGGAGTGGCAAACAAAAAAGCCGGGCTTGGTGTGCACCCGGCTTTTTGACGTTAGATGTCGGTTAAGACAAACCGTGAATGGTCTCAGAGGTTGGTGAAGAAGTCCGCAGGATCCGGCGCGTTGCGCCGTGGTGGCTCGCCGTTTGGCATACCAAGATATAAAAAACCGACGATTTCGTCGTCTTCCCCCAGACCCAGTTCCTGTTTTACAAAATCCAGTTGGGCGTAAGTTCCGGTGCGCCAAATGCCGCCAAACCCCTGTGCGAATGCAGCTTGCTGCATGGCCATGACTGCACAGGCAGCCGAATGCTGCTGCTCTGTTAACGGGATTTTGCTACTGTCGACGGCTTTAGCAATACAGACAATGACCATAGGTGCGCGCAGTGGTAGCTGACGGGCGCGCTCCAGCATGTCATTACTGATGGCAGGGTCGTCTTCTACCGCCGCTTCAGCAAAAATATCGCCCAACCGGCTAAGCGCCTGGCGGCCTTCAGCGATGATAAAACGCCACGGACGTAAACCTCCATGATCCGGCACTTGCAGCGCGGCACGCTTAATATTGTCCAGCACCTCACCTGCCGGCGCAGGCTCAGTTAAACGGGCTGAAGAATAACGGCTGGTGAGTAATGTCAATGCATCCATAAAAAACCCCAATGGTGGTAGCTGCGCGCAGCCTAGCAAATTAACAGTAACCTTTACATCAGATTATGGCAAGGTGATGCCTGTCTGATGGCCTTTCAAACAGTTTGTTGAAATTTAATGCGCCCTGGCCCACAGTGCCTGCTGATACAGTGCTACATATTGCTTGGCCGAGCTTGGCCAGCTGAAGTTTTGCAGCATGCCATTTTGCTGTACCCGGCGGTAGCTTTCAGCTTTACTAAAAAGCTGCTGTGCCTGTTGCAATGCGGCCAACGTTGACTCCACATCTGCATCGACAAAACCTATACCCGTTGCGCCCCTGCCCGGCCAGGGTTTAACAGTGTCTTTCAGGCCTCCGGTTAAACGTACCACCGGCACACTGCCATAGCGCAGGCTATACAATTGGTTAAGGCCGCAGGGTTCAAATAAAGAAGGCATCAGAAAAAAATCGCCGGCAGCTTCTAACTGATGAGCCATCGCATCGCTAAACCCGTGCACAAAACGAAACTTAGCCGGAAAATCCCACTGCAGGGCTTCAAGTGCCAGGCAGTACTTTGCCTCGCCGGTGCCCATAATAATAACGCGCGCATCTGCCATTGCCAGCCAGGCTCGCAGCGCTGGGATCAGATAATCATAGCCTTTTTGCCCGGTCAGCCGGCTTACAGCGACAAACAACGGCGCTTTGGTTGGCGCAAGGTGAAAATGTTCTAACATCGCCAGCTTACACTGCTGTTTACCTTGCATGGCGCCAATATCAAAATGCTGAGCCAGATACCTGTCGTGGCCCGGATGCCAGATATCGTAGTCACAACCGTTTAAAATGCCTGAGAAATCCGCGATACGCTGCTGATATAAAGCAGCAAGGCCGGCAGCTTGCGGCTCCTGTATTAATTCATCGCGGTAGCCTGCACTTACCGTGTTGAGCTTGTCGGCGTAAGTTAGGGCCAGTGCCAGAAAATTCAGCTCGTCGTGGCGCTGTGGCTCTATATCAAGCTCCTGACGCCAGTGAGGTGCACAGCGCTCCTGATAGGCGCCATTGTGAATACTAAACACAAAAGGCAAGGTACAAAGTGCGGTGTCTGCATAATGGGTTTTCAGGTAGTAAGCGGTCGTTGCGCTTTGCCAGTCATGGCCATGAACAAGATCAAACTGCTGCCCGGTTTGCAGCGTCCATTCCAACACAGCTTTGCAAAAAAACGCAAACCGTAGCGGGTTGTCACTGTAACCATGCTCACCATCATCGTACGGCCTTTCGCGGCGAAAAAAATCATCATGCTCAACCAGCGCAATATCAGCGCCATAGTGCTTAAAGTGCCGGACAGCGCAGCCAAGTGGCCGGCCCGCCAGCGTAAAATACACAGACTGCCAGCTGTCAGTATGCTGTTTATACAGGCTGGCGTAACGCGGTAACGCAACCGTTACCTCGTGGCCTTCGGCAATCAGGCTTTGCACCAGCCCTCGGCATGCATCGGCCAGGCCGCCGGTTTTGATCAGCCCTTCATATTCACTGCATATAAACAATATCCGCACTATCTACTGCCTTTTCGTTGTTTCACTCAAACCCAACCATGGCACCTTTGGGTATCACAATAACGCCACTGGCGGAGATATGAAAACGTTGCTTATCCAAAACGGGATCCTCGCCGATTATAGTGCCCGGCGCAATCTTGACATCTTTATCAATAATGGCGCGACGAATGCGACAACCCCGGCCAATATCGTTGTTACCCATCAGTACGCACTTTTCAATATAGGCGTGGCTGTGTACATGCACGTTATGACCCAAAATAGACTGATAAACAATTGAGCCGCTAACGATACAGCCTGATGCCACCATTGAGCTTATGGCCTGCCCGGTGCGGTTGGCTTCATCGTGTACAAACTTCGCCGGTGGTACCGGTGGCGTATAGCCGCGCAGTGGCCAGTACCTGTTATATAAATCAAACGGCGGCTCGACAGAGATAAGGTCCATATTAGCTTCGTAGTATGAATCTATGGTGCCGACATCGCGCCAGTAACCGCTGCTGCTCGGGCTTTCACCGCGGATAACATTAGACGAAAAATCATAAACATACACATCACCCGATGGGTACAACTGCGGAATAATGTTATGGCCGAAATCGTGTTTCGAGTCGGCTTTGGCGGCATCATCTTCCAGTACTGAAACCAATGTTTTGGCTTCAAAAATATAATTACCCATAGACGCCAGTACAAAATCCGGATTACCCGGTATCGTTTTCGGGTTGGTTTTCGGTTTTTCTTCAAAGCCAATCATTTTGCCGTTGGCATCGACTTCAATCACACCAAACTCGTGCGCCTGCGCTACCGGCACAGGTATGGCCGCAACGGTCAGGCGGGCATTTTTCTGCCGGTGGTAATCCAGCATCTGCCTTACATCCATTTTGTAAATGTGGTCACCACCAAATACGCAGACATGCTCCGGATCCAGGCCGTGGATCAGATGCAGGTTCTGGTAGATGGCATCAGCTGTACCCAGATACCAGTGTTTACCGGTTTGCATTTGTGCTGGTATAGGGTCGATAAAGCGGTTAGTTAAGCCGGTAACACGCCAGGCACGGCTTAGGTGTTTCATTAGTGAGTGCGATTTAAATTGAGTGATAACAAAAATTTGCAGCAAATCTGAGTTAACAAAGTTATTCATCACAAAATCGATGATGCGATAATTTCCACCAAAAGGTACAGCTGGTTTTGCCCTGACACCGGTTAAAGGTGCTAAACGCGTACCTTCGCCACCGGCCAGAATCATGGTTAATACCCCGGACATAAAAACTCCCTGTTCAGCTCAACGTGTGTAATTTATTTTCAGGTTGCAAAGCTAATACCACAATAGCAGCAGCTGTTAGCAAATGGCTAGCAGTCCTTAGCAATAAGGTTTCACAGGTTCTAAATGAACAGATATTTATGACACTGATATAACAAAGGCACCAAAACGGTGCCTTTGAGCAGCAGGCGCACAGCATTGGTGCGATGCCTTCACCAGAACAGCACATGACATCAGCTGTCAGATGACAGCGGCAAGCTCTGCTCCCTGACGGATCGCCCTTTTCGCATCCAGCTCAGCTGCAACATCGGCGCCGCCGATAAGATGTGCTTTAATACCTTTTTGCGCAAGCTCCGGCACCAGTGCACGCAGCGGTTCCTGGCCGGCACAGATCACCACGTTATCCACGTTCAGGCAGCGCTCTTCTCCGGCAATTTCAATCCACAAGCCGTTGTCGTCAACGCGCAGATAATTTACCCCCGCTATCATCTCGACGCCTTTCTTCTTTAACGAGGCTCGGTGGATCCAGCCGGTTGTTTTACCCAAGCCAGCACCCACTTTACTGGTTTTACGCTGCAGCAGGTAAATTTTACGCGCAGCAGGTGGCTGGGTTTCATCGGGCAGCAAGGCGCCTCTGGCCTGATAGTTTTTATCAATCCCCCAGTCTTTTAACCACGCATCTGGTTGCAATGTCAGCGAATGCGGCTCAGTTAAATACTCGGCAACGTCAAAACCGATCCCTCCCGCGCCAATAATGGCAACATGCTGACCGACCGCTTTATGGTCACGCAATACATCCAGATAACTGAGTACTTTATCGTGGTCACTGCCAGTCAGGCCGATATCACGCGGCACTATACCGCTGGCCAGTACGACTTCATCAAAACCGCCACTGGCCAAGCTATCTGCCGTTTGTTCACTGTTTAAATGCAGTTTAACGGCATGTAATTCCAGCATACGGCCGAAATAACGTAACGTTTCATGAAACTCTTCTTTGCCGGGAATTTGTTTAGCGTAGTTAAACTGTCCGCCAATCTGATGCGATTTATCGAACAAATGCACTTCATGGCCGCGCTGGGCAGCATAGACGCTAAATGCCAGGCCTGCCGGGCCTGCACCGACAACGGCTATTTTTTTGCGCTGCTGCGCCGGGGTAAAATTCAGTTCGGTTTCGTAACAGGCACGCGGGTTAACCAGACAACTGGCGCGCTTATTTTGAAACACATGATCAAGACAGGCCTGATTACAGGCAATACAGGTATTAATCAGCCCAGCCTGATTTGCCGCAGCTTTATTAACAAACTCGGCATCCGCTAAAAATGGCCGCGCCATACAGACCATGTCCGCCTGGCCACTGGCCAGAATATCTTCAGCCACCTGCGGGTCATTAATACGGTTGGTGGCAATCACCGGAATATTCACTTCTGCTTTTACCCGGGCAGTGACCCAGCTAAATGCTGCCCGTGGCACCATAGTGCCAATTGTTGGCACACGGGCTTCATGCCAGCCAATACCGGTGTTAATTAAGCTGGCGCCGGCATCAGTAATCGCCTTTGCCAACGCCACAACTTCATCATAGCTATTGCCATCTTCCACCAGGTCCAGCATCGACAAGCGGTAGACAATGATAAAATCTTCACCGCAGGCGTCACGCACCGCTTTAACCGTTTCGACGGCAAAGCGACAACGGTTTTCAAAACTGCCACCCCACTCATCTTTACGCTGGTTAGTGCGCAGACAAATAAACTGATTAATCAGATAGCCTTCTGAGCCCATTACTTCAACGCCATCATAACCGGCTTTTTTAGCAAGCTTGGCAGAGTGCGCAAAATCTCTGATAGTACTGCGCACCTGCCGCGATGACATTTGTGATGGTTTAAACGGCGTTATGGGCGACTTAATTTTGCTTGGTGCAACGCTAAACGGATGATAGCCATAGCGGCCAGCGTGCAACAGCTGCAGGCATATTTTCGCGCCATGCTGATGCACAGCTTGTGTCACTTCTTTATGTTTACCGGTTTGCCACCAAAAACTGAGCTGGCTGCCAAATGGCACCAGATTGCCGCGAAAATTTGGGCTGATGCCGCCAGTGATAATCAAACCAACTCCACCTTTGGCGCGCTCGGCATAAAAGGCAGCAAGTTTAGTAAAGCCTTGTTTTTCTTCTTCCAGCCCGGTGTGCATCGAGCCCATAATGACGCGGTTTTTCAGCGTGGTGAAACCCAAGTCCAGTGGTTGTAATAGTTTTTGGTATGCCACATTAGCCTCTCTGGTCGTACCTGTTGTTTGTGGCAGACTTTAGCCGCTTTGTCTGCCGATAGCAAGCTGCGCCTGCACTGACGCAGAGTGTTACACATTTACTTACAAATTCCACTTAGCCTTTGACAGTAAATTGTTTAGCATACAAGCATGCATAAATAGTAATGCAACAACAGGAATACCCTATGACCAATAAAAATCCCGGCCCGATCCGCCGGTTGTTCAGTGCCATTGGCCGGCTGTATCGCGGCTTCCGTTCTGTCATTTTAAACCTGCTGTTTATTGGCCTGGTTGTCGTTATCGCAATGTCCATTTTTGGTGGCGACGATAACGTTGAAGTGCCGCCAACAGCTGCGCTGGTGCTTAATCTGACCGGTGACCTGGTAGAAGAGAAACGCTGGACAGACCCTATCGCAACGGCAATCAACGAAAGCCTGGGCGGTCAGGAAGAAGCGCCTGAAGTGTTGGTCAGTGATGTGGTTACGGTAATAAAACAAGCCAGCAGCGACAACCGTATTCAGGCGCTGGTGCTGGATTTATCGATGTTAGGCCATGGTTCACTGGATAAAATGCAGCGCATTGGTGCAGCCATCGAAAGCTTTAAAGCCGCCGGTAAAAAGGTGTTTGCCTACGGTGGTTTTTATGGCCAGACCCAATACTACCTTGCCAGTTACGCTGACGAGATAAACCTGAGCCCGATGGGCACAGTGTTGCTTGAAGGTTATGGCAGCTACCCGATGTATTACAAAAATGCGTTAGAGAAGCTGAAAATTAATACCCATGTGTTCCGGGTGGGTACCTATAAATCAGCGGTAGAGCCATTTTTGCGCAACGACATGTCTGATGCAGCAAAAGAAGCCAATTCTGCCTGGTTAAATGAATTGTGGGGCGACTATAAAGAGCAGGTCGCGCAGCGCCGTGGTTTTGCCATAGACAACTTCGATGAAACTTACAGCTCACTGTTGGAAAAGCTGCAAGCTGCAAACGGTGACTTAAGTCAGTATGCTGTCAATGCCGGTTTGGTCGACAGCATCAAAACCCGTGAAGAGTTTCGTCGCGAGCTGGTAGCTATTGTCGGTGAGAACGACGAGCACACTTACAACCACGTTACTTTCCAGGATTACGCACATCTGGTTGTGCCTTCAAAACAGTTTGATAATCCGGTTACTGACAAGGTTGCTGTAGTGGTAGCACGCGGTGTGATTGTTGATGGTTATGCCAAAGCAGGCTCAGTTGGCGGTGACTCTACAGCTGAACTGCTGCGTAAAGCGCGCTATGATGACAAAGTGAAAGCGGTTGTACTGCGTATCGATAGCCCAGGCGGTAGCGCTTATGCGTCGGAAATAATTGGTCAGGAGATCCGTCTGCTGCGTGAAGCCGGTAAACCGGTTATCGCATCTATGGGCTCTGTTGCGGCGTCTGGCGGTTACTGGATAGCAGCACCGGCCAATGAAATTTGGGCATCACCTACAACCATTACTGGCTCTATTGGCATCTTTGGTCTGCTGCATACAGCTGAAGACGCGTTACCGGTGCTTGGCCTGAATGTAGACGGTGTCGGCACTACCGAGCTTGCTGGTTTAAGTAACGGCTTACCACTGTTTAAAGGTTTGGACGATAAAGCAGCTGATCTGTTCCAGCTATTAATTGAACGTGGCTACAGCGAGTTCTTAACGCTGGTTAGCGAAAACCGCAATATGACAGCAGAAGAAGTAGACAAGATTGCCCAGGGCCGTGTCTGGACAGGCCGCAAGGCGCAGGAGCTGGGCCTGGTAGATAAACTGGGCAGCTTTGGCGATGCCATTAAAGCCGCAGCCGATAAAGCCGGTTTAAGCCACTATGATGTCAAAGTGGTACAGCAGGATCTGACACCGGGCGAGCAGATGATTAAAGATTTACTGGGTGAAGCCAAGGTTCAGGGCTGGTTGCCACAATCGGAAGCCAGCGCAGAGCAGAAATTGCTTGGCAAGTTAACCAAGCAACTGAAACAGGATTTTGTGCTGATGAACCAGTTCAATGATCCAAATGGTGTTTATTCATACTGTGTAAGCTGCAGCATTAACTGACAGCCCCAGCGAAGTCTATTACAATGCCCGGCAATGACCGGGCATTTTTATATTGATAATATGAGCAGAAAACGTATTTATGTCGCCTACACCGGCGGCACCATCGGCATGCAGCACTCAGATCAAGGCTATGTGCCTGTACCGGGTTTTTTAACCGATACCGTAAAGAGTATGCCGGAGTTTTACCGGCCGGAAATGCCTGAGTTTGATATTCACGAATATCACCCGGTGATAGATTCATCTGACATGACACCCGAGCATTGGCGCCATATTGCAGAAGACATTCAGCAGCAGTACCCGCACTACGACGGTTTTGTTGTGCTGCATGGCACTGACACCATGGCTTACACCGCATCTGCGCTGTCATTTATGCTGGAAAACCTGCAAAAGCCGGTCATTATTACCGGCTCGCAAATCCCGCTGGCACAAATGCGTTCAGACGGACAAGTGAACCTGCTAAATGCGCTGTATCTGGCGGCGAACTACCCGATTGCTGAAGTTGCCTTGTTTTTCAACAACCAGCTGTTTCGCGGTAACCGCGCCACCAAAGCCGATGCCAATGGCTTTAATGCGTTTGCTTCACCTAATTTTCCACCGCTGCTTGAAGCCGGTATTCATATCAGCCTGGTTGCCGGCAAATTAAGTCAGACCAAACTGGCAGCCCCATTGACACTGGCACACATTATTCCGCAACCGATCAGTGTGGTGACCTTATATCCCGGCATCAGCACTGAAGTGATCCGCAATATGACCGCGGCGCCGGTAAGAGCGTTGATTATCAAATCTTTTGGCGTTGGCAATGCGCCGCAGCGGCCAGAGTTGTTACAAATTCTCAGTGACGCCAGCCAGCGCGGCCTGATTATCGTAAACTGCACTCAGTGCTTTAAAGGCACCGTTAATATGCAAGGCTACGCCACTGGCAACGCCCTGAAACAAAACGGTGTAATAAGCGGCTACGATATGACATTGGAAGCAGCACTGACCAAGTTGCACTATTTACTGAGTAAAAACTTGTCTGCTGATGAAGTACGCCAGCAAATGCAGCAAGACCTGCGTGGAGAGCTGACAGCAGGTTAACCTGCTGTCATTTATGGCTTAGCCAAATAAGCACAGCTCAGGCAAAAACGGCCTTTACCCGCTGCAACAGCGGTAGCTCTTTCGCTTGTACAGCACCAAACTGCAACCAGCGGCGCAGCAGACTGTGTTTATCCAGCGCCACGCCCTGATTATGCTTATCTGACAACAGTAACAGCTGAACTTGCTGCCTTGCCGCCTGATCGGGTGACGGCATATCGGTCACAATTTCCAGCGCCAGCGTTAGTTGCTCGCGACTGAACTGCTGTTCTTGCTGTTTCGCAAACACATCCCGGTACGCAGCAGGCAATTGTTCGGCACTGACAGTAGGGTCCTGCAACAACTCAAACATCGCAGCAAATTCCTGAGTGTTCTGTTGCTGCAGCCATTGTTGCTGCGCTTGCTGTAGTTTACTTTGCAGCTGACGCACACTTTGCTGTGCGCCCACGCTGTGAGTCTCTATTGCCTGCAGTTTTTGCTGCACGGCACTAAACTCGGTTGCACTGTCAGCTTGTTGTAACAAGGTATCTAACGCATTGAGTTGCAGAGTAATCTGTTCTAACTCCGCTTGCTCGGCGGCTTTTTGCTGCAACACCTGCTCCGCCCTGGCATTAAAGAAGCTGTCACACACCGCGCGGAATTCTGTCCACAGTGCCTGGTCCTGCTTACGAGCAGCCTGACCCAGTTGCTTCCATTGTTGCTGGCACTCCTTTAACGCTTTGGCGGTCAGGTTAGCATCGTTCAGTGCTAAGGCGCTTTGTGCTTTGACAATAAGCTGCTGTTTAGCCTGAGCAACCTGTTGCTGGATTGCTGTCAGGTGTTCACGCGAAGGCGCCAACGCCTGAGCAAAAGCGTCGTTTAAGGCGTTAAATTGCTGTTTATCCACTGCCCCGGCTTGTTGCCAGGCCTGCTTCAACTGGTGCAGTTGTTGTTCCAGTGTTTTCGCATCCAGTTGATCTGGTTCTATTGCTTGCGCGCTGGCAATAAGCTGCTCACGCTGCTTTACATGCTCTGCGCGCAGCGCGTCCTGCGCAGCAAAATAGCTGCGACATGGTGCAAATGCCCGTTCGCAGGCTGCATCAAAATCATCATTTAACTGCTGCTCCAATGCTGGATCAGCCTTACCCAATGAGTTCCACTGTGCCCGCGCATGCTTCACCTCATCGGCGCGCTGACGGATAAGATTATCAGGCAGCTCTGCGCTGAGCGCTTGCATTTGCGCCAGTAATTGTTGCTTACGTGGCGTCGCGATATATTCCTGCCAGTCTGCAAGCTCGGCCATTTTTTCACTGGCAAACTCGTAGTCTTTACCAAGCGCCTGTTGCTGCGACGCCGTCAGCTGCGCATAATCCTGCTCTATGCCCTTAAACAGACCAAACAGCACCTTATATTTACCGGCCGAATATAATCTGCGGTACTGCGCCAGTTTACTGCGGCATTGACGTTGTACTTTCTCACTCTGGGCGGTAAAACCTACCGCAGCATTTTGCCATTGCCGGGCCAAATCGTCTTTCGCCTGTTGCAGACTATCCGGCACGGCAATCACCAGCGCCTTACTTAGCCTGCGCCAGTCTTGCTGCCATTGGGACAGCTGCGCCGCCAGTGACTGGTATTCTTCCACTGTTGACGGGACTTTCTGTGCGGCCCAGTCTGCCACCAACCGGGTAAGCTGCGCCAGTTGATCAGCCAACGCCGGCAACTGTTGCAGTTGTTGCTGTAACTGTTTGACCTGCTTTGTCAGCGCGGTTTTATCAGCAACATCAGCCTCTGCCAACGCCTGCTCAACGGCCTGCAAATGCGATTCAAGTTGCTGTGCTGCGCTGATATCGGCGTTGAGCAAAGCCTGCTGCAAACCTTGCTTAAGAGCATCAACTTGCTGCTGCAATGCCTGATAAGCTGCCCGCTGCTTTGTTTCTCGCTGTTGCTGCGCCTGGATCTCATTCAGCTGCGCCAGTTTCGGAGCCAACCACTGCTGCAGTTGGCTGATGATTTTTTCATACTTAGTACGAAATTCCTGCGCCTCCTGCGCCAGACACTCCAGCTCAGGTTCCAGTTGCTGCCACTGCGCCTGATACTCTTCCAGCTGCGTAGGTATTTGCTCCAGCGCAGTGCGTTCACGCAAGGCATTTAACTTTGCCAGCAGTAACGTCAGTTGTTTACGTAATTGCGGCGGCTTTTGTTTTTGCTCATGCAGCGCTTGCAGTTTTTGCTGCACCTCAGTTTGTAACTCACCGTCAAGCTGGCGCGCCAGTTTCTCCAGCACTTTCTCATCGGTAAGGCCAGCCAGCAATTGTCGTTTTTGCGCCAGCTGTAATACCGGCTCCTGTAGTGCTTTGTAATTCAGCTCTGCTTTATTTAACCGCTGCAGCAAACTGAACTTGATGCCGGCGTCTGTTTCTGTTTGCGCCAGTTGTTCCAGAATACTGCTACGGTTGCATTGAGCGATAAACTGCAGTTTTAGTTTCGCTTCAACCTTATTCTGAAGCAGCTGTTCTATCAGCGTTTGTTCCGCCAGTTGCTGTAAACGCTCTGCGCTATCGTGTTTACTCGCCTGCCACCACAGTGAAAAATCGTTTAGTTTCAGTAATGCCGCTTTACGTACAGCTTCAGCACCATCGTTAAACGCCAGCTCGTGCAATATGCTTTTGTGCTCTTGATTTTGCTGATCTAATTGTGCGATAGCTTGTTGACGTACCGCCGCATCGTTATGTTGCCACTTTGGTTTGAAAAAACGTTTAAAGATCATCGTGCGAAAACCTTGCAATAGACGGCTGGGTATCGAATTGTTTTTTAAGCTCGGCTTTAGATTTGTGTACCATCTGACCATCTGCCCCTATGGTGAACAGCTCATCAGATTTAAGCACCTGCGCCTGATAGGCCATGACCAGCTGCAGGCTATGCTGACGCTGTGCGTCGCTAAGGACATTACCATCAGCCCAGCGTCCTGTTGCTACCGCTTCGGCCAACTTTTCATAAGTATCAGGCGTCATGGCCTGTACAAGAG
>CEVB01070080.1_pt1 | contig 13258 bp, 19 predicted proteins | sample 531381 | NCBI WGS metagenome assembly CEVB01 (sample SAMEA2622763, study PRJEB7988) | marine metagenome | biome: marine biome (ENVO:00000447); feature: surface water layer (ENVO:00002042); material: "saline water (ENVO:00002010), including plankton (ENVO:xxxxxxxx)" | depth 5 m | reverse complement strand
CTCCAGTTTCAATTCAATGACCGTGTTGCACTCAGCTCCTGCAACCGCCATTGATAAAATTGACAAGACTGTCCTGTTGAGATTAGTTAACTCAGCTTTGGAGGACGGATTCGAGATAGACGAATACAACGATGTAGAACTAAAAAATCAAGCGCACCAGATTATATATAAGAGCATTAGTGAAAAACTCTTGGATCTCCACCAAAAGCGTAGTCAGTTTCGCGATGAGTCAGACCGCCTGTATCTAGACGCTTACGAGAAGTACAAAGCCTGACATGCTCATTACTAACGACTATTTTGGAAGGTGCAGCCTACAGCCGCACCTTTGCCTTAGTTGCCCGCATGAGAAACGACGGAATTACAATTTCATGTCTTCAGGCCACAAAAAATAAGCGCCAAATTTCGGGCTTACTTTGAGCTCACCACCAACATCGACACCTTTCTTTGTTAGTTGATGCTTGCCGCCATTCAACTCTAAATATTCCAACTCGACCATTTTCTCTAGGAATTCTGCTGCTTTTAGCTTGTATCGCTGCCCTAGTTTCGAAGAGGTTAGCTTGGTCGTCTTCTCGTCATCTGAGCCATCCTCATCTTTCTCGGAGTCATTGCTGACTCGCTCAAGACTAATCCTAACCTCTTCGCTGATTCGGATTATTCTCTGCGCTTCTTCATAGGCATCTTTATACAGCTCAATATCTGAGCTACGCTCAATCAGTACGCCCATTTCGTTATTGTTAACCTGGCTAAACTCATACAAATTCAAGCTACCAATAATGCATAGCTCTTCATTCAAATAGCACTTTGCATGTAGATTTTTGCAGAAGCTAGTTCGTACATATGCCAGCTCATTCAGCCATCGTATCTCTTCCGGCTGAAGCTCGCTCTTACCGTATACAATGCGCACATCGATCTTTAATCGATCTTTATCTATGAGAAGTTCTTTTATTCGATCATTTAGCTTGAGAAACGGGCTTATGAGAACCAGCCTTTCCTTGGCATTCTTGATCAGTTCTTCGAGAAAATAGTTTGTTGCGCTTGTATTGAGAAATCTTGCCATTGCTTATATCCCTATCTACTTGCCACGCCTAAACCAGCGCTTGGCCACTTCTTCTGTAATCGCTATCCCGCGCTTTGATCGTGCAAGTTTGAATCGGCGTCTTCATATCCAGGTGAAACCTGGCCTCTAGAAGGGTCTACCTCGCCTTTCCAGAGCCATAGCTCGTATTGAGGGAAGGCTTTGAGTAGCTCTTCTAGATCCTCGATTCGGGTCTTCACCTTCATCTCGGTGGCGACCGTCTGCCATCTACGACGATTTTTGATCGTAGTTACCTGAGCCAGCCTCGATGCGCCGATGTGGCGGACAAGAGTTCTAAGCCTCTCCTCGATCATTCCAAAATGCTCTAAAAAGCAATGACAAATTATTTGATAGACAAATATTTTGTCATTAGGATTGCTGACGACGACAAATAATTTGTCGCTAGGACATTTTGTCCTAATGACACGAATAGTGACGGAACGAGCATGGAACTGGAAGAGCTGGAACCTTCGAAGCTGATAGGCCCGCAACAGGACGTGGAAACCGTCGAGTCCTGGGCCGACCGAAACGGCCTGACCTACGGCACTGCGCGTGCCTGGGCAATGAAAGGCGTTCTCCCCACTGTAAAGTTAGGCAAGCGCCGCATGGTCAACAGCGCCCTGCTCCGCACCTGGCTGCTGGAACAGGAGTGGACGGCATGAATCCTCCCTTCTATACGCAAGCCGCCTTCGCCGCCCTGGCCGGTGTTTCCGTCGAGCAGGTCGCGCACTGGATCAGAACCGGCACCGTCGAGAGCGTGAAGCTCGGCAAAACCCGCGTGGTGCTGTTTCCGGGGGTGAACCAATGAGCCGCACTGACCCGCAATTCAAGCTGCGCATGCCGCCAGCCCTCCGCGCCCAGGTTGAGCAAACCGCCAAGCAGGCGAACCGCTCCCTGAACGCCGAAATCATCACCCGCCTGCAAGCCAGCTTCGCCCAGGGAACGCCCGAGGTGTCGGCCAATGAAGAGTCTCAGCCAGTACCTACGCCAGCCGCACCCCGCCAACTGCGACTGCTCTGTTTGCTGGCTCAACCGAAACTGGGAGCCACCCAAGCCCGCCGCCTCCCCGTCCACACCCTGCACCGAGTGCCGCCCCGCACAGTGGCGTGTGGTCGATGGGCGGATCTGTGTGACAGCGGCCTCGTACTGCGAGAAGCACACGCCGTCGAACCGACCGCCGAAGTACTGGCACGTTGTGAGCGACACCGGCAAACCCACGCCCTTCGTGCCGCTGCGCGAACCGTTCGAACTGGTGGGGTGAGCGCATGACCGTCTCTTACCGCGTCGGCCGCTATCTGGTTGCCCTGCTCTGGCACTCCACGCCTTACGTAGTGCTCGGCATGTTCATCAGCTCCTTTGTGTATGCCGTTTTTGTCGTCCAGCTCACGGCCTCTTTCAAAGAAGAGCTGCAACAAGTCCTGACTGCCGCCCAACAGTGCGGCCCCAGCGATCCAACCAACGCCACCGCCCCCGAACAGGTCAAGGGCCGCGCCCCCGGCTTGTCCGAACATGCTTCACCGTTCGGCCAAACGGAGGCACGGGCGGAGCGCACCCTTGAACACCCACCACCCTGACAACGCTAGGGGCAAAGGGCTGGGGAACGCTTCTCTCCCCTGCCCTCTGACCCTCTGGCGAAGAGTGGGATGACAAGGGCAAAGCCCTTGGTGTTATCCAGAGCAACCAATAAGAGCGAGTTAGATAAGTTATTTAAAGTGTCATTACGGCTCTATTCGTGCCAGTACTTTTTGACACAAGTTAATTGTTTTGGAAGTGCTCTTTTTGGTTTTTCAGTGGCGTATAACTAGGCTCACAAACCCGTTGCAACCCGCGTAATTCCTGGCAGTGAAGAACTAAGCAAGTTCCTCTGCCTGGACTAACTCGGCCCGCAAAAGGTGAAACCGCGCAATAAGGCGCAACTTAAACGAGGAAATACAACATGGCACGCACCACTATGGAATTGGCATTCATCAGCGCTGAGCGCGTCCAGTTCGACAACGTGAAACTGGTCAAGCTGTTCTTCGGTGACGAACCCGATGGCGAAAAAGACCTCGGCGTTTCGCTCATGTCCATGAACGTCGCTGAAGACGCTTTGGACGAAGTGTGGGCGGCCTGCCAGGGCTTCGATGTACTGGAGACCATCCGCGTAACCGCCGAAATCGAACGCGGCTCCAAGAACGCCGGCAAGTTCATCGTCCTGCACGTCGAGTCGGCCAAGCCTGCCCAGGCAGGCAAGCCCGCTCCCCAGCAGAGCGCCCAACAACAGCCCAAGCCGACCGGCACCCAGCCGGACGCGGCCAAGGCCTGACCGGAGGGCGCCGCCGTGCTGATCGTTGATCGCGTGACGTGTGATTGCTGCGGGCAGCCCATGGGCCAGCTCTACAACCAGCCGTCCCCACAGCCCGACCTGCTGCCCGATCTGACCCAGGCGCCCCACCAGACCCTGTGCCCTGACTGCCTCGACATGGCTGAGGTCGTTCAAGACCCCAGCTTGGCTGAGTAACAGGGGGCGCCATGGATTTCATCGTGTGCGATGGCGTGTGGGAAAGCGCGGGCCAAACCCCGGTTTGCAACGGCACCCTCTCGACCGTCTCGCTCGGTGAGATAAGCCCATCCGGGCTAACTGCTGAGGACCATGCACAGATCCGCGAACAAGCCCTGGTGCTGTTCGCCATCGTCTTCGGCGCTCTCGTGCTGAAAAAGGCACTCAACCTGTAGGAGACACACCTATGCAACACCTGAAAACCCTGCGCCGCTCCCTCGGTGCTTCCGCCGCTGTTGGCCTGCTGGTCGTGCAGCAAGCCAATGCTGCCCTGCCCGCTGGCGTGACCGATGCACTCACCGACGCTCAAGTCGATGGTGTGACCGTCGCCGGCATCGTCCTCGGCGTGATCATCGCGATCGCCGCCTTCAAGTTCATCCGCCGCGCGCTGTAAGGCCGGCAGCAACCAACCAGCCCGGTAACTCGTTATCGGGCTTTTTCACATCAGGATTCCACCATGTCCCTGGATGCCAACATGCTGACCACGATCATCATCGTTATGGCGTTCTGGACGTTGTTCTTCGGGCGGATTTGAGATGCGCCGGACACGCTTTTATCTCGCACTGGTTCTGCCGCTGCTGACAGCGGTTTTGCATTCGGGGCTGGCCAACGCTGAGGATTATTATTGGACTGTTACGGGCGGCAACTCTTCTAGGTTTCCTTCTGCTGTTGCTGCTTGCGACTCCGCTTTTTCTTCCGCCCCTACTGCAAAGGACCCTAGGAAAGTTGTTTTTAACGGCCAGCTTAGTGCTTATTGCATGGGCTCTCATTCTTCCTGGGGTGATTATAACTATCAGTATGCAACTGTTAGCCGTGGTGGTACTGGCTGTACTGATCCTGCTATTTACAACGCAGCCACTGGCGGTTGTGAACAACCGCCGCCACCGCCGTCTGAATGTGAACCCAAGGCCGGCCAGAACACCACCTGGACCATGTTCCTCCCTCACCTCAACGGCCTGGGCAATATCGAATATGGCTGCGAGGCCGGTTGCCGTATTGCTCTCGGCACCTCTGAATGCGGCGCTATCTCCGAAGGTGCCACAACTGGCGTTTGCTGGGGGGTAGGCACCTTCACCGGCGCTGAATGCCAAGCCGGCGACAACCCCACCGGCGGCACCCCGCCCACCGATCCCGACCCAACCGATCCGCCGCCAGATTGCGGCCCTGGCCATTCGTGGTCCGGCACCACCTGCGTACCCGATGAGCCCGAAGAATGCGACCCCAGCACCGGCGAAGTCTGCCCGCCCGATGATGGCGACGGTGATGGTGACGGCGAAGACGGAGATGGCGGCGATGGAGACGGTGACGGCGAGGGAGATGGAGATGGAGATGGCGATGGCGATGGTGAGGGCGACGGTGATGGTACCGGGGATGGCGACTGCGACCCCAAAACAGACCCGAACCAATGCAAGGGCACGGATGAACCCGAGTGCGATCCGAAGACCGATCCGTTCCAGTGCATCAAGCCCAACGTCGAGGGTGAAGCCTGCGACACCGAGCTGAAGTGCGAAGGCGACGTCATCCAGTGCGCCATCCTGCGCAAGCAGAAAGAGCAGCTGTGCCAGTGGGTCTACAACGATCAGGTTCGTAGCGACATCGAATCCGAACTGGCCGGCGAGGACTACCAGATCAAGGAAGAGTCCATCGCCGTCAGTGGCCTGTTCACCGAAGCCGTGAACAAAGGCCGCTGGCTGCCGCAGTCCTGCCCATCACCACAAAGCTTCTCCGTCATGGGTCGCAGCTACTCGTTTAGCTGGGAGCCCGCCTGCCGTTTCGCCGAAGCCATCGGCCCGCTGATTGTCGCCCTGGCTTCGATCTTCTTTGCCGTCTCCATCGGACGCGGAATCAAGGGGTCTTGATATGCCACTACTACCACTGCTTGCCACCTTCCTCGGCTCCATCGTCTCCGGGCTGGTCTTCCGGGCGTTGGCCTCTCTCGGCTTTGCCTACGTCAGCTATGTCGGTATCGGCCAGCTGGTCGACACCGTGGACGGCTACATCAAGGGCCTGTTCAACGGCATACCGGCACCGGTCGCCGCCATCCTCGGCATGGCCAAGGTCGATGTGGCGATCAACATCGTTATCGCTGCCATCATCGCCCGCCTGTTACTGGCCGGCATGGACCGAGTCAGCGGCACCATCACCGGCCTCGCCCTGCTCAACAAGGCGGGTGGCTGATGTTCGTCCTGCGCACCGGTCTGCAGGGCAACGGCAAGACCCTCAACACCATCAAGGAAGTGGACATCAAGGCGGCGAAAGAAGGTCGCCCGGTCTACTACCACAACATCCGCGGCTTCGATCCCAACGCCGAAGCCCTGGAAGCGGTGTGGCAGCAATTCGACGAACCGCAGAAATGGCACGAGCTACCGCAGAACGCCATGATCGTCATCGACGAAGCGCAAAGCTTCTTCCGTGTGCGCCCTGCGGGATCTGCGGTACCAGCCTACGCCAGCGCCCTGGAGACCATGCGCCACCGGGGCCATGAACTGCACTGCATCACCCAGAACCCCGGCCTGATCGACACCCACTTCCGCAAGCTGTGCAACTCCCATATCCACTACGTGCGTGGCCACAAAGGCAAGGTCATCAAGCGCTGGGAGTTCGAGCGCGTGAACATGGACGTGGAGAAGAAGAACGACTTCACCGACGGCCAAGCCACCCGCATCCTGCTCGATAAGAAGTACTTCGGCGTTTACCAATCCGTAGCCGAAGGCTCTGAGCACCACATGAAGTTCAAGCCGCCTCGGGCGCTGTTCGTGCTGATCGCCTGCCTGATCGGCATCGGCTACTTCGGCTACGGGATCTATGAACGGCGTATTGCCCAGTCCAGGGTCGATGCCGAACCCATCAGCCAAGTGCGCACAGCAGAAGACCCCATGGGCAACCTGCTGCCCCAGCAGACCGTCCAGGGGCAAGCGCCGGTGCTCACCCAGGAAGAGTACGTCGCACTGCGAGTGCCTCGGATACCGGACGTCCCCAGCTCGGCGCCGATCTACGACGAAATCACCCGGCCCATCACCTACCCGAAGCTGTCCTGCGTGTACTCGTCCGATCCCGATATGGTCGGACGCAACCATAAGCGGCTGGTGATCGGCTACCGGGACGGCAAGGTCTACGGCTGCCGCTGCAACACCCAGCAAGGCACCCGCGCTGTCGTGTCCTTTGACGCCTGTATGGCCTACGTCGAAGAAGGCGCCTTCGATCCGGCCAAACCCGACCGACTCCCCCAGCAGCAACCGGATGGCCAGATCGTCCAGGGCCAACCGCCCGCACAGTTCAGTGACCCCAACGCGCCCCTACAACCTGCCCCAGGTTCTCGGGTAACGGTCGTGCCGTACGACAAGGGGCGCTTCCTGTGGTGATCGATGCACGCCAAAACCAACGCAACGCCATGCGCGGCGGCGTGGTTGCGTGCGAGGCACGAGCGCGCGTGTGCGCCGTCGCGCGGGCGCTGACGTCCCTGTAGCACGTCAGATAAACCAAGGTTAAACGTGTCGATTCGGCACTATTTGGAGCATTAGAAAATGGCAGTTAAAGACCAACTCCGTGTGAACCGTGAGTTTAAGGAAACGCCAACCGGACGCCTGTTCTTTGACCATCAGTCAGCCCGTATAACGGACCTGTCCAACGTCCGAATCCTGGCCTGCAGCGTCGATACTGTCCGCCAGTTGTATCGTGGCCTGATCCGCCCGGAAATCATGGGCCTGTTTGACAAGCCTGGGACCATCGTCGATTTCGCTGGCCAGCGCTGGCACTCGGGCCGTGTCAGTAAGGATTCCGGCTACCAGTACAAACTCCAGAATGCTGACCTCGGGTTCATCCTGCTGGTGAAGAACTTCAACGCCAAAATCGAGAACATCGGGCCACACCTGAAAATCGAAGTGTCACCGCACGCCATCGACACCTTCTCGCCTGAGCGCCTACAGGAGCGCCTGGACTACTACGCCAGTCACGTACTCACCAACGTTGAGCGCAACCAATGCGCGGTCCACCTCGCGCTAGACCTACAGGGCTGGCAACCGCCCGCCGATCTGGTCGCCCGCATGCACTGTCGCGCACGTGCTGCCCGTGATATTTCCGGCATCAAGGAAATCCAGTGGACGCTGGAGTCGGCCACCTACGGCAAGGGCCAGTCCTACCTGTTCGGCTCAGCGGGAGGCGTCCAGCTGGGGATCTACAACAAGACCGAACAGGCCCGCTCCATCGACAAACTCGACTACTGGGAAAACGTCTGGCGACGTCGCGACAGCTTCGATGAAACCGACCCGGACAAATACAACCCGGCGCAAGACGTCTGGCGTGTCGAACTGCGCTATCACCACTCGATCATCCAGCAATTCGCCTCGGGTTCGTTCGACCTGCAAACTGGCTCCACCATCCAGACCGACAGCTATGCCGCCTTCGCCCCGCATCTGGACGGCCTGTGGCGCTATGGCCTGCGCCAGTTCAAGTTGCTGGCTCGCCCTGGCTATTTCGAACCCATCTGGACGCTGATCCGTGAAGACGTGCGCGTCGATCTGCCGGTGGATTCCCTGGTCGATGAAACCGAGTACAAACGCCAGTACAAGACGTCTCGGGGCTTCTCCGGCAAGAACGTGGAACTGTTCCTGGGAAACTTCGTAAGCCTGCTGGCACGGGAGCGAGTGGGCGCTAGAAAGGCTTTCTATCGGCTCAAGGATTGGGAGTGCTGGCCGGTGATCCGCGATCACTATGCCGCCAAGGGCATGGATGAAGACGGGCTGTACAAGCACATCAAGGGCATCCTCGAGGAACGACATGTCAGGTGGGGTCGGGCCGTCTGATGGCTATCGAGCAACTGCCTGACGGTCGCTGGAAAGTCGACGTAGAACCCATCAAGGGCCGGCGCTTCCGCAAGACCTTCAAGACCAAGAGTGACGCCCAGCGCTTCGAAGCCACCTGCCGGGCCAAGTGCATCGAGTCGCCTGCCTGGACACCCAAGCCGAAAGACCGTCGCCGCCTCTCCGAACTCTGCACCCGCTATCACGAGCTGCACGGCCATGCCCTGGCTGACGGTCCCGCGATACTCCGCACCCTGCAGAATCTGGCCAAGGACCTGGGCGATCCGATAGCGATCAACCTGACCGGCAACGCCTTCTGTGAAACCCGAAGCGCACTGATCAAGGCAGGCATCCAGGGCAAGACGCTGAACAACCGGCTCGGCTACCTGAAAGCACTCTTCAACGAGCTGCACCGCCTGGGCGATATCGACTACCCGAACCCGTTGGCCAACGTCCGCCCGCTACGCCTGCAGGAACGCCCTATCTCGTTTCTCTCGACCTGCCAGATAGCCGAGCTGCTCGATGCTCTCGATGATCGCACCACCAGTCCGGGTATCGGCCTGATCGCTCGCGTCTGTCTGAGTACGGGTGCCCGCTGGGGAGAAGCCCAGGCGCTGACACCTGAGCGAGTGCGAAACGGCATGGTGACCTTTGCCAACACCAAGTCGAAGCGAACCCGGTCGATTCCGATCGATAAAGCGCTAGAGAAGGCTCTACATCTCTACTTCAAGCGCCACGGCCTGTTCACCAACTGCATGCTGACTTTCAGCCGCGTGCTGGAAAAGACCTCGATCAAGCTCCCGGCCGGCCAGGCCACCCACGTGCTGCGGCACACCTTCGCCAGTCACTTCGTTATGCGGGGCGGGAACATCCTGACGCTACAGAAGATCCTGGGGCATACGTCGCTGGCGATGACCATGCGCTATGCGCACCTGTCGCCCGACCATTTGCAGGATGCTTTGACGTTGAACCCGCTTTTCGACACTTCTTCGACACCTGCCGGAAGCTGAAAAGCAAAAAGCCCCGAAAACTTCTCAGTTCTCAGGGCTTTAGGTATTGCGAAAGTGGCGGTGAAGAAGAGATTCGAACTCTTGATACGGTTTCCCGTATACACACTTTCCAGGCGTGCTCCTTCAACCACTCGGACACTTCACCGGATCTCGACGTTTTGGCGTGTAGCCCGTCGAGGTGCGCTAATGTAGTCGAATGTTTTACGAATGGCAAATTTTTTTAAAGGATTCATGCGCTTAAGAGCGCAAGCGGTTTTCCTCGGGCTCGCCGGAGGGTGCTTCGTCGAAACGGATGTGGCCAAACAGCAGAAAACCGAGGGATAGGAACAGCCCAATGCCGAACAGCATCAGGACGCCGGACGGGCTGCGCAGATAGAGGCTGTCGCTGAGCACGACGGCTGCCAGCAGCAAGCCGAGCACGGCAATCAGATAGAGGGTGGAGTAAAGGCTGTTCATGGGCGCTCCTCGGATATGCGGCCTACCTTAAATGTCAGCCTCCATGCACGACCAATTGCCATTCGGCATCGCCGCGATAGGCAGAAACACTGACCAGCCGGTCAGTCACAGCGCTTTACCAGAGCGGTTCGGCTGAGTACCTTCTGCCCACATTCAGCCCCGCGGCGCCAACAAGGAAAACTGCCATGAGCGACCTGATCAGCTATCAACTCGAAGATGGCATCGCCACCCTGACCCTGAGCAATGGCAAGGTGAACGCCATCTCCCCTGACGTGATCGCTGCCTTCAATGCCGCACTCGACCGTGCGGAACAGGATCGCGCCATCGTCATCATCACAGGCCAGCCAGGCATCCTCTCCGGCGGCTACGACCTGAAGGTGATGACCTCCGGCCCGCAGAACGCCGTCAACCTGGTGGCGGCAGGTTCCACGCTGGCGCGGCGCATGCTCGCTCACCCCTACCCGATCATCGTCGCCTGCCCAGGCCACGCTGTGGCCAAAGGCGCGTTCATCCTGCTGTCTGCCGATTACCGCATCGGTGTCGAAGGCCCGTTCAACATTGGCCTGAACGAAGTGCAGATCGGCATGACCATGCACCATGTCGGCATCGAACTGGCACGTGATCGCCTGCGCAAGTCGGCATTCCACCGCTCGGTGATCAATGGCGAAATGTTCGACCCGGCAAGTGCAGTCGATGCCGGCTTCCTGGACAAGGTCGTGCCCGGCGAGCAGCTGCTGGCTACCGCTCAGGCCGCAGCCCAGCAGATGAAGAAGATCAACATGACCGCGCACAAGAACACCAAGCTGAAGGTGCGCAAGGCCTTGCTGGAAACGCTCGATGCCGCCATCGAAATGGACAAGCAACACCTGATGTAGTCCCCACGAAGGACTCATGCCGCAAAAGAAAACGCCGCGACGTCTATAGTCGCGGCGTTTTTTTGTGCCCTGATCGAGGCGCCCTGCTCAGCTGGAGTAATCCAGTGCGGTCCAGGCGCGGCTCAAGCCCTGCGCCAGCACGCAGTCAGGATTGCTCAACTGCTCGTTGAACGCTGCTGGCAGCAAGGTCGTGTCGCCTTCCGCCATGCCGTGCCGCTCAGTCAACCACTGCAGCTTGCCGCAGTTAGGCGTTTCGATGACGTAACTGGCCGCGATATTGGAGTGGGGGCTCGGCAGACGAACCACATCCAGCACCCTGCCCGCCTCTTCGACCCGGCGGCCATTGGATACCAGCACCGCCCAGGCCTGCTCGCCCTCTATGACCAGGTAAGCGCCATTGGCCTGAGGCCGTTCGACCTGAGGTTGGGCGCATCCGCTCAGCAGGACCAATAGCACAATCGTCATCAGCATCTGTTGCATTGCCAATACCCCTTGCAAGGTGCTCGCTTCGCAGAGTGAGCAGGTTGTCGTCGCCGGAATGAGGCCACTATCACCCAATACTGTTTATTTGTACAGTATTTTTCGATTACCCTATTGGGCAGGTAAACGATCGACTGCACAGGAGCGCCACCATGCTGGACGTACTACAGCTGAAACACCGAGTGAACCGCATGCCGCTGGAACGCGTACGCGACATGGTCGATGAGCTGTTGCTCGAAGGCATCGTCACGGAGAACCGCACGCCCTTCAATCGTCAGCACTTCAATACCTGCTTCGCTGAAATCGAGGCCCTGTTGCAGCGTGCCGGCTACCACCGTCAGCTCGATGTGGTCGGTTACCAGGGCCTTGCCTATGCGCTCTTCGACCCCGCCCGCTGGGAGGCCGTCGAGGTGCTGCACTGGCTGCGTGACTTCGTCGAACTGAAACAACAGCAGTCCTGTCACTGAGGCGCGCGCCACGCTCCGAAATCGGCCAGCGATCATCCTGCTGCACAGTCTTTGGGCAGTCCGCAGCAGGGTCGAGCACCCTGACGGAGCCGCCACTGAAGAGCCAGGTCCTTGAAAGATATGGATTTATCCATATCCCAGGGCAGCCACGACGAAAGCTGGCAAAGGCCTTGCTAAGGAAACCCTGACCACGCTCCAGATCGCCAACGGCGGCGATTCGGGCACACCGACAAAGACGTCAAAGACTCCTCGTTGCCATCGGCAGCAGGTTGTCTGCGACGTCTTTTTTCGTTTCTGTCAGTCGAGGAAATGCCATGCTCCATCGCCTATCGCCCCGCCGCCTGTCTTCGCTGGGTCTTGCCCTGGGTCTGCTGAGCGCGCCGTTGCTGCACGCCGCCGAACCGGAGAAAGCCGAACTGAAACTGGGGTTCATCAAGCTCACCGACATGGCGCCGCTGGCCATTGCCTATGAAAAGGGCTACTTCGAGGACGAAGGGCTGTATGTCACGCTCGAGGCGCAGGCCAACTGGAAGGTGTTGCTGGACCGGGTGATCGACGGTGAACTGGACGGCGCGCACATGCTCTCCGGCCAGCCACTGGGGGCCACCATCGGCTTCGGCACCAAGGCGGATGTGGTCACGGCCTTCACCATGGACCTCAATGGCAATGCCATCACGGTTTCCAACGAGGTCTGGCAGGCGATGAAGCCACAGGTGCCAATGGCCGATGGCAAACCCGTGCACCCGATCAAGGCCGACGCGCTCAAGCCGGTGATCGAGCAGTACGCTGCCGCCGGCAAGCCCTTCAACCTGGGCATGGTGTTTCCGGTGTCGACGCACAACTACGAGTTGCGCTACTGGCTCGCGGCTGGCGGTATCAACCCCGGTTACTACGCCCCGAACAAGGGCGACATCAGCGGCCAGATCGATGCCCAGGCGCTGCTCTCGGTGACGCCGCCGCCGCAGATGCCGGCGACACTCGAAGCCGGCACCATCAGCGGTTACAGCGTCGGTGAGCCCTGGAACCAGGCAGCCGTGTTCAAGGGTATCGGCGTGCCGGTGGTGGCCGACTACGCGATTCGCAGGAACATGTCGGAGAAGGTCTTCGGCGTCTCGCGCAGCTGGGCGCAAGCCAATCCAGAGACTCACAAGCGCCTGATCAAGGCGCTGATCCGCGCCGGCAAATGGCTGGATGCGGACGACAACGCGAATCGCGCCGAGGCGGTGGAGATTCTCTCGCGTCCGGAGTACGTCGGCGCCGATGCCAAGGTCATCGCCAACTCGATGACCGGCACCTTCGAGTTCGAGAAAGGCGACAAGCGCGAGGTTCCGGACTTCAACGTGTTCTTCCGCTACCACGCCACCTACCCCTACTACTCCGACGCCATCTGGTACCTGACGCAGATGCGTCGCTGGGGGCAGATTGCCGACGCCAAGCCGGACGACTGGTACGTGCAAACGGCCAAGCGCGTGTTCCTCCCGGAGATTTATCGCCAGGCCGCTGCCGAGTTGGTCGCCGAAGGCCACGCGCAGGCCAGCGATTTCCCGCCGGCCGATG
>CEVB01004329.1_pt1 | contig 13268 bp, 6 predicted proteins | sample 531381 | NCBI WGS metagenome assembly CEVB01 (sample SAMEA2622763, study PRJEB7988) | marine metagenome | biome: marine biome (ENVO:00000447); feature: surface water layer (ENVO:00002042); material: "saline water (ENVO:00002010), including plankton (ENVO:xxxxxxxx)" | depth 5 m | reverse complement strand
CGGAGTGTGGGTTGGACGACCCATCCTCGAGTGGCTCAAAGCCAAAATCCTGAAGGAACTTGACTGATGCCAGTAACCATCCAACTACGACGTGATACCGCATCAGCCTTTGCAGCCTCTAACAACACCCTTGTGTTAGCTGCGGGTGAAATGGCTCTTGTCACCGACGAGCGATATGCCGTCGTAGGGGATGGTACGTCTGACTTTGCGACCCTTTCGACTGAGCAAAAGCGGTTCTACTACAACAACGACCGTGGTCGTACGCTTGGTGGATTCTCTGACGTGGTCCAACTCACGGTGAAGGGGCACGCCTCGCAATCTGCCGGAAACCCCATCTTCAAGGTGGTGGACTCTGGCAACAATGATATCTACAAGGTCAGCTCTGGTGCTGCTACAGCACTTGAAGTTACCGCAAGAAATATGACGACAGGCACAGCCTTCCTGTTGTCACAGCCTCTTACCTCTACTGCCAGCAATACTTTTGAACTCAAGCGTCAAGGAGCAGACGCAGATGTTCCGGTCTTCCAAGTTACCAAGTCCGGTCGGCTAGTTGTAAAGCCAGACGCAGACTTGACAACCAAAGTTGAAACCTCAGCGTCCATGGTGGTCAAGGGTTCAGGTGCTAATAACACTGGCATCTTTGAGGTGCAATCAAACACGGGAACAGTTTTGTTCCGGATCAAAGACTTGGTGAAGGCAGATGGTACTTCAACAGACGGCTTTGCGTTCGTGCGGGGCGGTCTTCAAATTGGCGATACAACACAACTTTGTCTATTCAAAAGCTCTGCCTCACCTTCATCGTTTGCCGGTGAATCTGGCACGCACAGCGACTTCCCGTATTACGCCCTAACTGGATTTGGCACAGGCGCTTCAACCGTGGGACAATTGAATTTGACCGCTGGTTCAAGCGCATCCACAGCTTTCATCCAGTGTCGAAGGGTGGGCAGCACGACGGACCGGTTCCGAGTTATGGCTGACGGCACGGTTGAGTGTGGTTCATTACGGTCGAGCAGTACCGTTGCTGCAAACGACTTCCAGCTCTCAGGAGCTGCACGCAACACAGGTAGCATCAGCGCTACAGCCACAGGAATAAACACTGACCAGGTCATGACTCGACGAGAGATCATGAATTATGTCGAAGCAATGTTTGATGAGGCTGTTGCAATCAATACATCTAATAGTGCTTCTTTTACTGTGCCAACAAGCCCAAGTGGTAAGAAATATTTTGTGTTTCTTGTGGAGTTCTTCAAAGGAACTCAGGGCTCAGCTGGGGCAATAATCCAAACACGGGCAGTTGGAGTCTTTAACCCCGGCGCTACTTTCTCACCTAGCGCAGGATTTACTGAGATGTCTGGGTTCCACATGAGGTTCACCCCCTAATGCCGCAAGCTACCGGAACAATTCAGTTTAGACGCAGCTCGTACAACTCGGGCACGATGGGAGCGAAGGTTCTCGCTGAAGGCGAGCCAGGTATCTTGGTTGATCATCGCATGGTCATTGGCCAAGACCGAGGAGGTTCTCTTTCGACTATTGCACAAGCTTTGGCGGACAACAGGGCTTTTGCCTATCACAACGGTGAAGCCCATCAGTTTGGCGGTGCAACCAACCGTGTGCAGCTGGAAGTAAAATCGCACCCCACTCAGACGGCATCAAGAGCAACTGTCAACATCACGAACAGAATTAGCGGAGTTGATGAGAGCGCGGTTGCGATCTTCCCAGATCGTGGCCATAACAGACTCGGTCAGCACATTTTGCATCCGACAAGTTGCGCCATGGTTGTCAACTCTGGAGCTGTGTCGTCTACGACGATGAAGTCTTTTGAGGTAAAGCGGGGAGACGACACAGTATTTTCAGTGTCTAATTCAGGGTGCACGACAATATCTCCCACAACAGAAACCTCTACCTCTCCGTCTTTAGGTGTGTTGGGTTCTGGTCACGCGAGTCAGACTGATGCTTTCCGTGTGGAGGAGCATGATGGCAATCTGATGATGAAGATCACCAACTCGCAAACAGCCAGTGCTACTAATTTTATTAATTGCAAAGAACTGATTATTGCTGGTCGAGATCCAAACGATCCGGCTGATGATTCAAGCGAACAAAATGCCAGTGCAAGTTTGCCCAGAACTCACTCTTTGAAATCCGGGCGCGGTCCGAGCCATAGCGGTGCTTCTACTCAGGGGACGCCTTTCCACTCGTTTCCTTACTACTCAATAAGGACAGAGCAGCCCCAAAGTAATGTGTACAACTCTGGGCAGGCTGGAAGCACAACGCACGTCATGGGGCACTTGATGCTTCTGACCGCACCAACAAACGACGACAACAACAAGCCGTTTATTTTTCGCAAGGTCGATGGACCAAACCTAGGTGCTGGAAATGGAGCATCTTTTGTCGTTCAGTTTGGCACAAGTAACCCGTCTCCTAGAATTTTTTGCGGCCCTGTGAATGTCGAGTCTGACCGGTTCGGACCAGACATGATTCACCCAAATGGTTCGTCTGCTGCAATCGCACAAGCTGCTGCCGGTCGTTTGATTATTGACGACAAGAGCACAGTTGTCCGGTCTCTTGTGACAGACACTATGAAAGCTTACAGCCTGGACGACTCCGGGGCTCTTGACGCGCGAGTGCTTGCTCGTGAAGAGCTGATAAAGGCTTTCGAGTTGATTTTTTCAAACCCTTCGACCGGTGTAGCTGAAGAAGACACCACACTGCCCAATCCAGTGTCTGAAAGTAAATTCTTTGCGTGGCGTATTGTGTTTGACGTATTTACCACATTAGATGTAGGTAATGGCAAGCCACATATTACAGGTATTACTACCACAGTCAGCAAAAACCTTAATGGCGGCACGCAGGTTGGCAGTGGCTCGGGCGATTTTGGTAATGCTGGTTTCTTTGTGAGAACGAGGTAATGCCGTACTCAAAAGTCCCCATCCCGTTTGACGGCTTTTCGGATTCTCTTCCTTTCCGTACTTCAGTACCGAACTTGACCAAAGAGTGTTTGAACCTGTTTCCATTTGACTCTTTTGACAACCGGAAGCGTTTGGGTACGCGACCGCCATTCCGATTGATTGGCGATGCCGGGGCAGCAAGCGGCATCCAGGGCGCTATTTCTGTTGAGTCTATTGTCGGTAAGGGCAGCACTGCGGTGCGCAAACGACGGCTGATCTATGTTGCCAACGGCAAGGTGTTCGCCACAGACTTGTCTGGCCAGCCCAAGCAACTCAAACTTGTCGCCCAAGCCACATACAACGGCACTGTTGACATCGGCGGCAATATCTTGGCAAACGGTAGCGGCGCTGGGGTTGTATACGACCAGAGCGGTGCTTTGTCTAACTTTGGCGGCTCTGCTGTAACCGCAGAGCTTTTGCCAGATGGCGTGTTTGATTTTGGAACGGGCGGAAGCTTTGACAACAAGGCTGCCATATTCCCGTCCACCAGGCGGGTTGAGATGGCCCACTTCCGCCATGTCGGACCAAAGGACTTTGAAAACGAGAAGACATCTTCTACCCCACCTGACGTCGTAAACGATTTTGTCTACATGACTGATGGCCAACGATACGTCAAAGTGGACATGTCCTTGGATGACGGCACGGGTGTCATCTCGGCTTGGATTGGCGCGTCTCGCACTGTGTTCGATACGACCCTAAACAACAGTTCTTCTGAAGGCAACAAAGCACAGCTGATCACTCAGTTTGGTACGAGGATCGCTTTGGCTCGTGTTGGTTCACAGTTGAACAACTGGTTCATCAGCAAGATCAATAATCCTTTTGACTGGACACCTAACGCCGGCACTGCAAGTGAAGCTCAGGCCGGTAGCACGGCAGTCAAGTTTGGTCAGGTTGGTGACAACATCGTCGCCCTTAGCCCAATCGGCACGAGCGGCTTGCTGTATGCGTGTGAGAGCAGCCTTGTGGTCTTGACCAATGACCCAGTGTTTGACGACGCTACCTTGCGTCGAGTGTCAAAAGAGGTGGGTTGCCTGGGGCCAAGGGCTACGACAAACCTCGGCGAGCTTGGCGTGTTGGTGGCAAGCCGGCAGGGCGTGTTTGGGATCAACCCTAACGACTTCAACATCGACCGTGGTACACGAACCACCAGCGGCAAACTTGACGCACTGTTTGCGACCACCGACTTCGAGGATGCAGAAATCATCATGGGCTTCGATGAGGGCCGCTCTATGGCCCTTGTCTGCATTACGCGGTCTGATGACCCAACGGCATCCCGGATCTTTGCGCTGTCCACAGACAACGGCAGTTGGTGGCCCTGGCAGATTGGTACGTCCGGACTTCGTGCCGTCAACATGATTGTGCCGTTTAGACCAGTATCTGGCACACGTCAGGTCCCTTACTTCTTCACCGACAATGGCAAGATCATGGTCATACCCGAAGAGGTGGCTGGTGGTACTGATGGCAAGATATTGACCAGTACGTCATTTACCGACCCAGGCGAAACACCTGGAGATCGAGTGGACCACAGGGCTACCGAAGATTTGCAGCAGTTCAAATCATCATTGATCATTGGCCCGATCAACTCTGACCCAAGCCGTCGTGTGTTGTTGCGAGAAATCAGGTTCATTTTGGGTGAGCGGAATGAGATTCTGAACAACCAGATTCTTACGCCAAACATCACGAACGGTCCGTACTTCACATTGGTGACCGGAGAGACTGCACAGAGAGCACTGGGCTTTGAGGGCAATCTTTCTATCCAAGATGTTGTCAACCTCTTGGACGGAGGTAACGCGACTGAACTTCTAAACAACGGGGCAGGTGGACCGGCAGCTGCTGTTCAGTTTGACGGCACGACACTTGACGGTGGAACGCTTGATGGCACATATCACACAGCCGGGTCTGGAACAAAGGTGTTTCTGTTTGGCGGCTATGCGACCAACCCTGGATCTGACTCTAGCTGGGCGATCACTGCTACTGATGAGCTGATCAATGACTCATCGTGGTCAGGCCCTTCGTTCTGGCTTTTGGATCGTAGTAGTGCCGGCAAGTGGCAGATTACCTGGACGGACGCCAACGACGAGTTCGTGCCCAACCGGGTGTACTATGAGACGGAAAATGCAGTCGATGGTTTGCCTGCATCTATTCCATTAAAAGATGAGTTCGTGGGCTCGGGGCTCGCTGACTCAATCGCCGTTGAAGGCGGACAATTTTTGGATCGAACTGAATCCGACAAAACCGTGTTGGAAAGGGGCCGATCAAATGCGAAACGTGTGCGTATTAGAGCGAGTGACATATTTATCAACATTGAGGCCGATGGCCGTTCATGGGCGCTGGAGGACATCTCCGTAGACGTCGAAGACGGTGGGCCATTTAGGAGCGTTGACTGATGGGCTTTTTGAGTGACCTATTCGGAGATGAAGCAGACCGCGACCGCGCCATGCGGGAGGCTTTTGCACAATACAAAGCCTCTATGGGCGCGTACCTCGAAGAGTTCGAGAACCGCATGCTGTCCACCATTGGTGATGTGCAGGCTGCTGAACAAGAGGACATTGGCGCTTTGCAGGAAGCGTTCCAGAACCAGATCGCGTCGTTTGACAGCCTGGTGATGGGATCGTTGACTGAGGGCTTTGACGCTGCCCAAGCCAAGATGGCTGAAGGCTTCTCGATTGAGCAGGAAGATATCCGCCGAGCAGCAGAGAGTGCCGAGCTTCGACAGATGGCCCAGAATCAGCTGACTGGTGTAGGGGCTACATCCTTCGGGCAGTCTATGTTGGCCGCTACACGCATGGAGGGCGAGCGGGAACTACGTCGGTCTGAAGAGAAGTACCGCATGGCTGATATTGACTTGCTGCTCAACCGAGCGAGCACGATGTCGGCTGCCGGCCAGCAGCGGGTCGCTTTGGAAGGCCAGCAAGCCGGGGCTCTGAGTGACGTACGCCGTGCGTACACGACCAGCATTACAGGTCTGTCAACCAGCATTGCTCAGGGCATGCTCGAGGGCGGGTCCGCAATTGCTTCTACCGGATACAACACAGCCATGGGCCGGGCACAGAACATCGGCTCGGGCTTCAACCTTGGCGGCGCTCTGTTGGGCGCTGGCCTCTCACTCGCAACAGCAGGCATCGGCGGAGCCTTGGGCATCCCGATGTACCAAACCCCAACTACAGGAAGCTAACCATGGTGGCCAAAGAGTATGTTACTGAAGGTGCTAAAGAGCCAAACGAAGGGACAAAACAAGTCGGCCTTGGTGGTCAGATGTTCTCTGCCTTTGCAACCTCACTGGCTTCTGGCTTAGAGGCTGAAGGTGCACGACGGGCCGCGAGGGGCCTTAGCGGCGCTGGCTTTGCGTCTGCTTACAGTTCTGGCATCAAGGGTTTGAAAGACTTTACTGGCAAACTCAACGAAGCAAATGCAGCTGAGCTTGACAAGATGTATTTCAAATCAATCGACGATGGCCTTGCGAACGAAGAAGCCAACAATCTGGCCCAACTTGATTTGGCTGAGCAGATTCAACAGGGATTGACGGAAACCTTTGCAGCCTTGGGCATCGCATCTTTGTTCCAACGAAACAAACAAGACGACACATCAGATTTTGACGGAGATACAGAATGAGCCAGGCAAGTGGATTTAGTCTAAACCTTGCGTACCCAATGTCCGATCCTGGACGTGCTGTGCTGGGTCGTTTTGCGGAACGCAACCGTGAGCAGATTGCTGAAGGCGACATGAAGGCGTTTGGCAACCTGTCTGCTGCGGACGCTATGGAGGCACTGAGCACCGGGTCTTACCGGGGTCTTGAGGGTATTGACTTTGGCACGTCCTTTGGACGACCAGTGGCCAAGCTTCCCAACGGTGCAGTGATCCAGGTGTCTGCCGGCGAGATGCTCGCAGCAATTCGCAAGCGCGAATCTACACGACGCCAGGTAATCTCAAAGGCTGTTGAACAAATCAACCGGGACGAGTTTGCGGCAGAGAACGAAGATGTGTTTGAAGCCATGCTGGAAAATGCAGTGGCTTTGGAGCAGATCAGTCCAGACACCGCTAACTCATATCGAGCGTTCTACAAGATGGACCCAATGGGTGTCTTGGCGTATGTCGGTGGGGTTGACCTCGCAGACAAGCGGCAGGCTAAGAGCTTGGAAGCCAAAGCCCGCACGGAAACTTACAGAATGCAGTCGGGTGCAGTACAACAGGCGGTTGCCGCTTTTGGAGCTCGCATAAGCAGCGACATTACAGGTAACCAAGCAAACCAAAATCACGCTGCCGCTGCCGCTTCTACAAACACGATGCAGGGTGTACAGGCGATTGCAGGCTTGATGACAGCCGGTGACGCTATGGATCGCAGCTTTACCCCTCAAAACCTCCCAGCCTTTGCTGACGCTGTAAAAACTTTGTCGATGGGAAATGATCAGCTCAGGGCTTTGTTGATCAGAATCGACCAACTTATGAAGACAGACGATGAAGGCTACCCAGCCAGCCGCGACAGTTTGGACGCACAAATTCAACAGGCCACTAGCCAGGCGGCGGACATGGTCTCGAGGACTCTTGGTCAGGTAACCATATCTATGGACCGGGGCTACCTTGAACAGGTAATTATGCAGGCTGCTGACCCCACTCAGGCCCCAGGCACACCAAAGCGTGCAACCATAGAATCACAAGTGGCGGCTAATCAAAGTCGAGCGCTGGACAGCAGCTTTGAAGAGTTGGAAACTGACCTTGATAGAAACCCTCTGGAAGGCAACCAACGTAAGCAGGTCGATCAACTTGTAGCTTTCTTCAACCGCAATAGTCAGGAGCTCTTCGACGAAAGAAAGTTCTTGAATGCTAATAACATCAATGAAGAAGTTATGGCATTGAGCGCACGTCGAGACCCAATCGCGCAAAGCACTCTTGCACGTTTGGAGTCTCTTGGTCTTGTATTCCAAGACATAAATGGCAACTACTACGCAACCGAGTCCGCAGCACGGCAGGCCAATAAAGATGCTAAGCCAAAACAAACTCCTGATCAGCGTGACCGAGAGCGGGAAGCTAATTCAAGCGTTGGTCGTCGCAACAACCCCTCACAATAAACGATCATGAGCAGATACGACCCTAATGACCCTTACGGCTTCTTGAGAGACGCTGGCCTTGCCCCAACCAGGAGGTCACGCGGTAGGGCGGTCGCTCCACCTTTGAGTCACTCTGCTCCTTTGAGCATGACAGAGACCGAGTTCTTGGCTCGTGGTTTGTTTGAAGACAAGGAAAGCTACCGAGTCTACGAAGAGACAATGCGTACCAGCAAGGTCGATCCGGCTGACGGTATCTTCTCAAACCTGGTTGCTGGCTTTGCCCAGTCTTCTGAAGACGGTGTGATTCAGCTGCAACAAATTGGTTTGGGTGTGGGCATTGGTGACGAGCAAGACGAAGCCCGGCTCATGGCAATCCAGCAGCAATCTACTGGGTCTATGGGTGACGATTTCTTTGAACAGACTGCTTACACCGTTGGACAGGTGGGGTCCGAAACAGTCGGTACGGCTGCGCTGGGGGCTCTCATTGGGGGTGGTATTGGCTTTTTGTTTGGTGGTGTCGGCGCTATACCAGGAGCGGCGATTGGTGCAAAAATCGGTGGTGCTATCGGGTTTGGACGAACCCTGTATCGAGCATTTGACGGCGGGTACTACGAGGCTCTCAACGATCAGATGAACGCAAACATCGAACGCATGGAGAACGGACTAGATCCAATCGCGTTCGACCCTTCTGAAGCAAATGTCCGCGCCTTTTCTGCTATGGCAGTCGAAGGTGCGTTGGAGAAGCTTGTTCCGAAACCACTTCGAGGTCAAAGCAAAGGTAGCAACCGTCTGCTCCGTGAGGCTCTTGGGGAAGCTGGGCAAGAAGGTCTTCAGGAAATCGGTGCTGAGATTTCAAGCATCACTGTTGGTGAGACCTATGACTTCTTCAAAGACCGGGACGTAGATCGCTTCAGCATAGAGAGATTGGTCAAAGCTGGTCTCATGGGGTCTATCGCCGGCGGTATTGTCTCTGGTCCAACACAGGCTATGCAAGGTGGACTCAACCGCCTAAATGCTGATCGTGCAGCTGATGCAATTATCCCAGGCGTGACCGACGCTTTAAACGAGTCTTTGGACACCCTTGACGCACAGGTGTCTACGTTTGCAAACAAGGACCAAGATGGTCGGCAAGCTGAGCTCGATGAAAGAAGGCAGCAGCTTCAAGATGACCAACAGGACATCGAGGCTGAAGGCGATAAGTACAACGAGGCTATCGCGCGTTCAGAAGACGAATCGTTGTCAGACGCGGAACGTGCAGCAGCCAAAGAAGAAGCCGTCGAAATTGCCAAGCGAGTTACGGGCAAGGTGCAGAAGGCCAAAATCCAGGCCGCAGTGCTGAACCATGCGGAAGAGATTGATCAAAAGCTACGCGGCGGTGCAAGTGTCGCTGACGTGTTGGCGCTGACTGAAGTTACCGCAGAAGAACTTCTTGATGGCTTGAACAAGAAGGCTGAGAAAGCGGGGCAGTTTGCGGATGATTCCAAAACCCCTGCAACCCGTATCTCCATCGTTGACGAAGGCGACCTGACTGAAGCAGAAAAGGCGGCAGCAGAGAAGCTCGGCAAGCTTGGTGCTGGTCGCGTTGTGTTCTTTGATGGTGGCGAGGGCATGGGTGAAGTTGGTGTTGCACCGGCTATGTACAGCCCCAAGACCCCAGACACTGTGTACATCAGGCGTCAAGAGGGAGCGCCAGAAAGCGGCCTGAGTCAACAGCTGCGATACCTGTCGCTTGGCCTGCACGAGCTCTTGCACGTCATCCAGTACACCAACCCTGAGCTGTACCGGCAGATCGAGGAGCTTGGCGGCAAAGTCAATGTGCTTCGCGGAGCATCCAGATATTTCCAAGAGGGCGATGGCACAGTTGCTCACGAGGAGATGAACCGCAATGTGTCCAGTGTTCTTGCTGGTGTAGCGTCTTTGGAACAAATTACTGAAAAAGGTGACGATGCCATCCTTGTTGCCTCAGGTATTACGTCTGAGGGCTTGACCCAGGCAGTGCAAGACGGCGTGACTGAGCTTGAGGGTCCTATGGCTAGACGCCTTGCCTCTATGGGACTTCTTGGCTCGCAAGCGCAATTCGCTGTACGGCTCATGTCTTTGCTTGAAGCTACCGCTTCCGCAACAGAGACTGGTGTGCTGCCTAGATCGGTGGACTCCAATGGTCTGTCGCGAACAGCGCTTCGCTACTTCACGAGTCAAGGTCGGGACTACGGTGCATCCGACCCTGCGACCACTCCTGACGGGCATATTGCCTTTGCACGATCTCGTGGACCACACAGCAATGTGTTGCCGGGCGACTACCCCAGCAGCACAAAAGATTTCGAGTTGGAGAACGTCGATAACGGGGTTCAAATCACAATTGATGGCATCAAGTATGGCGGCGGCATGACAGTGCCAGGCCAGACCTCCGACACCATGTCTCCGTTTCATAGGGGCTTCATCAAGTTTATGACGCCCATGCAGTTCTTGTCTTTGACTTCAGGCAGCGTACGCAACGCCAAGATCATGGTGACTGAGCAGCAATATCTTCCGGGACACGAGGGCACTCAGAAGTTTATGGCTGAACGCCTGCGGAACCAAGAGGCTATCGGCATGCCGATGCTGACAGTCGAAGAGATGGACATTGACTTCTTAGGGGAACAAAGAAAAGCTTGGTCAGTGAGAGGCCACGAGGCTAGGCATCGTTCTTCCGTCGTTGCACTGTCAAATGAGTTTGACCTGCCCGGTGACGAAGGTCGAGAAGGTCAGCGAATGATGCCGGTGTACATTCATTTGAGTGGACGCGACTACGACCCAGAGCTTATTTCTAAACCAACAGTTGTGGGCAACATGTCAAAGGACATGCCTCTTCTAGATGACAACATCCGAGACGGCTCCTCAGACTCGTACCTGACAACAGAACTTTGGTTGCCCGAGTCAACACCTAAGTCAGTTGGATTGTCCGCGAAGCAGTTTGATACTACTACCTACTACCCAGACTTAGATGAGCAAATGCGACACATGGTCCAGGCTGATGGCCCAGTCTTGGCAAACATCCAGGTTCCTCAAGGGGAAGAGATGGCGGGCCTTGGAGCTCGTGGATTCCAATCACTGAAGATGCTTCGCACTCATATGCGGGCCAAGGACAATCTTGAGCCTGCTGACCCTGACTTGCCAAGCTCGATTGCTTTTGCACGAGAGCAGGGCTACGGCAAAGCTAAGACCAACGTCACGGAGTCAGACGTTCGCAACATGATCCCTGAGGTCATCCGTAAGGGTGGACCTGACCGTATTGGCCTGACACCGAACGAGCCTGTCAAGATGGTCAACGGTAGGGACTTTGCCACCTATGGTGACTCTGACCCTGTTGCAATGCAACAGCTTCGTGGAACCCGTGCCCCCAAGGCCGTGCGTGTGTCGCAGCTCGAGCTCGACGATTTGATGCAGCAGTCCAAGGACGCCCTGCGTGCTCGCCACGGTGAGGACGCCATGCAGGATGTCGAGGAGGACATTGCTCGGCGTGCCGCTCAGGTCAAGACTGAGGGTCTGGAAGATGGCACGGTTCAGTTCGCCATCGGTAACACTCGTGACGGTATCGACCCGTCTGCTCGTGGTGTAATGAGTGAGGCAGAGTACGAGGCCGCCGTCAAGGCAAACCCAGCTGACCCCAAGGTCGAGGACCCCAAGCCGATCTACCACGTTCACAAGTACGACGGCACAGTGCGTACCCCAAACGCGGAGTTCGTGTCTGATTCCCTGGGTGGGACTTGGGCTCAACGATTCTGGTACGAGGCGTTTGGCAGCGACCTGATCCGGGCGTTCCCATTCCTCAAAGGCAAGAAGAGCCTGGTCGAGTTGTTTGCTGCCTACATCTCAGCGACCTCACCACGGACAGAAGTGCGTGACAACCTGCGTCGTGCGATTGGTTTGATGACCGCTCACATCGCTGGACGTGCCACCAACATCACCGTGATGGATCAAACTTCTGCTCTGGAAGCCGCTCGGGGGGGGTATGGCGGTAAACCAGGACAGTACAAGGTAGGGTCTTTCAACCAAACCTTGGGTCTTGGTATGGGGACAGCCACCGAAGTGCCAATGGCCACGCTCGACGTGATCATGGCCCGGTTCTTCGGCATCCCCCAAGAGGCGTTTGCTAACCCACTGATGTACGAGTTGGGTGCGGACTTCATGGGCCGACTGGCCGCCTTGATCAACTCCAAGACGCAAGCAACCAAGGAGTACCGCGAGGCCAAGGAGAAGCACGAAGGCAAAGCAGAGTTGACCGCAGAAGAAGCCATGATGCTCGAGCCCTTCCGACCGTGGCAGCTTCAGGCAGCGATGTGGTCAAACCGTCTCGACGACACCGGTACATTCTCTGAGTCCCTTGACGAGTTCCTGGAACAAGCGTACGAAGCTGGCCTCGCTACCAAAGAGGGCGACATCATCTTCATGTCCGAGGAGAACTTCACGGACGAGAACATTGAGCCGATCATCGAAGAGGCAGCAGAGTTCCGTGGTGGTGTCCGTGCTACGGTTGAAGTTGCAACTGAAGCCACAGCTCAGGGCCGCCGGTCCAACCACATGGCCAAGTTCTTGCTGTCTGCCGCGATTGATCCCAACAACCTGCCTGCCGAACGTGCGTACTTCCAGAATCTTTTGGCCAAGTTGTTCAAACCCAACCGCGCCTTCTTGAACACGCTGTCTGCTAAACGTCGAGACGTGTCTGCTACCGGCCTGGTTGAGATGGCCCTCGAGGTTGGCGACACTGACATTGATGTGATGCTTGACGTGCTGATTGACCCCGCCGGCACGGGTGCTATGAAGGGCACGATCAACAAAGGCGCTCGCAGCAAGTTGTACGGCAAGACCACCAAGGTGCGGTCCGGCAAGAAGACTGTTGAAGTCAAGACCAGACTGGCCTCCAACGAGACATTGGTTGAGAACGCAGCAGCAGCAGAGCTCAACCGTCCTCTCGGTAAGACCACCGCCTTGTCAATTGTGGCTAAGGACAAGATGGACGTCCGAACCACATCGCCGGGCAACGTCAACGTGGGCCAAGGTCTCGATGGCGGTACTGTGGTTACTGGCCCGCTTGGTGCGTACCCAGACTCTGATGGTGACATGATCCTGAACAACGTGGTGAACATTGTTGTTCCTGGCCTGTCTGCCCAAGAGACGGCTGAAGCAGCACGCATGATTTCGGTGTCTCTTGCACAGGAGGCCGCTGCATCTCACGTCGTCAAGAAACGTCAGCCTGGCGACAGAACTTCTATGGGTGGCGTCATGGTGTTCGTTCCCG
>CEVB01002696.1_pt1 | contig 13278 bp, 25 predicted proteins | sample 531381 | NCBI WGS metagenome assembly CEVB01 (sample SAMEA2622763, study PRJEB7988) | marine metagenome | biome: marine biome (ENVO:00000447); feature: surface water layer (ENVO:00002042); material: "saline water (ENVO:00002010), including plankton (ENVO:xxxxxxxx)" | depth 5 m | reverse complement strand
TTTAAGAGAATTAATTGTAAATAAATCTACCTCTGTAAGAGTTTTAAAATTGACTGGTATGGGCATTTTGCCAAATTCATCTAAAACCTCTTTTGCTATTTTATTATAATCTTCATTGATTAATAAATCTGCCTCTTCTAAAAAAACATTTTCTATTGTTTGTCTTAGTTCTGGTTGTAATTCTATTGCTAATCTTATGTCAGTAGTATCAAGACTACCACCAGTTGCTTGTCTGACTGCTTTTACAACATCTTCCTCTAAACGATATAAGGTATTTACTATGCGTTCTTCGTGTTGATCTGCAAGTTTATCTAATATCTTGCTCATTTGATACTGTTACGCCAAGAGTACATACTCCAAAAAGCTGGACTAAGATTCTTTTGCCCACGAACTCTTTTCAAAACTCCACCCATGCGTGCTAAAAAACTACGTTTTCTGGCTGGTATATTTGATTTAATGCTCATCGACTTGTCGCCAAATCTTACCTTTTTGACATTTCCAGTTTTTCTGTCTCTGACATAAACAGCAAATTTTTTACTACCTGATGGGGTTCTAAATGGTTTTCCCAACTTAACTGATCTACCTTGATATGTTGCCATTATTTTCTGCTTTTTCTTCTAAGGTCAGTATCGTGTTTTCTTGACCCCCTTAAATACGAGTTTACACGTCCCATCGCCCAGCTAGCCATAGGAACTCTACGACTACCAGCACTTAAAAAAGCACCTTGACCTCTACGATATACTTTAACAAGTGTTGAATATGTAACGCCTTTTTTTGCTTTTGCTTTTCTTCTAAGTGTTGCTTTGACACTTGCTGATAAAGGTTTACGTCTAACTGCCATTATGCCTTAGTCCTTGCTCTAAGTAATGCTCTTGGTATGAAACCACCAGATTTATAAATTGATGATACTTGTTTGATAAGGCTGGCTCTTCTTGATCTTTTTCTGCCTTTAAGCCCAGATAAATATTTTTTGGGTAAGCCTGAGTCCTTATCTTTTGGTACTCTTCTAGTTCGTTTCTTCTTCTTCGCCACCTACTGTCTGCCCCTCTACCTCAGTTGTTCTGAATTGTCCTCGTAAACCTCTAGCAGAGTCAATCTCATCATTTATTGTTTTAATCATTTGGTCATCATCAATTACAGCCTCTGCTATTTGTTTATCTAACTCTTTGTTAAATGTTTCTGATTTTATGCCACTAGATTTAGCCATTTGTAAAAATTGTAAGTCATTAGCCCAGTCTCTGACATCAAAAGTATCAGGATAATCTACTGATCCGTCCCAATCTTTATTTTGCCACATAGCAAACAATGACCAGATTTGTTCTTCAGCGTTTTCTAAATAATCTGCTTTTTCTGATAACTTTGCATTGAGTAGCTGAAACTCTGTTTGTAGTGCAATACCACTAGAGATTTGTTGTCCTGATGTGCCTCTGACTGAACCCATGTGTGTTATTCTATCAATAGCATCTACTTTCATTCTAATACAATTCATAATCCCATCTAAGTTTTGTCCACTTGGTTGAATGATGTAAGGTTTTAGGTCGGCTTGCATATCCTCTGGTATTTCTATGATCGAACCAGCACCAGCACTAGCCTCTACATTAGGAGTCTTAACTAAACTTGGGTGGTTTGCTAATCTAATAAGTTGTTCTTTTTCTGAGTAGTCGTTGTAGATAGACTGTTGTAAATATGCAACATCAGCTAGATCACTAATACCTATTGGTCGTTTGTTACCTCTAAGATTGTAAACATTTACTGCTGGTATTCTACCAATAGGGTTTGGTACTTCTTCAATAAGTCTTGCCTCACCATCTGCATATTCTTTTTCAAAATCTTCTACCTCAAAAGTAGAAATACTTTCCTCTGTAAATAATTTTACGATTGCCCTGTCTGCATTTATATCTTCTACAAGTAAAAGCATATCAAGATAGAATCTACCACTTGATGCTCTTTTGTAATTCCAATTAATAATATTTTCTGGCGTATAGATAGACATATAAGGTCTGATGTCTTGCTCTAATTCCTCTGCTCTAGTTTTTGTATTTGTTTGTGGCTTGTCAATTATTACCCAACAATTACCATAGATACTTGCGTTCATTTGAACCTCACGCATTACAGTATTGAATGATCTGCCATCTAAATCAGCATCGTTGATAAATGACTCTAGTTGTGGGTCGCCATCTAAACTACCATATTCTCTAGTTGGTGGGACTCGCCATAAAAAACTTGTATATATTTGCACCACATTCTTGCAGTGGTTATCTAATGGAGTATGTCTAATTCTTTGATCGTGTTCCTCTGGTGATTCTAAAATATATCTGTGGAGGTAATAACCATTTTTATAATCATTACCACCCAGATAACTACGAATATAAAACTCCCAATTTGCTATGTTTGCGTTCCAAAGTGGGTGCTTTGATGTCAAAAATTTTCTATCCATTAACTCCACCTACTAGGAGGGCTAGGCTCAAAGTTTCGTCTGATAGGATATTTATATTCAACTAAATAACCTAACGCATCATTGAAGTGATCGAAACCACTGTCTTTGTCAGGAACATGAGTACCCTCTTTGTATATCTGTCTTTCTAAACTTTTGATTACGTTTTTGCAAGATTTTAAAACGAACAAACTATTTTTACCATTTGAGTTTTTTAATTTAGAATTTACTGCATTTATTCTATCTCTAACTAATGGTGCTTTGTTTCTACACTTAACATCAAAACCAGCATTGATAAGAATTGATAAATCAGTTTGTCCACCAGCCGATGTTTTTCTTTGTCTGGCAGATGGGTCAGGATAAATTACAGTGTGATTATTTTTGTATCTATTTTTTATTTCTTCAACCATTTCATTAGTATTGCTAGAATATATTTGTATCTCATCTACAACGTAAATACTATCATTTTCTATTATAGCTACAACAGCACAAATAGGTGAGACGTTAAAATCTAAACCAATATGTAAGGTAGTTGAATTGTTACTAAATGTTTCAACGATGTTTTTATCTCTGTCAAAGTTATAATAAATAATGCCAGCATAAGTAATAAATGTAGCAAGATACTCTTGTTGAAAAGTTCTCTCATCTAAATCATTCTTTGCTTGATCTATCTCTGACTGTAATACCTGACCACCCTCTAATGTAGTGTATTTAAAACTCTGCCACTCTGGGTCTCTTTTGCTATAAAGATCATAGGCGAAATTGAATCCTTTTGGACTTGAACAAAATAAAGCGTGTCCTAGCGTATCTGATAATGTCGGTCTTAAAACCTCATACCATGCTTGTGGTTGTATATCAGCAAACTCGTCCATAACAATAAAATTTAAGCCTACGCCTCGTAAATTATCTCTGTGTGAATTATCAGCACCTTTTAGACTTATTTGTGAATTATTCCTTAATGTAATAGATAATTCTGACTCGTTAATCTTTTTTATCCACTTATGTTTTATCATTTGTTCTTTGAGCATATCCCAACAAATAGTTTTACTTTGTCTGTAGCTAGGACTGACATACCAAACACGCTGATTTGGAAATCTAGCAAACTTTGCCATTTCTTGTATTGCTAAAAATGTTTTGCCAAACCTACGACCAGATATAAGAACTCTAAAGCGTTTATCGCAAGTAAGAACTTCTTTTTGTGGTTTTGTAAGTGGCATTATAATTCATCGCCCCAACTATCCCAGCCATCAACTTTTTGTCTAGCAAACAATTCTATTCTTGAAATATCACCACATAATTCTACTATGCGATCTCTTACACAATCTGGTTTTCGTGAATGTTCTCTAATTGGCTCGTAAACTACTTGATGAACTCCTTTGGAAACTCTTTTCGGTTTTCCTTTAGTAGCTAATAAACAAATTTCATTATTGGCTCTTGTCCAATGACCTAAACCCCAAAATAAACTATCAGACTTTTTATTTTTTTTAATCCAACTAAAAGCACAAGTTTTGTAATTAAAACCCCATTCTTTTATTGTTAATAATCCTTGCTCAAGTAACGGATAAGTAACCCATAAAAATAATATAGAATTTTCATCTGATATATTTTTGATAGGTAAATTTTTAATATCTTCATCAGTCATACAATCATAATGATTTTCTGCTGATTTTTTTTCTTTACCTTTTCCTGACCAAACTTTGTAAGTCCAAGGTGGATCGGCATAAATTATGTTATATTTTTTCTTTGGAAAAGGTATCACTCAACTGACCATGCCAGTGGTTCGTCATCTTCGGTTATTGTATTTTCAGATTGACCGAGTATTTGTTTGCCAAGCCAAATTTGCATAACAATCGCCCCCTTTTCAGCACTTTTCCACTGTAACTGTCTTAGACGCATTTTCATTTCTGCTCGCCCTTTTGTCAGAAATTCCGAATAACTCTTTTCAATTAGGTCAGCACTACAGCCATAAAAGTCTGCAATCTCTTTATTCGTACAACCTAATTTTGCTAATTTACTTACTTGTTTAGTATCTATGTTATATTTTTTCGGTCTTGCCATAATCCTCTTACCCTATGAGTTAGGTAAGTTTTTTTTAACAGATAATCGACAGAAAATAAAGTTTTTATATTCTTCACTCTCTGCCGATAATAATTTTAGTTTACTACAATAGTTTCTACATATTTATCAAATGTATCTAAACCAAAGAACTCTATAGATTTTTCTTGATCGTGAAAAAAGAAAAAACTTAAATGTCTTTGACCATCAGTTTTACCCTGATCTACTATAAATCCATAAGTATCTTCAGGCATATAATATTCTTGGACTCCTTGTTCATTTTTACTGTCCCAAAAAACTATATTTTCGTTTGGTTCTGTATCTTGTTTTAGTTTAGCTAGTATCATAATTACCTCGTTGTTTATTGTTTATAAATACATACTAGATTGACTATTTTTGTTTTAGTGAAATGTTTTTGTTTTTTTTTCACTAAGAATTTACTTATATTCATTAGCCATTTCTAAATCATTTATGGCTTGATCTTTTGTAATCAGTCCTTTTCTGATACCCATATCAATTACATCTTTGTTCTTTAACGCCCAATCTTTAACAAATTGTGTAACTTTTTTATTTTTTATAGCCTCAGTAAACATTTGTAATCTTTGTTCATCTTGATTAATTACGCCAAAATTATAGTTTTTCTTTGGTTTTTCATCTAAATATTTTTTTGCAGATAGCCAGAATGCTGGTTGTTTAGCAAAGTTTTTATCATCTACAGTATTATAATAGCTATTATATAGATCTGCCAGTTCTTCAGGTTTATCTTGCCACTCTTTTTCTATCTTATTGAAATTCTTTTCTGCTGTACCCTTGCTGACTTTATTAGTTACTTTATCCCAAAATTTATTAAAAGTTTGAGAGTATTTATTTGTAGATGTATTGGTAGGGGTAGAGGTAGTGGTAGGGGGGTTTTGGCTAGGTTTTTTTGGTCTGCCACCTAGTTTACCATTTACCTTAGATGCGTCTATTCTCTTACGAATATAAAGATATTCCTGTAGTTGTCTCTCATTTTGGTAATGATTTTCTACCTCTACAAAAAATTCTTTAACTATCTTTTCACATGAAATCTTTTCGCTTTCAGTGTAACAACTTGCGATTCGTTTTACTGTATCAATATCTTTTGGTAAGCCTATGCATCGCTTATTCCAATTCCAACAAAGCAATCGCATATATATACCAATCTCTTCATTACTTAAATGCGATGTGCCAGCTATAAAATCTTCGGTAAATAAATACCATGCTTTGAGTTTTTCTTTAGGTTTCGAGTTCTCGTCTATAAACATTGTTACCCCCATTTCTTAACTGTTTATATATTTGGTATGTTAATTCATCTACTTTGTCGTCAAATTCCTCTTTGGAATATTTCCTAAAAATAAATAAATCTTTAGCCTTTGTAACTGCTTTTTCCTGTGCTTTCAACCATAAACCTATAAATTCGTCTTGGTTATCAAGTCCCTGTGGCAGATATATTCTCTTGCCTTTTCCTATGTCTATTACGAGGGACATATTGGTCGATGATTTCTGTTAGTTCTGTAAGGCATTGTTTCGTGTTTCCTTTAACAACAAAAAATGGAGTCTTTAAATCACTTGATCTAATTTTCCAAATCTTTTGTGCATCTGTGAGTTTACCTTTTTCATTTTTTAACTCAACATATAATAATCTGCCCTCTGGGTACTCAATAATAAAATCAGGCACGCCAGCACGAAAGCCCATTTTTTTTAGTTTTATTAAATATTGGACAGATCGTTTACCCTCATTGGCAACATGGTAATGACGAAAGTTGTAAATTTCAGTCAGGGCATTTAGTAGTTCGTTACACGCTATTTGAATATAAAACTCTTTAGTCATAAAACTGAGGGGTGAGCCTAAGATTCCCACCCCTCGATTCGGTAATCAAAATGGGTTTAATTACCTATTCTATAGCTACAATGCCTCGCTAAAAAAAGAATAATAAAATTATTAGTGAAAAATCGTTGGGAATCAAGGGTTTTTTTTATGTAAAATTACTATATACAAAACCTAAAAAATTTAGTAGGTTTTTATTTAATTAATAATAATAATAATACGGAGGCTACAATGTTTAATAGAAACGAAATGACTCAAACTGATTGGTTAGAACTTGCAAAACAGTATGGTTCTGACTCAATCAAAAAACAAGAGAGGGCTGAAGAATCTTTTGCTCGTTGTGATACTGATGGTTTTTTAAGTCAGTGGGCTAGTGAGCAGAGTTCTAGTCTTGATAGTGCAAAAAGATCACTATGTGAAAATTTTGGTAAGTGGAATTTTTTTGGTCTTTTTGATGGTACTCGTAGAGTAAAAGCAAAAGAAATAGTTGTTGATGATTACTATACTGGTAATAAAAAAACTGTTTGGCTTTTACATGAAGATGAACGTTCAAAATTTGGTAACAGAAAATTTTTACCTTACAATCATGGTAATGGTAAAAGTAGAATTTTGAATGGTTTCAATCTTCAAGAATTAGAGGTTCAATCACCAGCATGGGTTACTCATAAAAGCTGGGGTGGTATGCACCTAGACACATATTTTTTCAGAGTTGAAAACGAGTGGGGTGAGAATGATGTGTTATGTGAGGTATCAGATGATTCCTAGACCTTTCAAAAAAATTCAAAAGTTTGACCTTATCGAAAACGATGAGGTCATTCATTTGTTCAAGATTACTCACTTAGATAATTCTACTGGCGTTTATGATAACAAAGGTAAATTAGTAATGAGGAGTAAAATTGTTCATTTATTACCAAAAGAAATATTAGATAAAGCTAATGCTCTTGGTAAGAAGATGGACGAAACTTTCAACAAACCTAATAATAATAATGGAGGCAACAATGCAAAAGAATAATTGGTTTGAAGTTGATAAAAAAGGATTGCAACAAGTCCAAAGTGAAAAAGATAAATTCTTTATCATCAAGGAACTTGTCAGTAATTCTTTTGATGAAAATATAAGTAATTGTAATTTGAATATTGGTAAAACAACCCAGCATAAAAGTTACATTAATTGTATAGATAACAGCAAAGATGGTTTTAGAGACCTTAAAGACTCTTACACTATGTTTGCCCCTAGCTACAAAAAAGGTATCGTAGAAAAAAGGGGTAGATTTAATGTAGGGGAAAAGTTTGCTCTAGCTATGTTTAAATATGCTTTTATAAAATCTACTACTGGCTCAGTAAAGTTTTTAGATGATGGTTCAAGAAAAAGATCATCAATAAGAACAATAGAGGGTACAGAATTTTATGGTGAGTTAAATTTAACTTGGAGTGAAATTTCTGAACTTTCAGAAAAAGCAAAAACTATCATACCACCAATGTTTGTTAATTATTCTGTAAATGGTCATCGTGTAAGACGACCAGATGATTTTAAAATATTTACAGAAAATTTACCAACAGTTGTTACTGATGATGAGGGCAATCTAGTGAGATCATCAAGACTTACTAATATTGAGTTATTCAAAACAGATAAACATTTTATTTATGAAATGGGAATCCCTGTGGTTGAAACTGATATTGGTTTTTCAATCAATGTAGATCAAAAGATACCTCTCAACAAAGATAGAGACAATGTAAGTCCTAGTTATCTCAAAAAGCTAAAGACTTATGTACTCAATCATACATCATCTGACTTGACTGATGAGCAAGCTAAATCTGCTTGGGTAACTGAGGCTCTTGAAAATGCTGATGTTGATGCAGTCAAAGATGTTGTTGAATCTAGGTATGGTGAGGACGCTGTTGTCTTTGATATGTCTGACCATGAGGCTAACAAAAAAGCATTTGCAGATGATGTAAATGTTATTACTGGTGGTAGTTTCAACTCTAGGGTCTGGGATAATATCAAAAGAACTAGAGAAGAGTACAAAGACTTTGCTCGACCATCTGGTTCTATTGGTAAATATGCAAGTCCAAACTTTGATGGTGAAATACCAGCTAAAGTTTTAGACAAGTCAAAAGTAACTAAAGAAATGAAACAAGTTGTTTCTCTTTATAAAAGATTACACAAAAAACTTTTTGGAGTTGAACTTAATGTTACAATATACAATGAGTTTGGTTTAGGTGGTAATCGTCTTATGGCTACTTATTGTGGAGGGACAAATGGCTCTGACTTAGAATTTTATTACAAAACTTTAGGTAAGAAATGGTTTGATCTAAAAACAAACAAAGTAGAAATCATTGACTTGATGATACATGAGTTTGGACACTGGTATTCAGGCGATCATCTTAGTGAAAAATATTATGATGGTTTGACTAGAATAGGTGCAAAACTTTACTGTGGAGTAAACAATGGTTAGAGTAGAACATTTGCATTTCCCTTTGGCTAAGGTTCTTTATGATTCTTTTCATAGAACTAACAAGCCACCAGTGGGTCATAAGCAATCGTTCATACTAATAAAAGATACTGGTTCATACGAGCCAGTATCTAACTATGATTGGTATGATGATTTGTTTACTAAATGGTTTGAAAAAGCATATCCAAATAATTATGATGGTGATGATTTTTTTTGGTCTTATAATGAGCATGGCGACCCAACATTATATTCATTAGGTAAAATACTAGGCATACTATCTATTGGTAATCCAGTAGCTAGATTCAAAGATAAAAATATTTTTGAAATTACTAGGATTTGTTTTCACCCAAAATTCAATCCACTAAAAGATGGTTTTGAATTACCCAGTTACTTTGTAAAAAAAGCAATCAATGAGTTTAGCCTTTATTATTCATTTAATAAAATTGTTACTTACATTCATAAATGGCAAAAAGGTAAATACTTAGAGTTTGCTGGTTTTAAAAAAGACAAAGATATTAATTACTCAGTAAACAGTAAAGGCTGGGCTAATAGACCTAACAGATCAGACTCTGATCTTAAACCAAAAGTGAGGTATGTTTATGAAAAAGAGAAATAAATATTTTCCTTATGGTTATATGAGTAAACAAGTTATAGGTTACTGTTTAAGAACTAGACAACCAGTTTATGAATATCATCATAATTTACCTAAACAAAAAACTTACTTTAGGTTTTACTTTAGAGTAATAATAATTTCTCTTTTACTATGCGTTGCTATGGCTGTTATGGGCTGTAGCAATGCACCAATAGTAGACTCAAGAGGAAAATCATCTGCAAATATCAATGGTGATATGAACAGATACCACGATGACCTATACACTTGTCAAGATATAGTTAAAGACAATACAAATGCCCTATTAGACAAGGGTAAAGTAGTGTATAATGGTTTTCGTTGGAGGGTATTATGGCTTTCACCCAAACTACAAACTAGACAAGATTTAATAAATAATTGTTTAGAGGGTAGAGGTTATAATGTCATTAACAAATAATAATAATAGGAGGTACTACAATGTCTAATATAATTGATAAAATCTTTGACAATTCTGAAGATGGTAAACCAAACTATGCGATTGATCTAGTCGATGGGACAAGATTATATTGTAGAGGTCAGGTTTTAAATCCATTACCTAAATCTGGTGATGCGATTGACTTTACTGTCATCAATGTAAAAACATCTGACAAAGGTAATCAATATACTAATGTCAAAAATGTAACTGTTGCTGACAATCATACTCTTGATGATGGTTTTCCACCAAGTCAAGAACCACCAAAAGCTAGACCAGTATCAAGTGGTATAAATAAGAACGATAGACTTATTTTTGTTACTGGGGTTGTTGGGCGTTCAATGGGTAGTGGTCATTTCAGCGTTGAAGATATAAATGCTTTGACTAAAAATGCAGTGAAATCATTTAATGACAATCTCAAAGACATCTAAAAACTATCGTAAGATATTTTACGACTATTGGGGGTTATCTATGATTGATACCCCCCAGTGTTGGGGTTGTTATCAACGACCAGCAGTCGAAATTCATCATTTGAAATCTCGTGGATTTGGTGGCAGTAAAAAAAATTCTTACAACGTACCAACCAACTTGTTTCCAGTTTGTCGTCAGTGTCATACGATGGCACATAGTAACAAAGCATTGAATGAAGAATTTAAAAAAGAATTAGATCAAAAAATCGCTGATAAGGAGTTTGAAGAAAATGAAATATAATTTTAATACAGAATCTATTGAGAATAAAATGTATTTATTAAGACGTTGTTACTCTAAATTGAATTATTACAAAAAACAAAAAGATGACGCTTTAAAAGAAATAAAAAAATCTTCATTAGCAATAAAAGGCTTGGAAAAAAGAATTAAAGAAGAAAAAAACTTAATACAGTATGAATTAATACAACAAGAATTAGAGCAAAAAAATGACTGATATTTATTCATTAGATTTCAACCCAAATATTTTATCCTCTAAGCAAGAAGAACTAGGGTTAAGTTTTGCTGATGATGACACAGCAGTAGAACTTATGAAAAAAGAGGAAAAGATGGTAATAGCAGAATTAACACTAGAACATACAAAAAATAGTGGGTATAAGAACATGACAGAATTAAATGGTTACATTTATTCTGATGAAAAGTTTAAGCAGTTTACCGACAGATACAGGCAAACTCTTAAAGCAAGGAATCGTTCTAAGATTAGATACGAAACCTTTAAGGCTTTTCGTGATGACCTCAGAACTAAAGTCGTCAACGAAAGGGAATTGGCTAAAAACTTATAGAAAGGAGTTTATATGAGCCAGAATACACAAATACTTAATTACCTATTGTCAGGTAAAAAACTAACCCCATTAACAGCACTAAATAAATTTGGTTGTTTTAGATTGAGTGCAAGGATTCTCGATCTTAGAAAAAAGGGTCATAACATCATTACTGAAAATGTTACTCGTAAGGGTAAGACTTTTGCAGAATATTCATTGGAGGTCAAATGAGTAAAACAAGTGCTTGGTATATGACTATGCAAGAAGATGCTGGCAATCTAACTAAAGATGAGTTTATTAAAAAACATGGTGAGCATAATCTTCATATATGGACTGAGGTTCACGAAGAACTTGGGGACATTGAAGAAATGCAGTCTAGGTTAAATCAGGTTGTATCAAGAATGACCAAAGCCTTTGCTAAAAAGGTAACTCAATGATTGAACATTTTAAAAAATGGGATTTAGCATCTGTTCGTGAGGGCGATAAAAGTTTATTGCCCTTGTCTTTTAGTCATCTTAATGAGTTTGCATTCAATCGTGAACGCTGGGCTTTGCGTAGGATATTTGGTTTTCAATTTCCTAGTAGTGCATCAGCAGAACGAGGCAAAGCAGTAGAGTCAGGTTTGAATATGTGGCTCAATGGTATGGATAAGCAAGACGCAATAGATAAAATGATTGATGAGTTCCAAGCTAATTGTAAGTTGTTTGATGACCCAAAAAAAGATGAAGAGGAATACAACTTAATTCCTTTATTCAATGAGGGTATCAATGCTTTCAATGAGTTTGGTTTCAAATGGAATCTACTAGGCTATCAAAAAAAGGTAGAACTCAATATACATGGAGTACCACTGATAGGTTACACTGACTTTCATTTTGAGGATAAGCAAACTAAGGAGGATTTTTACATTGATCTTAAAACGACCAAGCGTAAACCAAGTGGCTTATCTATGTCTCATGCTATGCAACAAGCTATCTATCAAAGAGGCACAAATGCAAATCAAAAACTTTGGTACTTGATTGCAAAAAAATCTAGCACTGAATTTGAAAGTATGTCTTTGACTGATTACGATAAACCATTTAGGATATGCGAACATATCGTATTTGTTATGGCTAATTATCTAAAACAAGTAAATTCATTAGATGACGTTAGAGATAGTCTTATTCCTAACCCTGATGACTGGATTTGGCGAGATAACGCTGTCCTAGAGGCACGAAAGGAGGTTTGGGGGTACTAGCTACCCCTAACCCTTAAAAGTCTCTGTACGGCTCTTAAATTGCGATTTTGAGTTGCCTTAAATGATTTTCTACTTACTTTTCTTCTTTTTATTGGTCTTTTACCTATTAGCTCAGTAACTAAAGCTGATGTGGTAATGCCAGTCATCGCCCAGTAGTTCTCATAGCGACTCGATGGGCTTGAGAGAAATTAAGTTTCCTCCTACCACCCATAAGTCGAGCCATTGACCTCATGTGTTTTAAAGTATGATGCCTTGCATGAGATCGCATAGTTTTCTGTTGTCTAGGCGTTAGGTCTTTAATAATATTTTTTATAGACGCTACCTTGACCATTATTTCTTTTTCTTCTTTTTCTTTTTTGGTTTTTTAGGTTTTATAGGTTTTGATCTCATTGTCATTCTACTTGACCCATAACCGACTCCTCTTGGCATATTTATTTCCCCTTTTTCTGTTTCTTCAAAATTGCCATCTGCAACGCTTTAGGCAACTTTTTCTGTTTGCTAGTTAGACCTACAGCTTTTTTCTTTTTCTTTGCCATAGTCTAATGCAATACATAATTATGAACTATAACAACCAGAACGATTGCTATTGCTATTTGTACCCAAGATTTTAACTCAGTGAATGCGTGCCACCACTTAGTTATTTTTTCTTCAACAAATTTTCTAGCCATAATGACTCCTTTCGTTATTTATCTCTAGCGACTTTATGTTTTTTTTCGTAACTGCGACTGAAACCGAGTCCGAGCATTCCTAAGATTATTGGCATAACTTCTTGCATATTTAAAACAGGCAAATCAATATCTTTTCCAATAATCTTTAAAGTCATTAAAATAAATGGTTGCAGTATATAGGAATAGAATAAGATTCCCACTATTAACCACCCCGTTGCTGGACGCCAGCCAGCGACAAAAATAGATTTATGACCAGCCTCAACTTTGTTAATTTCCATTTGAC
>CEVB01016032.1_pt1 | contig 13283 bp, 24 predicted proteins | sample 531381 | NCBI WGS metagenome assembly CEVB01 (sample SAMEA2622763, study PRJEB7988) | marine metagenome | biome: marine biome (ENVO:00000447); feature: surface water layer (ENVO:00002042); material: "saline water (ENVO:00002010), including plankton (ENVO:xxxxxxxx)" | depth 5 m | reverse complement strand
GTGCGGATGCGGAAAGGCAAAACAAAATGGCAACACTGACATGGAACGGCGGCGGTGACGGAACCACATTCACGGATGGTGACAACTGGGGCGGCACCGCTCCATCAAACGATGACACGCTGATCATCAATAGCACCAGCGACGCCATTGCTGGAGCAGCTACCGGCCTCACTGGCATCACGTTCCGCGTTGGCTCTGGCTTTACCGGCACGCTTGGATCGTCTACGACTTACCTTGATTTAGATGGCCCGGTGCTTGAGTTTGCTGCTGGCGCTGGTGGGCATTATCTCACTGGCACTTGGACGACGGTGCGGCTCTCAGGCGGCAGCCTGTCTAGCAACTTTCTCAACTTCAAAGGCAACGCGAGCACTGCCATCACGACTATCAACGCAAGCTCGTTAGGTGGCACCGTGACAGTCGCAGGATCAGCAAGCCTGCAAGATGTCAACATGACCGGGCGGATCGACGGCACGATTGTGATTGAGTCTGGCGTGAGTAGCCTTGCCGATCTGGTCTGCACAAGCGGCACAATCCAAACCAGCACCACGGCGACCACGGCCAGCGCGCTCGGCGGCACGATTCGCACGCAAGGATCGGCGGCGATCACCACGGCTGAGGTTGACAGCAACGGCATCTTTGATCACCGAAGCAGCGGCACGATCACCACGCTCAACGTCTACGATGGCATCTTTGATCACCGCAGCAACGAGACGGCTGGGTTCACGCTGACCAATGCTTCTGTCTTTGCGGGCGGCCAGATCCTTGGCGATGGACCGCTGGACAACGTGACGTACACCAACGGAATCAGCATGCAAGGCGGCCGGGCTACATTCCCGATCGGCTCATCTGTTTCGGTGTCCTGACCGGCTGCCCGTACAGATTCCAACGCAAGGCCACAAGCAGCTCACCGTGGGCAGTGTTGTGGTTCGCATCGTCAATGATGCCACGCACCAGATGAATCATGGCGGCTGGCTCGCGGCCTTCTGCGTGCCGTGTGACGTCGTGCAGCATGTTCAGCATCTTCATCCGTGTCTGATGGATGGCCTGAGCGTTCGGTAGGTCTTTCGTTTCGTGGATCATCTGCTGTGAGACCTCGCGGCCATGCCGTGCGAGGCTGTCGTATGCAAGCCAAGTCTGGGCAGAAGCGAAGCCAAAAAAGCGATCCATACCGGCATGATCGGCGCAAACCAAAAAAAATGTGAAAAAACTGCAATAATGCTCTGTATTATTCTGCAGCATGATCCGATACGTTCTATTATCCACAACGGCAATCATGCCGAAAGGAAGGATCTGACATGAAACTTTTTTACGAGAGCATTCGAGGCGGCCAAAAGTGGTGGCAAACTCCCAACCGCGAAGTGCTGATTATCAACGATAAATTTTGGTGGCGGAAAAGCATCGAAACCCGTGGCGTTCGCGTGGCTGACGATGTTTGCCACGGCCCTTTTGACACTGAGCAAGAAGCGATCAACAACGCACGAGGCGGCACGCCTCAAGAGTTGGCTGACTCATACATGGTTGGATAAAGCACAGCCTTCGGTCGCCCACCCTGCGGGGTGGGCATCCGGCGACTCTGCCGAACAAGAAAGGAATATTGAAATGGCTAGAAGATCACAAGTGAAAATTGACGGTGAGCAGTATGCACATTTTGTCAAGAGGTCTGAGCGACTTGCAAGGTACGAAGAAATTCTGAATGACGCTCTTGAATACAGCAACAGGATCCGTGAACTGGTACCCGCTCAATGGGAAGACCTGATCTACTTGATGCTTGGTAGAAATAGCCGACGGCTTGAAAATCGTGAACGCACGGTTGAATCCGACATAACACTCTTCACCAGACTTTCTGCTCCTCGGCTGCATCGAGAAGAAGAAGAGAAGCGCAAGGACTACGAAGAAGCACTTGACCACCAGAGAAAACTTGACCATCGAAACTACAAGTTGGCTCAAGCACTCCGAGAAGCGGGTGTTGATCCTGATACCGTACTTCAAGACGAGGTGACGGAATGATCATCACACTGATTGCGACCGTAGCTTTGAGCATCGACATGACACCGCTGGAGCGTGCCATCTGGCAAGTAGAGAGCAACTGCCATCCGGGTGGCGTCCCGTTCTACGGCGACGGCGGAGCTGCAGCCGGACCGATGCAAGTGCACCGCAACTACTTTTTGGACTCAGGCATTGGCGGCACCTATCCGCAGGATCTGTTTGAGCTGGACACCAGCGTGCGTTGCTTTCGTGCATACATGAAGCGATACGCCAAGCCGCACCGCATCCCAGAAGGCATGACCAAAGACGAGGCCATGGCCCGGATGCACAACGGTGGACCAGCCGCGTTGCGTGCCACTGGCAAGAAGAAACAAAACCTTGACCGCTACTGGTCCAAGGTAAAGCAGGTTCTCAAGGAGATCACCCAATGAACGACCCGCACCGTATTGTCATTCAGAAGTCTGCCGAAGAGTGGATCGTCAGAGACACCATCCAAGGCGATGAAATTAGGATTGGCAGCGCACCGAATATTCGTTTAGCATCAGACTTGGCGGCTGATTTTGTGACCGCCTATGACCAGCAAAGGAGGCCCGAAGATGTCAATGCCGCTGACAATTCAGATCAGCGATGACGAGGCCATTCGTATCGTGATCAACGAAGCCGCACGCCGAGGTATCAAGTACGGTGGCGGGCGTCAGATCGCAACGGCGATCATCAAAGAATGGGCTGCAAGTCGCAGCCAATCATCGTTCCAAATTCACACCAAGGAGGTATTCAGTGACGGAACAGAAATCAATGGGAGTGTGGGCAGCACTCAAGCAAGCCCAAGAGTCGATTGAAGCTGTAGGCAAAGGCTCGCAGAATCAATTCCACGGATACAACTACACCAGTGCAGAGGACATGCTGAAGGCTTGCCGCAAGGCTTTGCATGATGCTGGCCTCGTGGCGTACCGATTGTCGTGGAAAATCATCACAACCGAAGCAGGCGTCATGGTGCTCAGTCACTTCTGCATCGCTCTGGCCTCGGATGAAGATGAATCGGTGTCGGCCCACGTCGAGTATCCAGCCATTCCGGGCAACGGGCGGCCATTGGATAAGGCAATCAGCGCTGCACTCACAACGTCCTTTTCTTATTGGCTGCGAGACATGCTCATGCTGCCACGGGTTGACGGGCTTGAAGTTGATACCCGCGACGATTCTGGATACAAGCACGATGAGCAGGAAGCCGTCGGCCTTGCCATTGAGATCGAGGATCGGGCCACGCCTGAGCAGATGGAGAAATTGATGGGACAGCTTGGCAAGTACAAAGCCAGCAAGCTTGAAGACGTCCCGGTAGTCACATTGAAAGCATGGCTCAAGAGAGTCAAGGAGGTCAGCAAATGAGTTGGCAAGAAGTAGGCAGCGGATCGCTGCACAAGAATGAGAGTGCCCAAGGCAAGCAGCCGCCATACGGTGGACCCATAGAGATTGACGGCAAAAAGTACCGGCTCTCTGCTTGGGTAAACGAGAAAGACGGCAAGCGATACTTCCGCATCAAGGTCAACGAGCAGGTGCAGGACGACCAGCCCAGCACCGGCCAAGGCCGCCCAGCCGTGCCGGATGAGGAGATCCCATTCTAATGCTGCCAATTCAAGGACCACCAGATCCCAAAGATGATCACCACTACGATGAGTATTTCTCAGAAGCGGGCGACAAGATCGCAACGCAACGCGAATGCTTGCATGATTGGATGGAGGTAGATGATGAGACTTGCCATTGTCGGCTCTGTGATAAGACCGAACGGTTCGCAAATCTGAAGCCAGACACCAGCACCGTGATGATGAGAGCGTATGGCGTGACCTTCATGGTTCCAATGAAGTGCCTGCCTGAACAGTTCCAACGTACCATCCAGATTCGTCGGCATATGGCTGGCGAGCTTTGACCCAAAGCCGCGCTCAGTTGGAGCATGCTGGGCGCGGCCTTTCTTTCAACCTACATGTTCTGGGAGCAATATCATGGAAACGATCCGCGTTGATGCGATCGAGTTGCTGGCGATCGTCGGCAAGTGCAAGCAAATCAAAGCCGAAGCCATCGAGCTGAAGCACATTGGTCACGACCAATACCTGCTGAAGATTGAAAAGCTGTGCGAGGCCATCACGGATGTGGTGATCCAAGCCGCCAAAGAAGAATACGGCGAGGTGGAAGCATGAATTTCGCGTTCGTCAAATGGTATCCGGGCTCGTTTCTGGAAGGCACCGCGTACATGTCTAACGAGGAGGTTGGTGCGTACATTCGGCTTCTCTGCTGGCAAGCCCAAAGCGGCGGCCTGCCCAATGAATTTGAGCGGCTCAAGCGTCTGGCTGACGGCATGAGTCACGACACATGGGTGGCGATCCGCGACAAGTTTGAAGTGGACGAAGAAACCGGAAAGCTCGTCAATTCTCGCATGGCCACCGAGATGAAAAGCGCCAGCGACCGCGTGGCGTCGGGCAAAAAAGCGGCCTCTGCACGCTGGAAAAGCGGATCTGATGCGACCGCATTGCAAGCGGATGTGCCACCGCATGAGCAACCGCATATGCCAAAGAAAGAAAGAAAGAAAGAGCAGGCTGCGCCTGCAAAGAAAGAAATACAGAAAGATCCAGAGATGCCCAGCGCTGACAACCATGATCAAAATGTTGTCTTTGCTGCAGAGGCGGCTTCGCGGCTTGGCCTTGATCGAGTAGCGTGCATGAGGTTCGCCAGTACGCTGTTCCGCGACCGTCCCGGCTGTGAAGGACAAGAATGGCTCAAGGATCTGCTGGTCCGCAGTAAGGCCGCCAGAAGCCCGTCTGCGTACTTCAAATCGGCAGTCAAGAAGGAGTTCGGATTATGAGCAGCCTCATACTGAGACGGAGAGCCATTCTGAGAGGTTCTGCGCTGAAAATAGTGCGACCGGCTGCCTTTGTTGCTGCGGGCGTTTGTGGGCTGCCTGACGGGCCGTATGGCAACCTGCTAGATCAGGACAACCGAGACGAGGACCACAAGCACGCGCGGTGGCTTGCCTTCGAGATTTGCTGCGACATCTCCCGCGAGCCAACGCCTGACCTGATGCTGGCGCTCTGGCTCGATCCGAGCAGGCCAAAGCGTGGCCCAGCAATCAAGCCGGATGAGTCGCTGTTACGTCGCCTGCGGCAGCTGGCCTATGAGATCGCCTGCGAAGTGGACGTGAGCGACCGCGACCTGATGAATCTGATGCCATCCGTGCTCATGTGGATTAGGAGGAATTGGAATGACTGAGTACGAATCACGTGAAGACTTCAAGCGTCAGCAAGCCGTTGAACAGCTCATCGAGAAGCATTGGCACTGCGAGGTACGCCGTATTCCATACGAGTACGTACAAGACAACGTGCTGATCAGAGGCGGCAAAGTTTTGGCATTCAGTGAGATCAAGTGCCGAAATCAGCGGTGGGCTGAATGGCCAACCGTGATCATTAGCCTGAACAAAGTGATGATGGCTCAGCATTTATACAACTGCACCGGCCTGTCCACGTATTTTGTGGTCGCCACCAACGATGGTCTGGTGCATTGGACAAAGATGAACCGTGCTTTTGATTACGTTATACCCGGCCCGAAGAAGAATCCAAGGCCCAAGGATGGACACGAGGTTGAGCCATGTTGTACGATTCCGTGTGAGGAGTTTGCTCCTATTGCGTCGGAATTGATTGAACAGAGATAGCGGCGAGTGGATGGCCGCTCAACCTTGTCCTCCTTTCTTCGCTCCGTCCGGCCGCTCCCGCTGGGCGGAGTGTTAGCCAAGCCGCGTGAGCTTGGCGACATACTGGCCTGCCAAGGATCGGCACGCCAGATCATGGCCACTGATAAGACCTGCAATTGAGCAGCAGTGGCGACAACCCACCCGGCTCAGTCGTCAGCTCGTTTCTCTGATGGCTGAGCATTAGCCTTCGGGCGACAACTCAAACTCTGGTCTTATTTGGCAAAATCGGACCTGATCAGGCTCAGTGCGTTGCTGGGCCTTTTCTTTTGCCGTCAACTTTTACAGCTTGCACGCGCGCTCCTTATAGGCAACGTGGCACAATCCGCCGATATGTATGACATGGACACGGCGAAGATTGCAGCCATCAGCTGCTCACATTCTCCGTTCACGAGCCCAGTGGCACACAAGCGGCTCATGGACCTGCTCGACGATATCGGGCCAAGTCTGACTCATTTCGTGCATTGCGGCGATCTGCTGGAAGCTGCAGCCGCCAGCGTTCACACCGACGAGCACACGCACACGCTGGCCGATGAGTTTGAACACGCCAACGCATTCCTCAAGAGCATCCGCGAGGCTTTGCCGGACACCTGCCGCCTGTACTGGATCAACGGCAACCACGACGACAACATCTTCAAGCGTGACCCGCGACGGATTCCGTACCCGCTCCGCGACATCATTGCTATGGGCCGCGACTCCTGCTGGCCTGAGTTCTGCCGTTGGAAGCAGATTCCATACGCCAAGTCAGCCCGTGGAGCATTGCAGATCGGGCAGGTGGTCTTCTACCACGGCTTTGACGCAGGCCAGACCAGTGACGAGCTGGAGGCTCTGCAGTTCAACAACTTCACCGGCGGACACTCTCACCGGCTCTTTGTGCGAGGCCACACACACCGCCCAATACCGCCGACACAGTGCTACCGCACTCGACGAATTCCGCTGCCTTGGTGGTACTCAAACGTCGGCACGATGGGACCGATAGACCCAGAGTGGGCCAACCGCATAGACACCTCCCAATGGGCTCCGGCCTGCCTGCATGTTGAAACCAAAGCTGACCGACCCAACCGGCTCTGCGGCAAGAATTGGGACGCCGAGCTGGTATACCTCAAGGAGACACCGTAAATGGCGACCACTGCCCCGGAGAAGTTGCTGGCGACGATCAAGAAGGTCGCACGCTACATGAGCATTGAGTGGGATATGTCGATCCAAGAGGTGATCGGTGCCGTAGAGCAAGCGAAGATTGAGCTATGGAACGAATGGGATTCCAACAATTTGCCAAAGGAGTTTGAGCTTGATGATGACGATGATGATGACGAGATGCAGCTGCCATGATTGATCTTCTGCTTGCTGCATTACTTTCAGACAGCGGCAAGCCATCCGACCCGGATGTTGTCGCCATGTGGATTGATGACCTTGGACGGCTGACACCGTTTGGCCGCACGTTTGACGTCTACATTCAGACCGGCTTTGATCCTGACTTCTCATACCCAAATGGCGACCCACGACGCCCGTATATGATCGGCTGTACCCGTGGCAACGAGTCGCCAGCACGTTCATTTCAGTGGGCAATCGAAGGCGATATCTTCAAAAACCACAGGCCAGACAACCTCTATCCGTGGTTAGAAAACTGCCAAGAGTGCATCGACTATTGGAACGGAGATACCGGAATTCTTTGTCCCGAAGCGGGAGAGTATTGGGCTTGCATTCAAGCCAACCCGTACCAACGGTGGATGTATCTCGGTATGAATTTCACACCGATCAACTGGACATTTGAAGGCCCGCCCGGATGCTGTCCACGAACGGCTGATATGGTTGACCTTGAGTATGCGTGGTGCGACTCATGGATTCTGCATGGCCCACTCGGCAAGAAGTACGGCAACCAGAACCAATACCGCTACCCGCTGGTGCAGCAGCAGCACAAAGACCTAATCACGCCGCACCCAACACTGAACCGGGTTGTCAAAGCTTGGGAGCCATTTCCCGTAGGTGAGATTCCGGGCGAGAGGTGCTGCTCTTCGCCATCACAGAATGACTACGGCGACCTGATCCGATGGGACTCAGACGTTGACTGGGGTAGCGAAAAGTGGCCCGGTTCGTTTCATATCGCTCGCTTCACTGGTCCCGATAGGTTCGCGTCTTCTGGCGTTGTTCGATTTGCATGTGGCAACGACCATCCGTGCGAGCCATCGCCATATCAGGTGGCTTTCGAGGCAGACAACTCGTGTCCGTCAGACCTGAACGAAGACGGCGTGGTTGGCTTCCAAGACTTGCTGCAAGTGCTAGGTGATGTGGCCGGATACCGATACCACTACCAGACGAGCAACGGCTTCAACGCCATCCTCAAAGTGCTGTCAGAGTGGGGCCAGTGTCCTTGACTGTAGGATGCAGCCATGCACCAGCTTCATCTGTTCAAGGCAAAGCCCGGAAGCCGCAACCCAAAGCGTGGCGGGCGTCGCTGCTTGGGATGCTATGCCCAGCTAAAAGTTGAAGAGTTCCCACCAGAAAGGTTGGCCCATGATGGCCGTGGCCCGTTCTGCTTCGCCTGCCTGCAAGCCAGCAAGACGATCCGGCCTGAGCCAGTGGATCTGGTCGCTAAAGCCAAGCAGCATTGGACTGAGATATGAACAGCCGACAAAAAGGCAAGCGTGGTGAGCTTGAAGCCGCCAAAGCATTTGAGGCCGCGACGGGCCTGCAAGTCAAGCGCACCGCCCAAGTCAACGGCAAACTTTCTGCCGACCTCACTGGCGTTGAAGGCTTGCACCTTGAGGTCAAGCGGCGGCAACGGATCGCGGCGCTGGACTTCTTATTGCAGGCCGAGAATGATGCAGCCGATGAAAGCCAAGCCGATGGTGGCGTACCCGTGGTGCTGATGCGTCAGGACCAAGACACAAACTGGGCCGTGATGTTGCGGCTTGACCGTTTGGCTGACCTTGTTTCAACTCTTGCAGGACAAGCATGCAACCAGAAATCCTTGCACTAATCACACCAGCCAGCATTGTGTTTGCCGTAGTCTTCGGCGCTGGCAAAGTCAAGGCAGCCATTGAGGAGCTGCGTCGTGCCGTTGACCGATTGGAAGAAGCCGTCAAGCTGATTGAGACCCGTACGCATGAGGTAGAGCAGCGCGTGGCACGACTGGAAGGCAAGACCAACGAATGAGATACCTAGTTCCCATCCTGTTGCTCGGATGCCAAACCACTCAAGAAGGCGGGCTATCCGTTCCTTTTCTCCAAGCGGCCAGCGAAGTGCCAAGCACCGATCTGGCCCATGCGTTGTCACCTCTGAAGTTCAGCGGCACGCTCTTGATTCTGACGGGCAGCGCTCTGCTGTTTGCGACCCAAGGCCGACGCGGATGGATACCGATAGCACTGGGCATCGGTCTGACAGTTCTCATGGCGATCTTGGCAAGCGTGCTGAGTTCGCAGATGTTCATATATTCTCTGATCGCGGTTCTCTGTCTGACGGCAGGAATCGCGGCACTCAACCTCAAGGAGATCCGGCTATGGATCAAGTATTTGCGTTCCTCACAGTTGCCTCTGGATACATCATCGCCTTCGCCGCAGGAGCATGGATCGGACAGCCCGTCTTCAGCTGGCTGAGAAACCGCCTGCCTTTCTAAATGGCTCTCTGGACGCCATCCGATCTTGATAGTGGCACGCTGACCGCGTGGTACAAAGCTGATTCACTGTCATTGAATGATGGTGATGGTGTCGGATCGTGGACCGATTCCAGCGGCAACGGCCACACCGTTGCACAACTTACAGGCACAAGGCAGCCAACTTTCGAAACCAACGAGTTGAACGGGCTGCCTGTGCTGAGGTATGACGGCACCAATGACATCTTGAGCGATGGCGACATTGATGACCTTGACGTTGGAACGGGCGACATCTGGCTGGCTTCGGTATTGAAATCAACTAATGATGGTGGCGCTCAATTCTTCTTTGAAAAAGGTAGCAACTCATTCGCGTTGATGTGTAGCCGTACAGGTGAATTGCGTGCGCGGCTTGGCAGCAACGTCAACATACCTGTGCAAAATTCGGGCAACTGGAGCCGCACCGAGTTTGTTCTAGTCACGGCTTCTCGTGTCTCATCAACTTGCAACGGGTTCGTCAACGGTTCAGATATGGACACGACCGGCACGACGAATACCGGATCAATCAGCAATAGCGACGTTCTTGACATAGGTGCCACTGCCGTTGGTGGCAACCCAATGACCGGCGATATCGCTGAAGTGCTGGTTGGTGGTGCAACTCTTTCAACAGTGGATCGGCAAAAGATCGAAGGCTATCTGGCACATCGGTACGGATTAGAAGGCAATTTACCGAGCGACCATCCGTACAAATCGGCAGCACCGACAATCCGCGTGCAGTCACTTATGGGCAAAGGCCCACAACTCTTTGGCAATGGGATGATTCAGGCATGACTTATATCGGCGACTTCCAAGCGGGCGAAACCATCAACGCCTATTTCAGCACCAACGACCAAAGCGGTGCAGCAGTGACGATCACCAGCAGCGCTGGCCGGGTCTACAAGAACAACACAACTTCATACGAGTCGGCCACTGTCACCGTAGATGTTGACTCTCAAACTGGATTCCACTCGGTCAACATAGACACCACAACGGCTTCGAGCTTCTACGCTGCCGATTCTGACTTTGCCATTGTCGTGTCTGGCACGGTTGACTCGCAGAGCGTTCGTGCCGTCGTGGGCCGGTTCTCGATTCAGAAGCGATCATCAACGCCCAAGATGGTCACGCAGGACCTAGGCGTCTTGGAGCAAGCAGCTGGAACAAGCGTAGCCATTGGGCCATTCATTGACCGCATGACCGGCGTGCCTTTGACTTCATTGACACCGAGCAACATCACATGCAAGCTGATCAATGGCACATCATCAACCACGCTGACGCTGACGGCCTCTGGTGGCACCAACGACTTGACGCATATTGCCAACGGCATTTTTGCTCTTGAATTGACTGCATCGAATACGAACCACATGGGCAACTCTGTGCTGGTCCTGCAAGATGATGACGTATTCGTGCCGTATACCGGCTCGTATGTGACCATGCGCACTCAGTCGTATCAATCACTTATCAGCGACGATGACACGCTCGAAGTTGACGTGACGAGGATTGGTGGCTCTACGGTCACTTCAAGCAGCGGTGTCTTGGCGGTCAACTCCACGCAGATCAGCGGCTCGTCTGCTGCTGCTGATTCGCTTGAAGCAGCGATGGATACCAGCAACAACTTGATCGCAGCCAACGTCGAGCGGATTGATGACAGCGCTACGAGCGCCACCAACCTGTCTGACTACACAGACGGCACCAGCAATCAGCCTGTAGACGTCACCAAGATCAGCGGTGACGCAACCGCAGCCGATCGCTTGGAAGCCATGATGGATGCGTGCGAAACGTTCAACGTGGACAACACGGCATTCACGCCAACCACTACAGCTTTTGAAACTTCGGCAACCGAAGCAACGACCGACCACTACAAGGATCGAATCGTGCTGTTTGTCACAGGACCGTTGGCAGGCCAGCAAAAAGCATGCACCGCTTACACGCTCAGCGGCGGTCGTGGCAAGTTCACGGTTGACGCACTCACCGAAGCGCCCGCCAGCGGCAACCTGTTCATCTTGGTCTGATGCCTTTGCCAGTTCTCAAAAACCTGAACAGCAACGCAGCCGCAGCGGTGACGCCAAAGGTCACGATCTGGAACGGTGGAGCAGGCGACGGCAGCTATACGAACGACGCCAACTACACCAACAACGCGCCAGCCGAAGGCAGCACGGTGTACGTGGTCAATTCGTCGCAGGCCATTACGGCCAACCTCAACCAGTCTGCGGTCAGCCTGAAGGAGTACCGCATTGGTCCAACGTATCGCGGCAGCGTAGGCACGCCATCGGCACCGCTCAAGATCCAAGCCGAGCGGCTGGTCATTGACACCAAGGCGGCGCAAGTAAACATCCAAGGCCCGTTCAGAGAGATCCACGTGCGGCGAGGCAGCGGCCGCGTCAAGATCGGCGGCGGCACGGCTAACAAGTTGGAGCGCGTGATCGTTCACGGATACACCAACCAAGTCAACATCAGTCGAGGCCAGTGCAACAAGCTGATCGTGGGCCGTGGTCAATCCAACGTGGTGGCAGCTACCAACATCACCAACGACAACCCGCTGGCACAAGTTTCGGGCTTTGATGAGATCCGCTGTGGGTCTGGCAGCAAGGTGCTGACCAGCTCAGGCGTGAATGATTTGTACGCAGACGGCAAGGTTGAGATTGACACAGGCAACATCTTCAACGCTCGACTGACCGAAGACGCCACGCTGACCACCAAGACCACTGGCCGAATTGATGGGCGCTTGACGATGTACGGCGGCGTGTTAGATATCCGCAATCCAGACACGGGCGACACCTTCACGATTGACGCGGCTGATCTGTATGGCGGTGAGATCAACACAAGGCATGGCGATCAGCGGCCAACATTCTCAGCCAATGCCAGCATCCTTGGTACGGTCATATTCAACCTAAGAAATGGCACTGAGGTTGACATTGCATGACCTGTCCAAAATGCGAACAGCGGGCCAAGGATGAGCGGCAAGCACTGAGCGAATGTGAGAAGCAGCAGCAGCAGGCCACCAAGGTCAATCAACGCATGGCGATTGCTGTGGCTGTGCTGTCAACATTGATCGGCAAGGAAGCCTTTGACCGATTCACGCAAGTCAGCGATGTCGTGAACACGCTGCAAGTTGGCGAGGCTGACAAAGATGATGGATTGATCTATCCGACAGGCGTTGCCAGCAACCCGAAAGCACCAAAGCCAAGACCAACCACGGGCAGTGCGGGCTTGGGATTCTCTGACGAATACAATGTGCTGACTGCAATACCCGGAAGCCTGTTGCCACCATTTGAACCAGAGATCGAAGTGCCTATATTGTCGGCTGGCTTTCTGCTCGATCCGCCAGACGTGATTGTTCCGTTTGCCGGTCCTCTGTTGTTGTTCAGCTTTGGTATGGTTCGGACACGGAGAAGGAAGCCATGACCGATATACATGAAGCACTGAAGCCGCTGGTCGTTGAGATCGACAGCCTCACGCCAGACCCATCCAACGCCCGCAAGCACGACAAGCGGAACATCGAAGCCATCAAAGCCAGCCTTGCCCGGTTCGGGCAGACCAAGCCCATCGTGCTGCACAGCAACGGCTCAACCATCATTGCAGGCAACGGCACTTGGTACGCAGCCAAAGAGTTGGGATGGACGCACATAGCAGCAGCCAAGACCAGCCTTGACACAGCCGAGGCCGTGGCGTACGGCATCGCAGACAACAAGACGGCGGAGTTGGCTGATTGGGAAGATGACACGCTTCGGGATTTGATGGACGCTCTGCCGGATGATCTCAAACTTGCGACCGGCTTTGAAGGCGACGAGATTGCAGAGATGCTGCGGTTGCCGTCTGACGAGGTGCATGAGGACGAAGTGCCGCCAACGCCAAAAGAGCCAACCACGCAACCGGGCGACTTGTGGTTGCTTGGTGATCATCGCGTGCTGTGCGGTGACTCAACCAACCCGGATGACATCGCCA
>CEVB01014553.1_pt1 | contig 13361 bp, 12 predicted proteins | sample 531381 | NCBI WGS metagenome assembly CEVB01 (sample SAMEA2622763, study PRJEB7988) | marine metagenome | biome: marine biome (ENVO:00000447); feature: surface water layer (ENVO:00002042); material: "saline water (ENVO:00002010), including plankton (ENVO:xxxxxxxx)" | depth 5 m | reverse complement strand
CTGGGCGGCGGCGGTGGCGGTGGCCGCCCTATTCAGTTCGTATTGCAGGGCAACACTTATGAAGAACTGGCGCGCTGGCGCGATATAGTGCTGGAAAAAGCCGCGGAAAACCCGAATATTCTGATGCTGGATCACGACTATAAAGAAACAGTGCCGCAGGTATTGGTTGAAATTAATACCGAGCGTGCCGGTGATTTGGGTATCTCTGTTGGCGCCATTGGCCGCTCGCTGGAAGCCATGCTGGGCGGACGCCGGGTAACAACCTTCCTTGATCGTGGTAAAGAGTATGACGTTATTATTGAAGGTAAAGATGATGATTTCACTGCGCCCGGCAGCATCACTAATGTGTATTTGCGCTCTGAAACCTCCGGTGAGCTGATCCCGCTGGATAACCTGGTAACGCTGCGCGAAGAAGCTACATCATCCAGCCTGAACCGCTATAACCGGATGCGCAGCATTACGCTAACGGCTAGTATGGCACCAGGCTACAGCCTGGGTGAAGCGCTGGAATATCTGGAAAACGTTGTTGAAACCGAGATCCATGATACCGTTGGCATCGATTACAAAGGCGAATCATTGCTGTATCAGGAAAGCGGCCGTTCAACACTAATGGTGTTTGTACTGGCACTGCTTATCACTTATCTGGTATTGGCGGCACAATTTGAAAGCTTTATTCACCCGCTGGTGATCCTGGTCACTGTGCCACTTGGGTTGGTCGGTGCGCTGTCAGGCCTTTACTTCAGTGGTATGACGCTGAATATATACAGTCAGATTGGCCTGGTCATGTTGATAGGTCTGGTTGCCAAAAACGGTATTCTGATTGTTGAGTTTGCTAACCAGCTGCGTGACGCCGGTGTAGAATTTACCACCGCAATACAGCAAGCTGCCACGCAGCGTCTGCGTCCTATTGTGATGACAGCCTTTACCACTGCGATGAGCAGCATACCGCTGATTGTTGCCAGCGGCCCGGGTTCTGAAAGCCGGATGGTAATTGGTATGGTTATTTTCTCAGGTGTCGCGTTGGCCACGCTGATGACCATTTATGTGGTACCGGTAACTTACATGGTGATAGCCCGCAACACCGGCTCACCGAAGCGACTGGAGCAGAAGCTGCATAAACTGGAAAATGAAGCGCCTGATGAACATGCCGCCGACGAGGTGCATCCCTCTTAGCCAATAACAAGGCGCCGGTCGGCGCCTTGTTTATTTCCGCAATCCAGAAACTGGATGCAACCGTAAAACTAGCGTAAAGTCAAAACTCAGGGAAGAAGGAGAAAAGCAATGGCGTTACAAACCGCAACCTTTGGAGCGGGCTGTTTCTGGTGCCTTGAAGCAGCTATGAACCAATTAAATGGTGTAATAAGCGCACTCAGTGGTTATATGGGCGGTAGTGCTGAAACTGCCAACTATCGCCGTGTTTGTGACGGCGACACCGGCCACGCAGAAGTGGTGCAGGTTGAATACGATGATACCGCTATCAGTTATGAGCAACTCTGCCTGATTTTCTTTAGTTTGCACGACCCGACTCAGCTTAACCGCCAGGGTAATGACATTGGCACCCAGTATCGCTCAGCGATTTTCTTTCACAATGACAAGCAGCAACATATCGCCAATAACATCATTGCTGAACTTAAAGCAGAAAATGTATTTAGCGGCAGTATTGTCACTGAAATATCGCCTGTAACCGCATTTTATATCGCTGAAGAGTACCATCAGGGCTACTTTCTCAAGCATCCGGAACAGGGCTATTGTCAGGTCATAGTCGCACCGAAAATGATGAAGTTTCGCCAGCACTATCAGGCATTGTTAAAATCATGAACGGTGTCAGGGCGCTGTTGTGCCTGTTAAGCCTTACGATAACAGCAGCACAGGCAAATACTACAACCGGGCTAAACTTCTGCTACGAAGATAAACAGTTGCTGCCCTACTATGCCGGTGACGGTGAGCAGATAGCATCACCACCCGGTGTAACAATAGAGCATTTGCAAGCTGCAGCGAAGCTTACCCGGATACAACTGATGTTACAGCGTAAGCCCTGGCTACGCTGCCTGCAGTTACTGGAACAAAATAAGGTGGATGCACTGGTAGCAACCTACGCTGAATCACGCCGCAGCTTTGCTGTCTATCCGTTGACCAGCAACGACGAGCCTGACAACAGGCTAGCACTGAGCCAGCATTCAACGTGCCTTGTACAGCGTCACAATGACAATGTTATGCAACGCTCAGGCGCTGGCATCATTATCGCCAGGCCACTGGGCTATGCTACGCCTGATTATCCGGTTGGGGTCAGTATTGTACCGGTGCAGTCACAGCAGCAGGCTTTTGATTTAGTAAAACAAGGCCGTGTTGACGCCACCACAACGTTGTGTGAAGTGAACCAGTTACCGGCGCCGACAGGCTTTACAGAGGGTTTAGAAGTAGTCTACCCGCCGCTTTATCAAACTACCGGTTATCTGGTGTTTAGTAAGGCTTTTTATCTGCAGCATCAGAAGCTGGCAACAAGTCTGTGGCAGGCTTTGCAACAAACTCAGGAGCCGCAGCGCTATTATCAGTACCTGCAACAGCAGAGTGAGCCGCAACAGGCTGATAAGCCACACTAGATATCAGTGTGGCTTTTTATTCAACAACGCAATTAACGCGGGCTATAACTCAGACTGATGCCAAAGTTAGTGCCGGCAACGGTGTAGCTGTCGCTGGTGTAATAATCTTTATCAAACAGGTTATCTACCCTGGCTCTTACAGTAAGTGCTGTGTTTACCATGTAACTTACGCCAAAACCCCAGACAGTATGGGAGGGTGCCAGTGGCAAATCTGCTCCTGTTGCCCAGTCCATGCCCTGATAGGTAGTGCTTTGGTAATCAGCAGTCACGAATGCAGACCACTTATCTGCATCATAGCTTCCGCGCCAGTTAATACTATTTTCCGGTCTGCGGGCAAGCATTTTACCAGTACTGGCATTCTCAGTATCCAGCCAGGTATAAGCAAAAGTGCTACTAAATTGCTGCCACTGTTGCTCCACACTGAACTCAATACCTTCGATTGTCGCGAGCAATACGTTTTCGGCCTGCTCTACCCCCTGAATAAGATTGGTCACATCGCGGTCAAACCAAGCCAATTGCACCACCAAACCCGCATTGCGATAGCTAACTGCAATCTCATCAGACTCTGACTCTTCTGGCTTTAAACCCGGATTGGCGTAGCCTGGATAATACAGGTCGTTAAATGTAGGGGCTTTAAATGCGGTGCCACGGCTGGCACGCACCAGCCAATGCTCTGCAAGCTGATAGGCTGCGGCTAACTGCCAGGTATTCTGACCACCATACTGGTTAATCAGGTCCCGACGTACCGCAGCTTCCAGTTGCAATGCATTCAGTTGATAATTAACGCCGGTAAAAACCGCCCGGTTGATTCTGCTGGTTTGCTCGTAAGCGGTTACCGATTTATCTACTTGCTCGTGGTACCAATTTACACCGGCCAGAAAACTAAGGTTATCAGTAAGATCGCTTGCTGCCTGATAACTGAACTCATCTCTACCGGTAACAAAGGGGCTGCGTGAGCCTGGGCCAAATGTCGCTTCACTGTCGAGGGTACGACTGAGTAATGCCTGGTGTTGCCACTGCCCTAACTGATGCTGCCATCCCAACAAATAAGCCCGGTTCAGGGTATCAGCTTCGTCCTCTACACCATAACTGGTATCAAACTGGTAAAAGCCACTGTTGACATCGGCCTGGGCGCTGAACTGGCCGACTGTCGTTTGATAATCAGCTGCAACCTTAATGTACTTCTGATTGGAGCCATCTTTGTCCGCGTCTAAATCTTTGCGTACATTAAAACCGTCTGCCCGGCTAACACCTGCACTGGCATGCAAAGTTAACTGTTCCGCACTGTGGCTGACGCTAATGTCTGTTCCGGCCTGACCATAGCTTCCGACATTGGCATTAAGTTCCACTGCTTTGCTGCGCCGGGTTGTAATAGCAATAACACCCGCCAGAGCGTCAGAACCATATAATGCTGCGCGAGGACCACGAACTACCTCAATACGCTCAATCAGTTCCATCGGTAACATTGACAGTGATTTATATCCCAAAGTAGCAGAGCCACTGCGCACACCATCAATCAGTACCAAACTGTGGCCGGTATTGCCTCCCCTGATGTAAATGCCTGCGGTTTGCCCACGGCCACCATCACGTGACAGGTTAATACCCGGCAACTGCGCGAGCAAAGCAGGCAAATCGCTGGCCTGACGTGCGACGATGTCATCCCGCTCCAGCACAGTGACACTGGCCAGCACCTCTTGTTGCGGCGTTGCTGTGCGATTGGCATAAATACTGATATGTTCAACAGAATCTTCTGCTGCAACCGAGCAGCAGGACGCGACCAGAACGGCCGCAAAAGCAGGTTTAAACATGTAAGCTCCGAAAACGTGCCCACCGCACATTTATTCAAGTTATAGGAATTTTTCGGGCCGGTCTCCGGGCTGACAACCTGCTTTCGCCTGTACTCGCCTTCCCATCCTATGACAGTGGCCTTGAGTACAGCTCAGTTGTTTACCGTTGCGGGGGCAGCTCTGGATTTACACCAGATTCCCGTTTACCTGCAGTTGCTCTGCAGCACCAGAAAAAGCGGCTCCATATGGAGCCGCGTGCAGTTTACGCCATCAAGGTAAAAAGTCAATAGATGTCTGGACGTCTAAAAATCAATCGCGGAAATTTTTAAACTGAAACGGTTGCCCCAGCTCGCTGGTGCGCACCAATTGCATAACAGCCTGTAAATCATCGCGCTTTTTACCGGTTACCCGCAGCTCTTCACCCTGTATCGCCACCTGCACTTTAATACCGCTATCTTTAACCAGTTTAACGATTTTTTTCGCCATCTCTTTATCGATACCCTGCTTGATACTGACATGACGAGTGATAAATTTACCGTGACGTTCCTCTTTTTCAATTTTGAAGCTGCTGACATCCAGCTGCAATTTGCTGGCTTTAGTCGCAAAAATATCAAACAGCTGCATCACTTGCTGGTCGGCTTCAGCAGTTAGCTCAATCTGCTCTTTGTTCAGCTCAATTTTGGCGTTAACGCCACGAAAATCAAAGCGGGTCTCAAGTTCCCGTTTAGCGTTATCTACGGCGTTCTTCGCCTGGTTTATATCAACTTCTGAAACAATATCGAAAGACGGCATTCTTTATCTCCTGACTATAAGAGCCTCTGTTTGCTGGTGATTATAACCAGAAAACTGTTACAATCCGAGCGCCATATATTACGGGGGTTTTTGTGTCGCAGACTGTCTACCGCGTTTTTTGCCTCTCCTTCTTTGTGCTGGCGACGGCAAGCTTTCTGGCTGAGCTAAACGGCCACCGTGTTATCGCTGGCTTTGCTCATGTGGACAAGCTGGTGCATTTTAGTATTTTTGCTTTACTGGCCGCATTATTGTGGAAAGGCTTTAAACTGGCACCGCTCACAGCCTTTATTGTGCTTGGCAGTTACGGCGGTGCTATTGAGCTGGTACAACACTACTTTACCCGCCGCCAGGGCGACTGGCTTGATTTTGCAGCTGATATTACCGGCGTCATCAGCTTTTATCTGGTGCGTAGCCTGTGGCACAAAATCCGGCCCCGCAGCCAGCGTTAAGCTGGAGCATTGTTGGTCAGGGAGCTATAGGCTTACTGGCTGCGTGCCGCATGCAGCAAGCGGGCTTTGACATCAGCCTATGGCTGCGTAAGCCCCGGTTGCTGACCATTAAATTTGCTCATCGTCAGTTACAGTTTCAGCCTGCTTCGGCGCCCATTTCTGCGGTGCTTATACCGGTAAAAAGCTATGCGGTAACAGAAACCGTGCAAACCCTGTTACCGGCCATGGCTTCAGATGCACAACTGGTGCTAAGTCATAACGGCATGGGCACTATCGAGCAGGTAAAACCAATGCTAGCCCCCGGGCATGGCTTATGGTTTTTGACCACGACCCACGGGGCGTTAAAACAACCAGATACTGTGCAGCATACAGGCACTGGCAGCAGCACACTGGCAGCACTTAATAACGCCGCGAAAGTAAAGCAGCAACAAGTGCTACAGGCGATGGATATAGCGCTTGGCCCTGTGACGCTTACCGATAATATTCAACCGGCGCTGTGGCAGAAACTGGCCATCAATGCCGTGATAAACCCACTGACAGCACTGTACAATTGTCGCAATGGCGAACTTGCCGCACAGAAATACCACCAACACATCGAAGCACTGGTCACCGAAGTGTGCAAGGTTGCAGCAGCCTGCGGTTATCCAATGTCTGCACACAGCACCTTGCAAACCGTACTACGGGTTATCAGCAGTACTGCGCAGAACTTCTCATCAATGCAGCAGGATTTAGCGCACGGCCGACGTACCGAAATAGACGCAATAACAGGATATGTAGTACAACAGGCGGCGCACCATAATATCAGCGTGCCGCATAATCAGGCGCTGCTGGAGCAGATTTTACTGCGCCAGCAACAGAGATATTAAGTAAGACTAAGGCCGGTAAACCGATACGTTTTTAAAGCCCTGCTCTTGCAGTACCACCGCTTGCAGCCGGCTCATGACACCGCGCTCACAGTAGCAGTAATAGTGCTTGCTCTGATCCAGATTAGCAAACTGCGACGCCAGACGGAAAAACGGCAGCTCAACCACGTCATGCCCTTCGACAGTCAGCGGCTTGACGTCTGTTTCCTCCGGGCTACGGATATCCAGCACTACCGCATCGGCAGGTAACTGCGCCAGCACAGTGACCACATCAGCCTGTTGCTCAGCCTGGTAATCTATGGTGCGGATATCCAGCACCTTGGCGTCCTGCACTGCCTGGTCCAGCACAGCAAAATCGAAGTTCTGCTCATTGGCGATAACCTCGGCCAGCACAGCATTGACCGTAGGTTTACGCGAGATAACACCACAATACTCCGGCATACTCTTGGCAATATCTTCAGCGCCAATCTTGGCTGCCAGCGCGATGATCTCCTGCTTATCCTGGTAAATCAGCGGGCGCAGGATTAATGTTTCCGTTACCCGGTCAATCACGTTTAAATTGGCAATGGTCTGGCTGGAAACCTGGCCAATACTTTCACCGGTGACGATAGCTTTAATACCCAGCTTCTCTGCTACCGTGCTGGCGGCGCGCATCATCATGCGCTTAAGAACAACGCCCATCAGCCCGTTATCGATAGTCTCTAAAATCTGATCAACCACAGGCGCAAAATTGACGCTGACAAATTTAACCTTGTGCGACAGGCTGTATTTTTGCCAAATCAGGTGTGCCATCTCACGTACACCGGCTTCATGCGCAGCGCCACCGAGATTAAAAAACAAATAATGCGTGCGCAGGCCTTTGCGGATCATCAGGTAGCTGGCGACGGCTGAATCGTAACCACCTGAAATCAATGACAGCACATCAGACTGCGATGGCAAAGGAAAGCCGCCCATGCCCTGATGCTGTTTGCGCACCATAATCAGCTGATCTTTTCGTACCTCAAGCGCAACAACGATATCTGGTTTAGTCAGTTTTACCTGCGCAGACGCCACCAGCTGGTTTAAACCGCCACCGATATAACGTTCTGCTTCAATTGACGAGAAATCATGCTTGCCGGCACGGCGCACCCGCACGCAAAAGGTTTTGTTCTGTATTTGCCCGGCATATACAGCGGCAACCTGCTCATAGATATCGTGCAAAGAGCTGAAGGTGCTCGACTGCATCTCAGAAAAATGCACGATGCCCGGAATACAGCTTAAGCGGTCAATCAACTGTTGCTGGATAGCCACATCTTCACTGGGGCAGCGGATCGTCAGGTGATCGTAATTATTGTTAACTTCGATATTGCTGTCGGTACGCAGCAAAATGGTCTTGATGTTGCGCTCAAGCAACAACGTCTGGCGTTTACGCACCGATTTGCTTTTAATGGCAATTTCCGGGTGCAGTTTGATAATAAATTCAATCATCGGACAGCAGCAAATATCAGCAGGGAAAAAAGTGGCGCAGATTATAGCGGATCTCTTAACAAAGACCTAATCTGCGCCCGTGCTTTATTGGCTGTTACCTGAGGCAGGTTCCAGGCTTATCGGATCAGATTCTTTTGCCTTACCCTGCATAATCGAAATTTCTACCCTACGGTTGCGACGCCGGTTTAAATCAGTGTCGTTCGGCACCAGTGGCTTGGTATCGGCATGCCCCACCACCACTAAACGCGTACGATCAAAGCCATCGGCTTTAATCATTTCTGTTGCAACTGACACCGCGCGCTTGGCAGATAAATCCCAGTTATTACTGTGCAGCTCATCCGATACCTGAATATCGTCGGTATGGCCGGTAACCGTAATTTCGCCCGGCACTTCGTTTAACAAGCTACCAATCCTTTGAATAATTGGTTTAAAACGTGGCTGCAAAAACGATGAACCAGATGGAAAAGAGCCATTTTCGCGGATGCGGATAATAATTTGCTGGCCCAGTGACTCCAGCTCTATCGCGCCATCAACAATTTGTTTTTCCAATTGTTCAGCCAGCTTTTTCACCATTTCATTGGTTTGTTCCTGCTGCGCTTCTGCCTGTGCCTCAGCCGCTGCCGATTCGCCATCCATGATTTCTTCGGCATTGCTGACCGACTGGCCACCGCTTAAATCTTCCCGTTGTTCTTGTCGGCCACCGGCAGAATCTTCCTCACCAGCCTGAAATTCAATTACCTGCTGGGTAATTTCAATCGTCTGCTGTTGCAGTGTTTCTATCGGCGTCGGATCAGGTCGGCCGGGCCGGAATTCCATCGCGATAATACTGGTGCCTTTTGGAATGTCTTCTACTTCGATTTTATTCTGCACCCCAAAGGCAAACTTCATTGAACCGGCAATCTGCTTAAACTTCAGCACATCCATTTCAGAAAACGCCAATAGCAGTACGAAAAAGCACATCAGCAGCGCCATTAAATCAGCGAAGGTGCCCATATACGCCGGCAAACCGGGTGGTGGGCATTTACACTCTTCTGCTTCATCACTCATGACTTACTCCGCAGCCGCTGGTTCACGTTTACTTTGCGCCAGATAATTACGCAGGATCCCTTCAATCACTTTCGGGTTTTGTCCGTCCTGAATACCCAAAATAGCATCAAGAATTAGCTGGTTATTGGTTTTTTCCTGCGCGTTACGAATGGCCAGCTTGTCTGCCAGCGGTATCGCAATAATGTTGGCAATAAAAGCGCCGTATAAAGTCGTCAGCAAAGCAACCGCCATCGCCGGGCCGATTGCTTTAGGGTCATCCATGTTGGATAGCATTGCAACAAGACCAATCAGCGTACCTATCATGCCCATTGCCGGCGCGACATCACCCAGGCTTTTAAAGATGGCAATAGCGGTTTCATGTCGCTTTTCTGTCAGGCTGATGTCCTTTAATAAGGTCGCTCGCACGACATCAGCGTCATGGCCATCCACCAACATGTTGACACCTTTTTGCATAAAGGCATTGGGTATCTCAGCTTCTTCCAGTGCCAGAAAGCCGCCTTTACGCGCTGAGTCTGCCAGTTGTACTGCTTTTTCAATCAGCTCTTCCGGCGGCTCAATTTTAAACATAAAGGCTTTTGCTGCAGCTTTACCCGAGGCAAAAAACTGACTGAGGGTAAATTTGGAGATAACAACAAAAATAGAACCAGCAAATACAATCAGTACAGATACAGTATCCATGAACATGCCGGGAGCGCCGTTACTGCCCAGGATCATTGCCATTACCACGAAGCCAATTGCGCCCAACATACCAACCAGGGTAGCTATATCCACTCTTATCTCCTTAGATCACGCACTGCTACATCGACCGTCTGTACAAGTTTATCTTAGACGATAGCTGTTTATCGACAACAGCAAGCAATGATTGAGTATAAATTACGTGAAATTATCTATTTAGCTTTTCACTTGTGCTTTCTGATTGACCATAATAGCCTGCTAAGGTACCTTTGCGCACACTTTTTCCGGGGGCAGTATGAGCAAGAAAAAAGCCGATTTGAGCCAATTCGAACAAACCTTGTCCGAGTTGGAACAGATAGTACAACAACTGGAACAGGGAGACCTTTCTCTGGATCAATCTTTAGCCCGGTTTGAACGTGGTATTACCCTTGCCCGGCAAAGTCAGCAATTACTGCAAGGTGCAGAACAAAAAGTGCAACTGCTGATGCAACAACAGCAACAGGAAAGTCTGCTGCCCTTTGAACCCGAGCAAGGAGATTAGGTGTGCTGCCTGCTAATTTGCCGCTGTATCAGCAACGGGTAGAACAACACCTGCAACAAGTCTTATCCCAACAGCCGGTAACCGACAGCCGTCTGATGCAAGCAATGTCTTACAGCTTGCTGCTAGGCGGAAAACGGGTACGGCCTTTTCTGGTATACAGCTGTGGCACTATGCTTGGTGCCAGCCTGCATGATTTGGATGGTCCGGCAGCTGCGATAGAGGCGCTGCACAGCTACTCATTAATTCATGATGATCTGCCGGCAATGGATAATGATGATTTACGCCGAGGCAAACCCACCTGCCATAAGGCGTTTGACGAGGCCACCGCCATTCTCTCTGGTGATGCCTTGCAAACACTGGCATTTGAGGTACTTAGCAGTCACCCTTACCAACGGGTGAAAGCAGACACCATACTGCAGATGATTCAGCGGCTAACATCTGCGTCTGGCTATGCCGGTATGTGTGGTGGTCAGGCAATTGATTTGGCACAAACCAACCAAAGCACAACGCTTGAGCAACTGGAGCGGATGCACCGTTTAAAAACCGGCGCCTTGATAGAATGCGCTGTGCAACTGGCTTGGCTGTGCAGCCCGTCTGCCGATACCAGAGAATGCGACAATCTGCTGAGGTTCGCCCGCGCTTTAGGGCTGGCATTTCAGGTGCAGGATGATATTCTCGACATAGAAAGCGATACGGTGACCCTGGGTAAGCCTCAAGGCTCAGATACCAAAGCCAACAAATCGACCTATCCGGCACTATTGGGTTTAGAAAATGCCAAAACCAAAGCGCAGCAGCTTTATCAGGAAGCGCTGAACGCTTTGGCCGACTTACCGTATAACACTGATGAATTACGTGCCTTTGCGCAGTACATTATCGAACGCAGGTTTTAACACAGGCAAGGAATATGGCGTTAGATATTAACGATTACCCGTTATTAGCCAAGGCTAATTTACCCGAGCAGCTCAGAGCGCTGCCGCAAGAAAAACTGCCCGCACTCAGTGACGAGTTGCGCAGTTATTTGTTACGCAGCGTCAGTCAGAGCAGTGGCCATTTCGCCTCAGGCTTAGGCACCGTTGAGCTGACAGTGGCCCTGCATTATGTTTACAATACGCCGTTTGACCGGGTGATATGGGATGTTGGCCACCAAGCCTACCCGCATAAAATTCTGACCGGCCGCGCAGAGCGCATGCACAGCATCCGGCAAAAAGATGGCCTGCATCCGTTCCCATTTCGCGAAGAAAGCGAATACGACGTACTGTCTGTCGGTCATTCCAGTACGTCAATCAGTGCAGCGCTGGGTATGGCAATTGCCGCGCAGCAGGCCCGCAGCAACCGCAAGGTCGTGGCAGTGATTGGTGATGGCGCTATTACTGCCGGTATGGCATTTGAAGCACTGAATCACGCGGGTGAAGTGCGCCCGGATATGCTGGTTATTCTGAACGATAACGAAATGTCGATATCTGAGAACGTCGGCGCATTAAACCGCTATTTTGCCCGTATTCTGTCGGGTAATTTTTATACCAGCCTGCGCGAAGGCGGTAAGAAAATATTAAGCGGCGTACCGCCACTGCATGAGCTGGCCAGCCGTGCAGAAGAGCATTTCAAAGGCATGGTAACGCCGGGCACCTTCTTTGAGGAGCTGGGCTTTAACTATATAGGCCCGATCGATGGCCATGATGTGCAGGGACTGGTGAACACCATCCGCAATATGCGCAATATGAAGGGCCCACAGCTGCTGCATATCGTCACCAAAAAAGGCAAAGGCTATGCCCCGGCAGAGGCAGATCCAATTGGCTACCATGCGGTGTCGAAATTTAATCCGGACGACAAAAAGCAACCTGCCAAAAAAGCCGGTTTGCCAACGTTCTCGAATATTTTCGGCAGCTGGATTTGCGACATGGCCGAGCAGGATGAGCGCTTACAGGCAATTACACCGGCGATGCGCGAAGGCTCTGATCTGGTACGGTTTTCAAAAGCGTTTCCCAAGCGCTACTTTGATGTGGCTATTGCAGAGCAGCATGCAGTCACACTGGCGGCCGGTATGGCCATTGAAGGCTTAAAACCGGTAGTGGCTATTTACTCCAGCTTCCTGCAACGTGGATATGATCAGTTAATTCATGATGTTGCTTTGCAAAATCTGGATGTGTTATTTGCCATCGACCGCGCTGGCGTTGTTGGCGCAGACGGCCCGACGCATCAGGGCGCTTTTGATATCAGTTTTATGCGCTGTATTCCTAATATGGTCATTATGGTGCCGTCTGACGAAAATGAATGTCGTCAGATGCTTTACACCGGTTATCAGTATCAGGGACCAGCAGCAGTGCGATATCCGCGCGGCAGCGGCACCGGTATAGCAGCAGAGCAGGCGATGCAGCTGCTGGCACTGGGTAAAGGCAAGGTTACACGTCAGGGTAAGCGTATCGCAATACTGGCATTTGGTCCTTTGCTCAGCGCCTGCCAGGATGCCGCAGAGCAGCTCAACACGACGCTGGTTGACATGCGGTTTGTCAAACCGCTGGACGAGGCTCTGTTGACCGAGCTTGCTGACTCGCATGATTATTTTGTTACGGTCGAGGACAATGCGGTGATGGCAGGCGCCGGTTCTGCCGTGAACGAGTTTATCAGCCGGGCGAAGCTGGATGTGCGCAGTGTCAACCTGGGCTTACCAGATCAGTTTATAAAACATGGCAGCCAGCAGGAGATCTATACAGAGCTCGGCCTGGACAGTGATGGCATCTACAACAGCATCAGTGCGCTGAAATAACACTATGTTTTTGATAAAAAAGCCTGCATTCTGCAGGCTTTTTTTTTTCATAGCTGGGTGTTTTTCAGCTCAAAGCGGGCAAGGCCTGCGGCCAGTAAACGCTCTACCTGGGCTTCAACATGAGATGAGTCTTCAAACTCAAAGGCATCGACCTGTTGGTCAAAATGAATAGTAGCGACACCATTTTTACCGGCATGCTTCACATGGTACAGCGCCATTTCAGCCAGTTGCAGCGAAATTTCCCAGCTGATCAGTTGCCCGCCCAGCAATTCCAGCGGAAAGATAGCGTAACCGACAGAGCAGGTTAAACGGGTGCGGTGGCCATCAGGTAAACTGAATACCGTTTTGCCAATCAGCTCGTTTAACCTGTAGCTGA
>CEVB01005840.1_pt1 | contig 13403 bp, 4 predicted proteins | sample 531381 | NCBI WGS metagenome assembly CEVB01 (sample SAMEA2622763, study PRJEB7988) | marine metagenome | biome: marine biome (ENVO:00000447); feature: surface water layer (ENVO:00002042); material: "saline water (ENVO:00002010), including plankton (ENVO:xxxxxxxx)" | depth 5 m | reverse complement strand
GCTGCAAACGGAATCAACTCTGCTAATATTAACTTTCCAATAACTATAAATACTGGTGCTACACCTGCATATCCAGCGGCTCAAGGTCCTGCTCCAGCTAACGCTGATGGAACTTATAATAGTCCAGCGACAACTCTTAGATTTGGAATTAGCACTTCACCTGGAGATTTAAACACTTTTCCAGACGTTTTTGATCCAAATATTTTTCCTGGCCCATATTCTCAAAATCAACATACAAATATTTTTGACGTACCTCATCAAGGTGGTTTTGCTTATCAAGAGTGGTCTGCTGGAGATTCTGGTGTTAAAACTTTAGAAATGATAGATGTATCTCAATACGATCAATTGTATGTTTTAATTACTTCTTACGTTCCTTGGACGGTTCATGCTACAGACGCTTGGCCAGAAACTTTGTTAATGAACAACACTATTGACGATATTAGCATAAAAAATGCTTTACCAGTAACAAGTCTACAAACAGCTCAAGGTACTACTGGGCCTAACAACTCTTCTACTTGGGATGCTTTCAAATCTTTAAGTCAATTAGAGTCTGCTGATTACGATTATGACGATGCTGCTTTTCATCCAGCTGCAGGTGAAAGATATGGTTTAGATCCTCAACACGCTCAAGCTAATGGCTCTTTTTATATAGACGAAAGATTAGGTAAAATACATTTTTCATCTAATATTTCAGGAAAAAATGTAATATTAGATTATATTAGCGATAGTCTTGGTACTGAAGAAGAAATGCAAGTTCACAAGTTAGCAGAAGACGCTATGTATAAACATATATTATATGATGTTATGATGTCTTTACGAGGTGTTGGAAGAGGACAACTTTCTGTTTATAAAAAAGAAAAATTTGCAGCTGTTAGAAAAGCAAAGTTAAGACTTTCAAATATTAAATTAGAAGAAATAACTCAAATACTTAGAGGTAAGTCTAAGTGGATAAAACACTAAGGTATGCCAGAAATTACAAATAATTTTACTCAGGGTCGAATGAATCAAGACCTTGATAAAAGATTAATTCCAAAAGGTGAATATATTTCAGCAACAAACGCACAAATTGGAGGTAGCTCTAATTTTAGTGGTGATGGTGTTCTTGCCGCTGTAAAAGGAAATGAAATAATTGCTGCTAACGTACCTACTAATAGTGTTTGTATAGGCTCTATATCTGACGAAGCTAAAAATAAACTATATTGGTTTACAACTCAATCTGGTGTTAGCAACGATCCTGATTGTATATTTGAATATGATCAGGAGCAAGACACAACTACAGTAGTGTTTAGAGATGTAAACATGAATGTGTTAAAGTTTCCAAATGACTTTATAACAGGTATAAATATAATAGATGATTTTTTATTTTGGACAGATGGTCATGGCGAACCTAAAAAAATAAGTATATCTAGATCTATACAAGGAACTCCTCAAGCTGGTGGTCATACACAATTATTTGTTAATAATATTTCTTTAGGTGATATTTTAGAAGAGCATATAACTGTAATAAAGAAAAAACCTGAAGAGCCACCAACAATACGTGTTACTTCTAGTATTGAAGATATTAATTTAACAGATGAAAACGGTAACATTACGACTGTTAATAAATCTATAAATCCTGTATTTGAAAAAATATTTCCTAGATTTGCTGTAAGATACAAGTACGTAGACGGTGAATATTCTGCAATAGGACCTTTTTCAGACGTTGTGTTTAAGCCTAAGTTTTTTGAAAATAGAAACGCTGACACTTCTTATTCTTTTAAAGAGCCTTATCACTTAGCTATGGTTAACTGTATATCTACTATAGAATTGGCTAATTTTGTTCCATCAAATATTCCTTTAGATGTTGTTCAAGTAGATTTATTATATATGCAAGAAAACTCTTCTGTTGTATATTCTATTGATAGTGTTAGAAAAATAGACGCAGAGTGGTCTTTAGATGGTATCGCTCAAGGTGGTGGTGATATAAATTATCTAAATGTTTTTGATTATAGTGTAGCTTCAGGTAATTCTCGTGTACTAGCTAAAGGAAGATACGAAGTAAGAACAGAAAATATATATGCTGCATTACCAGATAATCAGTTATTAAGAAATTACGATAATGTTCCTAGAGTAGCTCAAGCACAAGAGATAACAGGTAATAGAATTGTATATGCTAATTACACTCAAAATTACGATATAAAAGATGTTAACTACAATGATTATACGCCTAAACTTTCTTCTACTTATAATTTACGTTATAACGCATTTGAAACATTTTTAGAAGGAGGTTTAAAAAGTGTAAAATCTCAAAGAGAATATCAAGTTGGAGTTGTTTTCGGCGACGAGTACGGTAGAGAAACACCTGTGTTTACTTCTGATCAATCTTTTGTTGCGATACCTTGGCAAGGCGACTATGGGTTAAACGCTAGTCAAAGTTTATTATTAGAGTCTAGCGTTATTAACGGAGCTCCTAGTTGGGCTAAATACTTTAAATTTTTTGTTAAAAATACAGCTGGAGAGTATTATAACTTAGTAATGGATAAAGCTTATGATCCACCTACACAAACAGACTTTGAAAACGAAGATGATCATGTATGGATTTCGTTTGCATCTACTGACAGAAATAAAATAACTATAGATGATTATATAATACTTAAAAAAGTATTTGACGCTGGTAATACGGGTTCTACAGGACAAGTTGGAGAAGAAAATAGATTTAAAATATTAGATATTCAAAACAATGTACCTGATTCAATATCATATAAATATTATAATTTAGGTATTGCTAAACAAGCAGCTAACACTACCGCTACTCCAACAGTTGGTCTTTTAGATAGCTTTACAAATGATCAGAATACTTTTAACGCTAGTGGCGATGCATTATTTCCTGACGACAATAATAAACCAGATATTGCTTCAAACGATACTATAATAATTTCTAGACCTTGTTGGGCTGGCGATCATATACTGCAACCTTTAACAGGATCAGATATCAATATAACAGCTCAAGATTTTTCTGATAATACAAAAGGTTTGTATATTTCTTGGAGCGCAGAAGACCATCCAGGTGGTACAAAAAATTCTAAAAGATATAAAATAACAAGTATTGATGGTAGTGATGATATATACAAAATAAAATTAGCAGAAAGTATATCTGATGATGATACTTTAATAGCTAGACCTCCAACCTCTCAAACAGTTATAACTGCTGGTCAAGGAGCAGTTATGAATGAAACTTTACAAGTAAAAGTAGAAAGAAAAGAAAGAAGAAATTACGAAAACTTTTCTGGTAAATTTTTTGTTAAAATTCATGGAAACAGTTTAATAAAAGATAAAGTATTTGATTTTTTAATTGGACCTAGTAGTGATGACTTTGTTGTAGGTTCTTTTAATTTATTTAGATGGGCTGATGGTAATGGAATAAATAGCGGTAATGATGCTACTGAAGAAGTCGTAAATCCACACACGCTTTCTGATACTCAGTTTGACAACACTACAACAACACACCACTTACCAAGTGATATAACTAGTTCTACAATAGAGATTACTAATAAAGAGTCTGATTGGGATGCTCTTATTAATAACACTTTTACTATTGACATTGGTGGTGTTAGCACACCTGTTCCTGGTGGTTTTATTGTTGATGAAATGTATTTAGCTGGTAGTAATCCTCATAATGACAGTTATGCAAAACACGCTGGGCAAGGTTGGAAAGGAGCTACTCATTTATATCCTGAACAAATTTGGAGACCAGTTTCTATAAAAAATGCTAATACAAATAATTTTTCTAACAATGGTTTTCCTGATTTCGGTCCTGCTTATGTTGGCCAAGGACAAACTTCACCAGATCAAGGTGGTTCAAGTTACATAGTTAGTGATGTTTATGGAGCGAGTGAAGGTTATGTTGGATCAGAAGTTATAGGTACTTTTGGAACAACTAGTATTGCTAATGAAAATAATCCTCCAAGTGCAAGCACAGGAAATTTAGATGGTCACTGGAACGCTATGGAAGGTGCTATAGAAACGCAGGGTCAATATATTTTAACTGGAACGTTTGGACAAAGAAGATGGTTAGATGGTGGACAAGATGGATTAAATACTAGTAATTTAGATTTTACGTACGGAACAGTTAGTGGTAAAAATATAGTACACATATCTTTTGTAGCTCCAGGTGAAGACTTGCATAATGGTGACGGTTTAACAACTGGTAATGTGCCTCAATATTATTATTTTAGAGGCTCTGGAACTGACGGTTACGATGATGTGCTATCTGTTAGAATGCAAGGAATATGGGGTGGAGGATGGTTCAGTGATGGTAATATGCTTGGAAATAGTCTTGAGCAATTTATCTGTTTTGAAGGTAACTGGGGACCTGTAGGCACTCATAACACAAACACGTTTGGTGGTGGGGTTGATAACATGGCTGGTTGGTTTCAAACACCAGCGCCTAATCAATGCGGTGTAAATAATAATCAAGGTTATAACTTAGCTTTTCAACAAAAGCACGAAGATCAATGGAAACCTAACAAAACAGATAATTCTGCTTTAAATGCAGCTGCTGAAGAGTTTTTAAATACAATGATTCCTGGAGCTAAATTTAGATTTAAAGATGATACAGATGCAGAAGTCTATACTATATTGTCAAGAAAAGAAAAGCACTTGTACAACCACACGCCTTGGAGAAAAAGATGGGTTTACAATGGAAGCAATTTTGTTGCTGGAGGTGATAGCGTAGAAGAAGCAGCTTTAGCTTGGGCGCATGCAACTGGTGCTGGTGGTGGTATGTTTACAGGTAACGAATTTGACCATACTGACCAAGTTGATTTTCCTTCTGATTTTGGTTATGGAGAAACTTCATCTGTTAACACAGTTTCTGAGTGGGATACTTTAGCTGCAAGAATAGTTGATTTTGGTAGAGCTAACAATAGAAGAACTTGTTATATTTTTGAGTTTGATAAAGACATTAAAGTTCCTAGTCCAAATGGTTTTAGTGCTTATTCGACAGATGGTTTTGATATAAACGACTTTTTAAATATTGAAATAGTTAGTGATAACCCGCAAGTTATTACAGGTGAAATAAACGAAAAGCCTGCTATTTGGGAAACAGAACCTTTACAAAATGATGAATTAAATATTTATCATGAAGTTTCTGCAAACATACCACTTAAAATTACAGCTGATAATTTTGAGCTTTTAGCGCCTACTGGTTGTAGAGTTGAGTTTCCAAATTTAGCTGCAGCTGATCCAGGTTTTTCTTTATATATAAACCATCACTCTATCACCGGTATTGCTGGACTTTTTACTGTTAGAGATATTCAAAATGATGCTGCTGATGGTGGGTTTAACTATTTAACTGGAGCAGACTATGCTGATCAAGAAGTAAGATTTTATAGAGATAATGGTAGTTATACTACAGCTATAATAGATGGAACATATCCTGATCCTCCTCCTGGTCCTCAAGGTTATAGATCACAATTTAGAATAAAGCTAGATATAGATCTTTCTAAAAAGTTTGGTTTATCTTATTATAATACTTTCTCTTTTGGTGATGGTGTTGAATCTAGTAGAGTTAGAGCTGGCTTTAATGAAATGAAGTTTACTAACGGACCTAAAGCTTCAGCAACTCTAGAAGAGCCTTATGAAACAGAAGTGCGTAAAAACGGATTAATATATTCTGGCATATATAATTCTACTTCTGGTGTTAATAATTTAAATCAATTTATATCAGCTGAAAAGATAACAAAAGATATAAATCCTACTTACGGAGAAATTACAAAATTATTTTCAAGAAAAACAGATTTAATTACTCTTTGTGAAGATAGAATATTAAAAATACTAGCTAATAAAGATGCTGTATTTAATGCTGATGGTAATCCGCAGCTAGTAGCTTCTGCAAACGTTTTAGGTCAAGCCGTACCTTTTGCTGGTGACTATGGTTGTCAGCACGCAGAATCTGTTGATGTAGATACTTATAGATTATATTTTGCAGACAAACAAAGAAAAGCTGTATTAAGACTTTCTATGGACGGTCTTACACCTATATCTGATGCTGGTATGAGAACTTGGTTTAAAGAAAACTTAACAGGCAGCTTTATATTAGGTACATACGACAACGATGAAGAAGAGTACAATTTAACTATAGGAAATAGTGAATTAGTTTTAACTAATCAAAATATAGTCAATAACTCTTATTTTGATGAAGGAGACTCTTTTTATCAAATAAATACTCTTGGAGATATAGTAGTAGATGGTTTTGCACCTAGCGGTAATCCTTTATTATACGATGATCCATCAGTAATAGAAGAAGTTCCTAATCTTAATCCTGATGTAATTATTATTAATTGGCCAGAAATACCAGCTGGCTCTATTAATTCTGGATCATTACAAGGTATAGATCAACAGTTTGTAGCTGCTTCTTATGGTACTCCAGGTATTAATAGCTCAAGTGGTCGTATTTTCCAAGCTTACGCAACAAATAGTGATCCAGTTCAATTTTCTCACACATATCCTAGTGACCCAGCTGGTAGTATGAATGTAAATTTACCTGTTATAAGTTCAAATAATAGCTTTGGACATCCGTTTAAAAATGGCGGTGTAGGTTGGCCACTTTCAAAGCTTAAAAGATATATAGACGGCGTTGAGCAAACAGGTTCTGTTTCTGGCGGGCCATTTATTGATGATTTTAGTGGCAACTCGTATTCGACATGGGATACAGGATTAGGGTATACTAATGAAAATCCATGTCTGTTTGTAGATTGGGGTAATATTACGTATCCAACATATAATGGAGTCGGTCAGGCTGATGGTAAAGAGGGTATAACTTTTTACAACGGAGATCCTAATAATGGTGGAGTATTAGAAGTTAGAGCACCCGGTACTTATGAATATCCTGGTAGCGCGAACCAATTTGAAAGTCAACACTACGTTCATCCAAACGTGCGAGATTGGGTAAATGAAAACGATCCTAACAGCATGCCTTACAATGCTAATGCAGTAGATTATTCAAACATTGCATCAAACACTATATTTGCTGGAGAAGAAATTTATGTATACTGCGAGCTAGAATATGCTGATGGTTATACTTCTTTTGGATTAGGGCCTGGTCAGTTTCCTATTTCACCACCTAACTATCTAGAACCTGATATTTCAATTCATCTTTATGATGGTAGTACAGAGTTAAATAATTTTTTTGTTATTACACCCGCGCAAAGACCTTGTGAAAACATAGCCTATCCTGGTATAAGCTCTTTATATAGCCCTTTATCTACAGATATAGAAGATTTTGGTCAAATTAGCAGTCTTCCTGTAGTTACTAATGGTATGGACTTTGCACAACAAAACTGGACTGCTGGAGTTCCTATTACTGAAAATACTTACAAAAAAATGATTGCTTTTCAAATTAAGTTTAAAGGCGACACGCTTGCAGCAGGAGATGTTACACAAATACTTAACCAAGGATTTTTAGATGAAGAAAAAATAGTAGTTAATGATCTTCAAGTAGGAATTAAAATTGACGGAACAGCTTTAGATCAAACTGCTGGCGCATTAAATGGCGTTATGTTAAATAAACTTAGTATTGGTAAGTTGTTTAGATTAATAAAGCCTAGTATTCCTACCTTTAACAATCAAACAGGCACAGGTACTCCTTTCCCAGCGACTACTATTCCAGCTTGGACTCAAGTTGCTCCTAAAGATTTAAGTACAAGTAATTATAGCTTTAATAATATTAATTATGCTGGCGCTGGTCCTAATAGTAATTGGACATTAACTAATCAAGGCGTGAGTGGTGGTTTTGGTAGTCACACAACGTGGAATCAAGTTGGATTTAATCCATACGCTAATCATGTTGATACTTATGGCATATTTAACTATCCTGAAGCTCTAACTGGACAAGATGATCAAGGTAATGCAGTAACTATATATGCAGGAGAAAATAACGGTACTATTGATCCTAGTTCATATACTCTTTCTACTCTTGGAAATCCATCTGCATATTCTAACAATGATGGACCTACTCCTACATACCAAATTTTTTCAGGTACTGTTGCTACTAAAATAGATGTAGGATCATTAACAAACACTGCGCCTTACAACTTTAACACAGGTGTAATGAGATACACTATGCAAACGCCGTTTCAAATTGGTAATTGGTACTATGTTAGAGCTGAGGTAAATAACGCTGCTCTGATAACAGCTAGTAATACTTACAATACTTACATTGTATTAGAAGATGTAGTAGATTCTACACCATTAAACTGGGGCGCTGCACAAAGTGGTGGAAGAAGAAGTCATGCTCAAGGAAACCCTACTTATCCTGATTGGCATTTTGGTACAGTAACTAATGGTAATACAGCGCATAGTGATGGTAGTATAAGTTTATATCCTTGCTCAGATGTTTCAAACCCTACTAATTCTATTCAACAGTACGCTGCTATTTTTCAATTTAATGGATCAAATCCTAATGAATTAAAATTTAAAGTTGGTATTGATGGATCTTCTTTATCTAATTTTAGTTTTGATTATATACAAATAAGAGATATAACAAACTATAATAGTGGTGGCGGTGATGTTGCTAATTGGTCAAGTGACGCTCCTAGCTACGTACCTGATTTTACAGGTATTCCTGGATTTATGGACTTTTTGTTATATAATACTAATACAGCAATTGTAACTTGGCCTTTTGAAACTTATCATCGTGACGATAAGCTGTGTTTCAGAAACGCTGTCTCTGCTGGCTATGATCACTGGTATCAAGAGTTTGATAGCGCTAACAATTCTAACCTAGCACCAGACGTTCCTAGTTTAGGAGGTTACAAGTTGTCTTTCAGAGTACATCCAGAACCTATTACAGGTACTATAAGCGGTGAGTTAGTAGCTAGAGTAGCTAATAAAGTTGGTGATTTTGCTCCTGCTATAGGGCCAAACAATGCTCAATGTGCTGGTGTTAGATTAACAGGTATAGATCAAACTGGTGACTATGAGATATATTTTAATTTTGATGATGGCTCTTCATTTCCTCCTTATGCTACAAGAAATGGTAATCTAATTTCAGGAGTAGATATGTTTCACGATCTTGGTGCTAACTGGTATGAAGGTAATATAACTCAAAACTCTATATCTTTTAGAGCAGGAGCAACGAATTTTACAGGGGCTGTTGATCAAATAGTACTAGAAGATCAAACTGTAGGATTTGGTGGTGGTACAGCTAACTCTTGGAGTTTAGTCAATAATATTTTTGACTTTAATCTAACTCCTTATGTTGTATGGGATAATGTTAATGAAAATATACAATTAAACAGCTTACAGTTTCCGGTTCAACCTTGGACAGATATAAATGGCATTGTACAAAATCCTAATGGTTATTCATATCAAATAGAGCAGAACTTAGGCCATATTAATTTTAATAACTCTTCTCTCTACAGGTTTAGCGCTAATATATTTTTAGAAGCATTTGATCCAGCAACAGGTAATCAAATTGTATTTAGTGAAAACGATACTTATCCAGAGATTTTAATATATTATTATAATACTAATGGAGAAGGATTTGAAGTTGGTAGTTTAAATAATCATAATGTTAGCTATACCCAAACTCCAAATTTTAGCTGGTATTTACCTACTGGTCAAACAAATTATAATAATAGTGGAACAGGAAGTGTAAACACTCCTGTTAATTCTAACGGACAAACAATACAATTTGATATAGATGGTGAGTACATGAATCCAGGTGGTGGATTTTACCAAAACGCTTATTTTGGTGCAGCTGGTATGAATTTACAGCAAGGTCTTGGCTTAGGATTAAGTAATGCTCCGTATGGAGCTTTACAATTAGGAGCTGGTACTCCAGCGCCTTATTTACAAAACACTCTTGTAATTGTAATAAATGGAGTAGAAGGATCTCCTGTAGAACAATATAGGATGCAAGGTTATATTGACAATGTTCAGTTTATAGAATTAGGTGAATTTGATGAAGATGAATTTACCACTATTAGTTATAAAGAGCAACAAAAAGGTTGGGTTAGCTTTAAAACTTTTTATCCAGAAAACGGATTAAGTTTAGGTAGTAAGTATTATACTTTTAAAAATGCTAATTTATATGAACATCATAAAACAAATCAATGGTGTGTTTTCTATGGAACTGGCACAACTGTAGGTCCAGATAGTGTTAGTGTTAAGTTTGTACTTAACGATTCTGTTAATATTTGTAAAGAGTTTCATTCGTTAAATTTCAAAGGAAGTTTAGGTCGAAACAACTTTTTCCAAAGTAATAACGAAATAGATCTTGATGGAGATCAAATTGCTGATTTAGATTATGCTAACTTTTTAGAGCATAATGATCATTTTAATGCACATCCGCAACCGGGTTGGAGCGCTGAAAGTATAGTAACAGACTTAGAAGAAGGAACTTCTATAAGCTTTGTTAAAAAAGAAAATAAATGGTTTTCTGATATTAGAGGTAGAATAGTTATATACAGTGGTAGTAATGATTTTTCTATGGGTGATTTTGATATAGTCTCTCCTAATCAATACAACTTTACTGGTGATATTAATAATACTTTTGGTATAGGTGTAGTAGAGCAAGTACAAATTACTTCATCAACACCTTTACCAAGTTCTATTATTTTTGAAGAAGAAAATAATCAACTACCAGTAAACGTTCAACAATTACCTCAGCAGCAGCCACAGTCATCACCTGTGCCACCTGCTCAATCAACACCTACACCACCACCATCTACACCGTCTTCTCCTGGAGCTGGAGCAACAGGCGGAAGCGGATCAAGTGGAGGAGGTTATTAATTTTAAAATATGAAAGTAAATAGCTTAAATATAAATAATAATAATGTAAATCCTAGCGGCGAGGTTAGAAGATTTAATGTTAATGGAAACGTAGGTGCTGAATTTTTTGTGTTCGTAGCTAACAATAGTAATGGTTTTTATAATTTTAAAACACAAACTTTTTCTAACTCTTTTAACAAAGAAACAATTATAAAAGAAAAATTAACTTCTAATAGTTTTAGTTCTTTTATTAGATTTCCAAGCGCTACTTCTACTTATAATATTGTAGTTGTTCCAAATCCTACTACTGAGACAACTATAGACTCTACTGTTTTAAATACTCAATTAAGTCAAATAGCAAACACAACGCTAACGTTTTCTTTAGTAACGGCAAATACTTCGACTTACAAAACATTTCCTTCTGATGTAACTGTAACAGGTGATAGCACCTCTTCAGCAAAATATACATCTTCTATTGATTGGACTGTAGAAAACGTAGAAACAGACGCTAACGGTTTTGGTTTGAGATTAACAAGGCAGCCTGTAGATAGTGATTGGTATCATGAAGTTACAGAGGCTATTGTTACTAACCCAGCAGGAGATGGTGTGGCAAGCAATACAGTAACTGTAGCTGATACTACTGGAATAGTGAAAGGTATTACTTTACATTTTACTAAAGGAACAACAGCAGCGACCGCTGGAAGAGTTGTTACAAAAGTAGACGCTGTAAACGGAACAATAAGTTTTAACGGTACAGAAGATTTTGAAGAAGGTGAAACAATGACTTTTAGAGCAAAAGGCGCTAAGATAATAGCTAGATCAATTGGTGTTACTAAAATGGCTTTTACTCCAGGAACAGCTACAACAACAAAGATAACAAAAACAGTTAGAGCAGATGGTAGTGTTGCTGACGAAGCGACAGATGGTTCAAACGCTAAAATTGCTATAGATGGAACTTATGGCTTAAGTGGCGGTAGTCATGTTACATTCACAGGTGTTGGAGTAGATAATTCTAGCACTAATAATATAAATGTTGTTACAGCTAGTTCTAGTGCCGGGTTGTTTACATGCGATGTAGCTCAGTCATTAACGGCTGGTACAGTTTTAACTTTTAGTGGATCTTCTAGATTTGTAAATATATTAGGTGTTTTTACTGTAACAGGATTTCCTAGCTCAAACGCTACTATTAAATTAGATATAGATAACTTTATAACACCAGGAACAGCATCATGATAATAACATTAGGATCAAGCGTAGAAGATACTTTAATAGCTATTGGAGATAAACTATACTCAACTACTATAAATATAACAACAACACCAGCGCCTATCACGGGTAATTTTAATCAATACTCTAGCGCTCCACAATACCTTGGTATTATTATAGGTTTTGGAACAAGTAGCGGTTTATCTGATAATCAAATAGAAACAGATCAAAATGCTATTATTCCATCAATAGGTGATTTTTTATTAGTCGTTAAAGATGGTACAGCAGAGTCAAGTGGAGTTAAAGGTAGTTTTGCAGTAATTGAAATGGCTTACCGAGGTGGTGTAAGTCAATATACTAGACCAGAGCTTTTTACCGTTGGTGCTGAGGTAATAGAAAGCAGTAAATAGAGCACAAAAACTGTAACTATATCAACATATAATTAAATTTAATTAAATAATGAATAACAAAATAACCTTTAGAAGTTTTAAAGAAGGTGATTATGAAATGTGCTGTGAGTGGTGGAAGTGGTGGTGGAACGGTTCAATACCTGTTAAAAAGAACTTATTACCAGATGATGGTACATGTTTTGTAATAGAAAGTAACGACACGCCTGTAGCTGCTGGTTTTTTATATCCATTCATAAATCCTTTAGTAGCTTATGGGCCAACTTGGGTTGTATCTAATCCAGAGTATAGAGAAAAAGATAGACAACAGGTTTTAGAGTTGTTAATAAAGTGTATAGAAGATAAAGCAAGATCTTATGGCGTAGTACAATTATTCACTGTATGTGGTAATAGGTTTATGCAAAAAATACATAAAAAACTAAATTGGGACATGCATAAGACAGAATACGAAGCTTTTAAATTTTTATAAAATGGGAAAAAATAGACAAAGAGAAATAGAAGCTCAAATACAACAACAAACAGAAGAGCAATTAGCAGAACAAAGAGCTAGGTTAACTGCTGCAGAGTCGCGAGTAGAAGAGCAAAGAGAAGCTTTTACAGATTTTCAGTTTGAAAATCCTTTTGCAAATATTGAAAACACTTTTGAAGACGTACAGATTACTGATCAAGATGTTAGATTACAACAAGAAATAGGAGCACAAAGAGAAGCTAATATACTTAGTCAATTAAGTGGTGCTGCTGGTGCTTCTGGTATTGCTGGTTTAGCTACAGCACTGTCACAACAAGGTAGATTAAGAGATAGACAAGCAACAGTCGATTATGCTAAAAGATTAGATCAAGCTAGGATAATGGCTGCGCAAGGAGAGCAAAGAAGACAACAATTAGTAGCTCAAGGTGAAGCTGCAGTTCAACAAGCACAATTTGGTAGAGAAAGCACTTTACTAGCTGCTGAATATAATTTATTAGCTGGAGCCGAAGCTGGTCAGCAAGCAGCTATACAAAATCAAATGGCTGGCCTTGCTAATATTTCTTCAATGC
>CEVB01013611.1_pt1 | contig 13418 bp, 13 predicted proteins | sample 531381 | NCBI WGS metagenome assembly CEVB01 (sample SAMEA2622763, study PRJEB7988) | marine metagenome | biome: marine biome (ENVO:00000447); feature: surface water layer (ENVO:00002042); material: "saline water (ENVO:00002010), including plankton (ENVO:xxxxxxxx)" | depth 5 m | reverse complement strand
CCGGCCGGTGGAATCAAGAAGAAAACCGGCCCGCGACTCTCATCAAAGGGTGTTGAATTGAGTGCTGTCCGTCCCGGCAAAACTGGTTCGGGTGTAGCAGACCGTGGAGATTCTGACAGAGAACAACCCGCAACCTCGATGGGTGCCCGTGGTGGTATGCCAACTACAAGCAGAAGTGGTCAAGCACCTCCATCAGCACCAAAGGGTAAAAGGAAGGGCAAAGGAAAGGGTGAGGAAGAAGACGAATGAAACTAATTACCGAAACAACACATGAGGTTCAATTAGTATCAGAGGCCAAAGAAGATGGTTCCTCGAAGAATTATTTCATTGAGGGTATCTTTATGCAAGCGGACAAGAAGAACCGCAATGGACGTAGGTATCCCGGCAAGATTCTAGAGAAAGAAGTAAAGAGGTACAATAAAACATATGTCGAACCTCGCAGAGCAATGGGCGAACTAGGACATCCAGATGGCCCAACAGTCAACCTCGAAAGAGTGTCCCACCTTATTGAAAATTTGAATGTAGAAGGTTCAGATGTCATTGGTCGAGCAAAGATTTTAGAAACCCCATATGGTAAGATTGTTAAGAATCTCATGGATGAAGGTGCTAAATTAGGTGTATCTTCAAGAGGCATGGGTTCACTAAAACAAAAGGGCGATTATAACGAAGTACAAGATGACTTCATGTTATCCGCAGTTGATATTGTTGCAGACCCCTCTGCTCCTGATGCCTTTGTAAATGGTATCATGGAAGGTAAAGAGTGGGTTTGGGACAGTGGGATTTTAAAAGAAAAACAAATCGAGGAGATGCGACGGGAAGTCCGCAAAGCATCTGCCAGAGATTTGTCAGAGGCCAAACTAAACGCATTCAAAAAGTTTATTTCAAAACTTTAATTTTTATACATAGTTAGTTGTTTTTAACAAAAAAAGGAGCATCACCAATGTCAGATGAACATCTAATCGAAGAAATTGCAGAAGATGCCTTAATCGAGGACCAGTATGACGCCGAAGTAGTCGAAGAGGACGCAGACAGCGATGTCGCATCTCTCTACAGAGACGCTGAAGGTAAGACTGCTAAAATCGACACAGATAAGGGCACCGAAGGCAAAGACAAAAAGAACAAGAAGTCGACCGATAACAAAGCATCGGCCGCTTCAGCAAACATTGAAAAGCCATCCATGAAAGAATATTCTATGAAAGAGGATATGGATGCTCTTTTCAACGGCGAAGAACTTACTGAAGAATTCAAGGAGAAGGCATCTGCCATCTTTGAGAGTGCTGTTTCTCGTCGTGTAGACCTCATTGAAAACGAACTCAATACTCTCATTGAAGAGAAGATTGAAGAAGGAACCAATGAGAGAGTTGAGACCTTAGTTGAATCAGTCAATGACTATCTTGCATACGTTGTTACTGAATGGGTCGCTGAAAATGAAATCGCAATTGAAAACGGTCTTCGTACCGACATTACTGAAACATTCATTCGTGGTCTTAGAGACCTACTCGTAGACAACTATATCGACCTTCCAGAAGAAAGAGCAGATGCATTCGACGCTCTTAGTGATAAGATGGAAGAACTAGAAGAGAGTTCAAATGATATTCTTGCAGAGAACATTGCACTCAAGAAGTCACTTCTTGAATCAACATGTGCCAACATCTTTGCTAAGGTTTCATCCGATATGGTCATGACGGATGTTGAGAAGTTGACAGAACTTGCTGAAGGACTTGAGTATGATTCTGCTGACCAGTATGAATCTAAACTTGGACTTCTCAAGCAGTCATACTTTGAAAACAATACTGTTTCGGATGACGCCGATGTCATCACAGAATCGAACGAACCAGAAGCAGAAGTAGTCGAAAATGTCGACCCTGTTATGGCACGTTACCTTTCTACAGTAACAAAGATTAAGGCCTAATAGAAATATCAATTTTTATACATACTAGGAGTTTCAACCCAAACTGTTTCTTAAGAAATAAAAAGGAGTATCCAAGATGGACAACAGACAGTTAATTAACGAAGAGACAAAGCAGAAGTGGCAGCCACTTGTCGAACATCCTGAACTCGACCCGATTAAGGATAATTATCGAAAGACATGCACTACTGTTCTTCTCGAAAACCAAGAAAAGTTCCTACTAGAGACCGGTGCGCCCGCCAACTCCGGCTTTGGTAACACAAATTCCAACGGCATGAACGCCGCAAGCACCCAAGTCGGTGGACTCGATGCATTCGACCCCGTACTTATCTCGCTTGTACGTCGTTCCATGCCTAACCTCATTGCTTACGATGTCGCTGGTGTTCAACCAATGACCGGTCCTACAGGACTCATCTTCGCAATGAAGAGCAACTACACAGATGATAACACCACTGACGATAACCCACGCGCCGGTGAAGCACTCTACTTCGAGGCAGACAGTGCCTACTCTGGTACTGGTACACAGGACGGCATGGACGATATCTTCGCCATGGATGTTCAGGGTGGACCAACTTCATCCAACTTCGACCGCGGTACTGGTATGACCACAGCCGCTGCTGAAGCACTAGGTGCCGCTGGTGGTACAGACTTCGCTGAGATGGCATTCAGCATCGAGAAGACTGCTGTTGAAGCAAAGACTCGCGCCCTCAAGGCAGAGTACACAACTGAACTCGCTCAGGACCTCCGAGCAGTTCACGGACTCGACGCTGAGACAGAACTTGCTAACATTCTTAGCACAGAAATTCTCACTGAAATCAACCGAGAACTCGTCCGTACAATCTACCGTGTTGCACGACTCGGTGCCCAACAGTCTGACCTAGAAAACGTCAACGCTGACGGTACTACAGACTCTACAGCCGGTCTTGACGGTGTTGGTGGTGGTGGTATCTACGACCTCAACGCTGATGCTGATGGACGATGGAGTGCTGAGAAGTTCCGTGGTTTGGTTTACCAAATCGAGCGTGAATGCAATGAAATCGCTAAGTCAACTCGTCGCGGTAAGGGCAACTTCGTTCTCGTATCCGCTGACGTTGCTTCCGCTCTCTCCATGAGTGGTGTCCTTGACTTCTCGCCAGCATTCAACCCTGGCCTAGCAGTTGATGACACAGGTAACACATTCATCGGTACACTTTCAGGTGGCCGTGTTAAGTGCTACATCGACCCATACGCCGCAACCAACAGCAACTTCTGTTGTGTCGGTTATAAGGGTGCTTCGCCATACGACGCTGGTCTTTTCTACTGCCCATACGTTCCACTCCAGATGGTTCGTGCGGTTGGTGAGAACACCTTCCAGCCCAAGATTGGGTTCAAGACTCGTTACGGTATGGTTTCAAACCCATTCGTAACAACAGCAGTCGGTGGAACCACTCCTGACGCGATGACACTAACTCCCCGTGTCAACCAGTACTACAGAATCTTCCGAATCGATAACCTTCACGGTAACGGTTCCTGATTCTGAGTAAAACTAAATAAATTCAGCAGGGGTCTCTTTTGACCCCTGCTGTTTTTTTATACATACTTAGAAAGGAGACACACATGTCGTATGTTTCACCACAAAGTAATGAAAATAAATTAGTCGTTCCTGCAATCATCAATAATGCTTTGGAAAGACAACCAACTCAACAGAATCCTCTTCAACCCACACAATATAGATTTGTTTCTTGGAAAGTCCCTGAAACAGTATACTTTCTTCAGAGTGTTACTTTGCCTGGTCTTTCTATTGGAACAACAACTATCGATACTCCTCTGGGTATTGGTCTACCTCAACCTGGCACTCGATATGAATTTGACGAGTTTGAAATGAATTTCATAGTAAACGAAGATATGAGTAACTGGAGAGAATTGGATACTTGGATTCGTGGGTTTGGTCCTATGCACGAAAGTGCTTACAATGCAGACACCGCACTTGTTGAACAGGATAAAATTCCACTGCTTTCTGAGGGTGAGAGATATAATGATGGCGCACTAATCATCACCACAAGTGCCAACAACCCCTCTTTGATTGTTGAATTTAGTAGAATGTTCCCCACAAGATTGAGTTCTATCACTTTTGATTCTTCTCTTGCAGAACCTGAACCGGTCGTTGCCAGTGTTTCGTTTGCATATTCACACTATACTATTCGAGATTATACTTGACCTCCTAGATTAACCAGTGTATAATTCACAGTAATCTTAGGAGAATATTATGGGCGTAGATTTGTCAAAGTTAAAAGAGATGGTCAACAAGGACCTAGAGATTGATGGCGCAGAGTTAGACCTAGAGTCCCTGCGTATTCCTCAGTTACACAATAAGTACTTGAACATCTTTACTGACGAGAAACTAGAACTTTCGGCGGTAGAGTTTAAGTATAATGACCTTCTTCGTAAGAAGTGGGAATACTATACTGGCAAAATGAGTCAGGAAGATTTAGATGCACTCGGATGGGAACCTTTCCAGTTAAACATTCTGAAGACGGATTTGGAAAAGTATCTCTCATCGGATGCAGAACTTGCCAAGATGAAAGCAAAAAAGGTATACCAAGAGCAAAAGTTGGAGTACCTTACTTCTATTCTCAAGGCGATTAACAATCGGCAATTTCATATTCGAGATGCAATTGCGTGGAGGAAATTCGTAAATGGTGTGAACTAATGGCAGACTTAGAAATACAGAAACACGATGAAGTGAATATGAACATTGAATGTGAACGAAGTTTAGCAAAAGAACTTTCGGACTATTTCACATTCACTGTGCCAAACCATAAGTATATGCCATCTTACAGGAATAAGATGTGGGATGGTACAATAAAACTGTATAACATGTACACACAAAAACTGTACATGGGTTTGTATGATTACGTTCTCAAATTTGCTTCAGACCGAAACTACACAGTCAAGACATTTGAGAAAGAGCAAGAGTCACACAGCAGAGAGAGTGTTCTGTCGTACATGAAAGACTTCCTAAAACCATGTGTTGGCGGAGAACGAGTAACACCGCACGAACATCAAGTAGATGCAGTTCATTCTGCAATCAACAAAGGCAGGATGCTTTTGTTGTCCCCTACTGGTTCTGGTAAGAGTTTCATCATCTATTCACTCATTCGTTACTTCTTGGATAAGATGCCACCAGACAAGAAAATTCTGGTAATCGTACCTACAGTTTCTCTTGTAGACCAGATGTACTCAGACTTTGTTGACTACTCTGCGGAAAACAAATGGAATTGTTCTAAGTATTGTCATTGCATTCATGGCGGAAGAGACAAAGAAACAAACAAGCGAGTGGTTATCTCGACTTGGCAAAGTATCTACAAGATGGATAAAGAGTACTTCGATGATTTCGAGGGTGTGTTTGGTGATGAGTGTCACTTATACAAAGCAAAGTCATTAACAACAATTATGTCGAAACTCACGAACGCAAAGTATAGAATTGGTACTACAGGAACACTGGACGATATTCAGGTACACAAACTTGTAATTGAAGGATTGTTTGGTCCAGTTGTGAACTTTACAACAACAAAGGCACTAATAGACAAAAAACTTCTGTCAAATCTTGATATCAAATGCTTGGTATTATCCTATAGTGACGAGGAAAAGAAAGAGATGGCACGTTGCAAATATCAAGAAGAGATGGAATGGTTGGTCACAAACCAAGAAAGAAATAATTTTATATCAAAATTAGCACAGAGTGTTAAAGGGAATACGCTTGTGTTGTTTCAATTTGTAGAGAAACATGGTAAAGTCCTATATGAAATGCTAAAAGAAAACAGAGAAGATGTTTTCTTTGTACATGGTGGGACGGAAGCAGAGGACAGGGAAAACATTAGAAGGATTATGGAGGAAAAGGAAAACGCAATTATTGTTGCATCATATGGAACATTTAGCACTGGTATTTCAATTAAGCGACTTCATAATATTATTTTTGCATCACCCTCTAAAAGCAGGATTAGGGTGATGCAAAGTATTGGTAGACAATTGCGTTTGTCTAAATACAAAGAGAAAGCGATACTTTTCGATATTGCAGATGACCTTAGTTGGAAAACATGGAAGAACCATACACTCAAACACCATCAAGCAAGAGTGAAAATGTATTCCAATGAGGATTTTAACTACAGTATTGTACACATAACGGACAAGGGAGTGTAGTATGACCGAGTATAAAATTCTAAAACTAAAAAGTGGCGAAAGCATCATTGCTAAAATAAGAACTGTAGATAAGGACAAAGGTTCAGTTATTCTTGACCGACCCATGTCACTCAAAACTATTGCAGTATACAATGAATTAGGATTGGGTGCTGAAGAAAAGGTAGTCATCAGAAGGTACGCCGATTTCAGTAATGACCAATTTGTAGAAATTCCAACAAACTATGTTGTTTCAGTCCTTTCTCCATCAGACAGAACGGTTGAGATTTACGACAGAGAAAAAATATTCGAGGACAATCCACAACTGAGATTTATTGCAAGAAAGAAAGAAGAGCAACAAGCATTGGCAGATTTCTTAGAGAAACAAAAAAGAGTTCGAGAAATTGCCGAACAGATGGGATTTGACGTTGATGATATGGAAGATGAAGAAGGTAGACCACCAACACCTGCTGATTTTTCCGCATTGATGTTGCCTAATGATGCTATCAGGCAACTATTAGAAATGATGGGATTGGAGTGGAATGGGCCTTCTTTTGATGACGAAATCGAAGAAGAAATCACACCAGAGTCTTTGGACACCCTAGAACCAGACCCAGAAGATTGGCCGTATGGAACACGATGGCAAGATTGGGACATTGAAGATTTTACAAATTAAACTCTTGCAATCTTATTCTTTTGTGGTATATTATGCAAAGGAAACTATATGACTGAAAAAGAAAAAAACATAAATCACTATATCGATAACGAAGAGTTCTTCACTGCAATGTGTGATTGGAAGAAACTTTGGATTGAGGCAAAAGAAAGTGATGAACCATCGCCACCAATTACAGAATATATTGGTGAATGCTTTCTTAAAATTGCTGAAAACTTAGTGAGAAGACCAAACTTCATGAACTATCCATATAAGGATGACATGATTGGCGATGGTGTTGAAAACTGTATGTTATACTGTTATAATTTTGACCCAGACAAATCCAAGAACCCCTTCTCTTATTTTACCCAAATAATCTATTACGCATTTATTCGTAGGATTCAGAAGGAAAAGAAAGAGAACTACATCAAGTATAAAAAATTACGAGACATGGATTTCGATGGCACATTTGCTATTGGATTTTTCAACGAACACGAAAAGGATTACATTGAAAATAATAAACTAGAGGATGGCAAAGACCCTGATGTTTATGCCGATGCTTTAGGAATCAATGAAAAAGATATTCGTGACCTTGAAGATAAAGAATCTTTGAAGAAGAAGAAAAAGAACAGTAAGAATGTGTTGAACTTAGAGAATTTGGAAACAGATTAAATATGAAAATTGCTATATTGAATGATACTCACTTCGGTGCGAGAGGTGACAGTCAGTTATTCTTTGATTACTTTATGAAGTTTTTCAATGATGTGTTTTTCCCTTACATGGATAAAAACAACATCAAGACTATCATTCACGCCGGTGACTTGATGGACAGAAGAAAGTTTGTAAACTTTAGTATTCTGAATCAAGTACGAAAAAATTTCATGGATGTCATTGGAGAAAAGAACATTGACTTTCATTGTATTCTTGGCAACCACGATGTCTATTATAGAAACACAAATGAAATCAATTCAGTCAAAGAACTGTTTTCCCATGACATTAACATATATGAATCACCAACGGTAGTAAATTTCGACGGTTTAGATATTGCACTTCTGCCGTGGGTAAACAAAGAGAACGAAGAAGAATCTGTTGAGTTTATTCGCACGGCCGCGGCACCAATTTTGATTGGACACTTGGAGTTGGAGGGGTATGAAGTTCTTCGAGGAGTTAAATTCAAACCAATTTCAGGCAACGGCATGTCTCCTTCTTTGTTTTCTCGGTACGAGAAGGTTCTTTCTGGTCACTTTCATTGTAGACAGGAAAGAGGCAATATCTACTACATGGGTACACAGTACCAGATTACATTTGCTGACTTATATGAACCGAAGGGGTTCCATGTATTCGACACAGATACAAGAGAAATTGAATTTGTAGAAAATCCACACAAGATGTTCTACGCCATTGATTACGATGATGCCGATGCAGTACCTACAGAATTACTACAGGCAGACTATAGTGAATACAAGGATGCATTTGTCCGTGTCGTGATTCATAGCAGAAAGAATCCATACTCATTCGATAGGTTTATGGAAAAACTATATGAGTCCGGCGTGTCTAAGATTACGACCATTGAAGATAATCACGATGTTTCTACAGATGAAGAAGATTTACTTGACTTGGCACAAGATACTGTTACACTAATCAATAATGAAATCGATGCTATGGATGAAGTCGATGACAAGGGTAGAATGAAAAAGTTGATTAAGGATTTATACATGGAGAGTTTATCACAGTGAATATTTTTGTACTTGATGAAGACCCAAAAGAAGCGGCCAGACAGATGTGTGATAAGCATGTTGTCAAGATGATTGTAGAGTCTGGACAAATGCTTTCTACTGTATGGCGTGTACTTGATGGTGAGGAGTGGACAGACTACTCCAAGAACGGACGCCGTATCAAACGATGGAAGTTGCCTTATGGATTGTTTGAGCAGATGCTATACAAAGCATCTTTTGTCGGACATCCCTGTACGCAATGGGCGATGAAAAACGATAAGAACTACTATTGGTTGGCACAACACGCATATGAACTTTGCAAGGAGTACACCCGACGATACAGGAAGACACACAAAGCAGAAGATATGATTTCATACCTACTGTACCGCAAACCTGCAAACATTCCAAGTGCAGATTCAATCACACCGTTTGCACAAGCGATGCCAGATGAATACAAAAATGAAGATGCCGTCGAAGCGTATCGTGCATACTATCTCGGGGAGAAGACTTACTTTGCCGAATGGAAGAATGCAGAAACGCCTAAATGGTATGAGGAGGCGTTAGTTTGATTAGATTCAAGACTTTATCATGGAAAAACTTTCTCTCTACGGGAAACTATAAAACGACAGTAGACTTTTGCCGACACGATAACACTTTGGTGTCTGGTGAAAACGGTGCAGGTAAATCGACAATGCTAGACGCATTGACGTTTGCTTTGTTTGGTAAGTCGTTTCGGGGTATCAATATTCCACAACTTGTCAACTCAGTCAACGAGAAGAACTGTGAAGTTGAAATTGACTTTGAGATTGGTAAAGATGAGTATCGTGTTATTCGCGGCATGAAACCAAAGCGATTTGAAATTTACAAGAACGATTCTCTTTTAGACCAAGATGCCAAGGCAAGAGACTACCAGAAGATTCTTGAGGAACAAATTCTCAAGATGACATATCGTGCATTCTGTCAAGTGGTTATTCTTGGTTCATCTAATTATGTTCCCTTCATGAAACTTCCAACATCTGACCGAAGAGCAGTTGTCGAAAACCTACTGGACATTGATGTGTTTTCGACAATGAATGTTCTAGTAAAGGGCCGGTTGCAGATTCTAAAGGAGACTCTAAAGGATGTCGAACACAAAATGGAACTGTGTAAGACCAGAGTCGAGGACAAACAAAAGTTGATTCTTGTACTACAGAAGAAGTCCAAAGATTCTAGCGACAAGTATCAGACCGAAATCGATTCTACTAGGGAAACAATTCAGCAAATCGAAAACGAAGTTGAAACTCTAAGACAGTCGGTTGCTGATTTGATGGCAACAATTCCAGATAAGGATACGATTCCGCAGTCTCTCATTGAACAAGAAAGACATCAGAGAAAACTAGAAGACGAAATCAAGTCGATTGACAAGACAATTAAATTCTATGAAGAAAACGATTCATGTCAGTACTGTAAGCAGGACATTCAGGAACACCATAAAGAATCTATGGTTGAAGAACAGGCCGGAGAACGTACAACGGCGAGTCACACTTTAGATGAATTGAAGTCTGGTATGAATACAACTACCCAAAGACTAAATGAAATCAATCAGGTGTTGCAGAAGATTACATCTACCGAGAAAGAAATATCTTCAAAGCAAAGTGATATTAGTGCTTCTTTGCAGTATGTCTCGAAGATGCAAAAGAATATTGATTCACTGCGAAACGAATCAAATGATACAGACAAACCCCAAGAAGAACTCGTTCAGTTAATCGCGGAAGGAAAAGGTCATGTTGACAAGAAGAAAGAACTTATCGAAGACAAACATTATTATGGTATTGCTTCTTCTCTTCTGAAAGACACTGGTATTAAGGCGAAAATCATCAAACATTATTTGCCTATCATGAATCGTTTGATAAATAAATACCTATCGGATATGGATTTCTTTTGTCAGTTTCATCTTGATGAAAACTTTGATGAAACAATCAAAAGTCGGCATAGAGATGAATTCAGTTATCACAGTTTTAGTGAAGGTGAAAGATTGAGAATCGATTTGTCCATGTTGTTGGCCTGGAGGGAAGTTGCTAGAATGAAGAACAGTGTAAACTGCAACTTGCTAATCTTAGATGAAGTTTTCGATTCTAGTTTAGATGGAGTAGGAACAGAAGAGTTTCTGAAACTGTTGTCCGCATTTGGAAAGAAAGCAAACATCTTCGTCATATCTCACAAGTCCGATACAATGACCGATAAATTTCAAAACCATATTGTTTTTGAAAAGAAAAATAATTTTAGTAGGATTAAGTAATGTCATTAAGATATGCAACTATTAACGATGCAAAGGAAGTATATTCTATTGTATCACAGTACAGGGATATCTTTCCCCATGTTAGATATGATTATATAAACAGAAAGATTAATGCTAATCGATGTATTTTAGATTCTGGAGTTACAATGACTTTTACAATCTATAAAAGGGCCCAACAAGTCGGCATCGACGATAGGCGACATAGATTACGAGCAGAAAGAGGTGACATTATGATTCATCAAGTCGCTTCTAAGAATGCAGGAGACGGCAATGCTAAAATTATTTTCGATAAATTCTTAAGAGAAGATTTTAAAGGAAGAAGAATTTGGTTGCAAGTCAGACAAGATAATGAACGAGCAATCAAGTTTTATGAAAAAATTGGAATGATTAGGGCCGGAACTGTCTTTTGGATGAATGGAAAATTAGCAGGTTATACTTATCTGTATGATGAAAGTAGGTTGATGTGATATCAAGAGTAGAAAACCAAACAAATGTACCTTACTTCAGAAATGATTATGTAATCAATTCAGATGTGAATTGTTGTTACGAAGACCTCGCGGCAATGACACCCGATGAATTTCGTGAGTGGGTAATTGAACTTCGTCGGGTTGTGAAGGATTCGTGGGACACTTATGGTTGTCCTCCTCGTACTGGCAAGAATGAGCAGGATATTGTAGATTCTTTCAACAAGATTTGTGAGTATCCCGTTCACCAGTTTACACACACGGATGAACTTTCTGATATTGACGATGATGTAATCATCAACAAGTCTCGTATGGGCGTTGAGGTAGACCAGTGGTTCTCCAATATGTTCAAGACTAGAATCAATTACGATGACAACGATAACGGGTATTCTATTTACGATTTGGTTGCAGATGACAAGTACCTTGACCGATTTGTCAAGGGTTCTATGCGACATTTCCGCCGTGATTCGTTTTATACTCATGCTTTGTCTGCGATTAAGAGAGATAAGAAGTATTCAATCGTAAGCGTTGATAGCGGTGATGAATGGATGGAAGCATTCTTTGGTAATCCTAAGATTTTCAAGGGACATGATTTCATTCTGGAACAAGTGAAGATTCGTGAAGGTGCAAACACAGGTTATTTCCAGTTGGAACAGGACGATATCCTACAATTGACCAAGGAACAAGTTGAAAAGTGGAGAGATAAGATGTCATATCGACACCACTCTACATTTGACATCGATGATATGCCAGATGACAGGGTATACGCGATTCGTTTGTACAAGTTAGGAAAGAAGATGTTTCCTGGCGCATTTAAGGCATTTAGAATCGGATACATCCAACCTGCTGTAAACTTTCCTCCTATGACTGCTAAATACCTGTATGAAAGATTTACAGAACACATCAAAGACCAAGAAAAGATTACAATCTACGACCCGTCTAGTGGTTGGGGTGGTCGTATACTCGGTGCTATGGGTTGTCGGGATGACCGCAGGATTCACTATGTGGGGACTGACCCTAACCCTGATAATTTTTTCGATGGCGATTCTTACAGTAAGTATGCTTCTGTCGCTGATTTCTACAATACCAAGACTTATCGGGGAAACCCATTCTTTTCCGACACGAATACTTACGAAGTATTCAGACAGGGTTCGGAAGTAATCCATCTAGACCCCGATTTCAAGAAATACAAGGGTCAGTTAGATTTGGTATTTACGTCACCACCATACTTCAACCGTGAAGCATACTCGGAAGACGAGAATCAGTCGTACAAGAAATACGGAGCGTCTTACGATTCGTGGCGCCACGGATTCTTGGCACCTACTCTGGAAACAGCAGTAGAATACCTGAAACCTGGCCGCTACCTGTTGTGGAATATCGCCGACATTTTGATTAAGGGTGGATATATGCCACTTGAACAGGACTCGAAAGATATTCTCACTTCACTTGGTATGGAGTATAAGTTCACGATGAAGATGGCACTAGAAGGTATGCCTGGCCAGAATAGACTAGGTGAAGACGGCAAACCAAAGTGCAAGAATTTCTGCCAAGTAAATGGCAAGTATATGAAATACGAACCCGTGTTCGTTTTTTGGAAACCTTTGACTTGACAACCAACACAATTATTGTATAATTAGAAACATGAGTAGAAAAAGAACTATACTAACCACGCCAGAACCAGAGTGGTATCATACTGAAGGTCTTACGCCAGAAGAAATCAGTAGGAAACTTGATGGCGCTAGGCAGTGGTATTGGAGTAATCACCGTTTTGATGCCAGAAAGCACAAGACATGGGTGATTGACTATCTCAAGAAAATCAAAGCAGACGAAGAAACCGTCAAGAACGTCAAGGCGAATACTGTCAATTCTTTCAAGAATCAAGGTATTTACTGCCGTATGTTCTGCATGAACGCACCTCTCGAAGAAACCCAAATTAGTCGTCTTAAAGAAACAATTGGAAAGTTGTCCAAGAGCGGTGCTGAGAGACGAGCAAAGGCAGCAGACAAACCAACTAAACCAAAAGTATCGATTCAGGACAGAATCAAGGCCCAAGTCGATGATTATGTTGCTGAACTGGAAGCAACAATCGATAAAGCACTTGATGAAATTCAGTCCAAAGGAAAGACTACGGTTTCGGTTGAGGATTGGTTGAAGCGAAGAGAAGTGAAGGCACAGCAAGCAGGAATGATTGCTGAATACTTTTCTGGTCGTGCAGAAGAAGTACGCATGGCATACGAGAAAGAAG
>CEVB01013022.1_pt1 | contig 13441 bp, 20 predicted proteins | sample 531381 | NCBI WGS metagenome assembly CEVB01 (sample SAMEA2622763, study PRJEB7988) | marine metagenome | biome: marine biome (ENVO:00000447); feature: surface water layer (ENVO:00002042); material: "saline water (ENVO:00002010), including plankton (ENVO:xxxxxxxx)" | depth 5 m | reverse complement strand
TGATTTTCTTTGTTTTGAAACCAAGGAGCTAGATTCGGCTGATCATAAGAATTTTTCAACCAAAGTATATTTGCTTTTATAGGATCTAAAGGTTCTTTTTCTGGTACTGATGTTGTTATTTGAACAGAATCAAGCATACCTCGATTAGCGTATTTTTTTAGATATGCTAATTGTAATTCAGTTCCACCAGCAGGTTGCATTATGATTTGGTTTTACCAAATACTTCAAGAGATGCAACTGTTATTTTTTGGTTAATTTGAAGATCATCAGCAGTAGTATCAGTATTGGGATCATTAACATCAGAATCAAAATGAGCTTTGCTATCATATTTTTTGCCTGTTCTTTTGTTAAGAACCTCTTCCTCAGCTTTTGCTGGAACTACAGGAACTTCTTCACCATCTATAATTACTGTTTTTTGTGTCATTATCGTCCTTGTCGGTTGTAAGGTTTATAACATCTTTTTTTATGTTTGTTAAGACTCTTAGTATGTCGTCTTGGCCGCTTACGAGGCTTTGGTCTTGGAACAAAATGAACAAATTTAACTCTAGCCATTTTCTTGAGACCTATCTATTAGAGCATAAGTTATAGCTCCCTGAATCTTATTACTTCCTGAAGCTGCTGCTACTGTTACTGCATCACCTGCTTCTAAATTAAGACCTTGGGGAGTTGCGTTTATTTGTGTTTTAGCTGCAACATCATCTCTAAAAAATTCATACTCAACATTTGAGTCTGAAGAGTCAACTAAATTCATATTAACTAATATAGCTGATGATGCATCATTATTAGCCACGTAAATACTTTTAATTAAAATTGTTGCATTAGCTGGACATGTAAGCACCGTAGTTTTGCCAGTGCTTGCTTGTTTGTATCCTTGATTTTTATATTGAATTGTCATGATAAAAAATAATTAAACGTTTCAGAATCGTTTTTTTGTTCCCTCTGGTATGTAGTATTTAATTGATTTTGTAATTGCTCCAATGCTAAATTTATTTGTCTAAAAGAATCTACTTTGTATTCTTCAGGTGGTTCAGGAATAAATACTTGTACTTTAGCCATTATCTTCTTCCATCTGGTTGTATGTCAAATCTAAACTGACCAAATCTCCAACTTTCATTTGTGCTATCATTTTCTATTTTAACAGCAGCTAATCTAGCTCTTGCTCTTGTATCTACCTTATCTGTGGTTGATGAGACTGTAAAGGGGCCAAGTGGTGATCCTTGTTGCACATTAGAGGGGTAATCTCTTAATTCTAAAGTAACTTTACAATTACCATTTAGATATTTGAAGTCAGGAATAAATCTTCTCACTTTTATAAAAAATTCTCCATCTCCTTGTGCATCTAAATCAAAATCTCCAGATTTGATAAAAGCAGATATTGCTGTGGTTGTTCCATTTGCTAACACTTGATTTGTACCTTTTTCATGGTCAAACACTCTTGAAGCACCATTACTCACACCCTGTATAGTTGGTGTACTTGGAGCTAGAGTGCTAGTAAATTCTGTTGCAATTGGATCTTTAAAAACATGAGCATCTTCATAAGATGTTCTTGCAAGAGTTCCCGTTGTCCAAGTTTGTTCTTCGTAATTGAAAGTTACAACTCTATCTATAAAGTTTGATCCTGAGCTTGCGTAAAACCAAGATATTTCAGAATACAAACTATTATGTGAAGCACATGTCAATTCAGACCCACTTTCAAAATTAAATCCTGGTGCACTATCGTTTGTTTGAAAAACAAAATCTTCTACTAAACAAGGTAAAGCTTTTACAGTTCCGTCAAATACAAAAAACCCTCCTGAATCTGACATCCAATAAACAGAACCATTAGCATAAACAATCGATTTTTGACCCATACAGCCACAATTAGATCCAACTTGTCTAATACTAAATGTAAAAGGTGGACCTACAAATTGCATTAAATATGCAGAAGTATCTGTGAGAATTAAAATATAATCCTTTGCCTTAGCTGCACCAACAATTTTTGTTCCGCTATCAATTCTAAAAGAACCTGCTGTGTTAGTTGATGTGGCTGTGTAGTCCGTTAAAGACTCTTGATCTGAAAATCTAATAAACATTTTATCTTGAGTAGTCGTATTTCCAATTGTTGTTTCGGTACCTAATATAATTAAATGTCTATCTCGATCAGAAACCATACTCATTACAGATTTTGTTGGAGCTCCAGATAATACGGTCGCTCTAGTTGTAATACCTGTATTCGGATCCCAAGAAAACGTTTTACCGTTTTTAACAGTTGCGATAAGCAATTCTCCAAAATTATCTAAAGACCAAGTTCCTGGATCTAAAACAACTGATGACGATGATCTAGCTGTTCCCCATGTAGAAGCTCCCCAAAGGCCTGTGCCCCATCCAAAACCAAAAGCTTGTAGTAAAGGGCCTACTCTAAAGTAAGCTCTTAAATCTAAAGTTCCATTATTTGTTGTTCCTGATCCTGTCTCAGCACTAGGCATTGATATTGTGAATGTTGTAGTTGTTGGAGCTAGTGTTACTTCAAATAAAACATCATCAAAATCTGCAGCAACATATCCTGTTTGTGAAGCATTAAATGATCCAGCATTTACAAAAGTTACAATGTCACCTGGTTCGAGGTTGTGGGTTCCAGGAGTTGTTATCGTTACTGTAGATGAACCATTAGTAGTGCTTATATTACAACTCGCTTGAGCAAGTGAAGTGTCCAATGGAGTGATATCATAAAAATCATCACCATCATAAATGTATAAAATTTTGTCTGTGCCTATTGCTAGGTATCTTCTACCTTCTAAATCAACCCAACTATGTAATGCCCTTGCTGCCCCTACAAGTTGTTTGTCCATTATTTCTTGCCAGCCACCAATCTTTTCAGGCATGGCATATCTAAATCTTACAAAATCACCATCTACCCATTGGTTTTCAGCTCCTGATGCAGATGCTTGTTTGTTAAATCCTGGTGCAAATTGTACTTTTCTTAATGGCATATTCTAATTATACACCATTTTAGTAAAGAATTAAATTCCATCAAATTAGCTACTAAAATACGTTATAAGAGTCTTCAGCACCAAATGGCCCTTTAGGTAGTATATTAAATGCTAAAGAATATCTATCTAGATTTGAGTCGTTACGTAATATCTCATGTCTTAACTGACTAAAAAATAAAATTAAATAATTGTCTTCAGGATAGATGATCCATTCTGTAGAATTATATATGTTATATTGTTTTGGTGGTGTAAAAAACTGAGTCTTGTTATCATGGTGAAATTTAATACTGAAACCTGGATCTCCTTTAGGATAGTAAACACCACTTAACCATGAATTGCTATGATGATGTGAATCTGAAAAATCTTTAGGGGCAGTCTTAGTTAACCAAGATGTAAATATTTTATAATCAATTTTTTCTAACATTAAGATTTCTTCCAACGTTTCGTCAACTGCAGCTTGTATTTCTTTTTTTAAATCTTTGTATTTATCTAAAATATTCATATCTTCCCCTTTTCCTGCTTTATCAAAAGCTAAATTTCTAGGTATGAATTTTTCATCCTTAAATTTGAGAGTTAAGTCTTCTTTAATATTTAATTTGTAACAAAACAAAGTATTAGAACATATTGGAATTGTAGATAAGTGTCTCATTAATATATCAGGGGTATAAATCCAAAATGGTTAGTTGGTGAGTTTCTTGTCATAATGTCAAAACCTAGAGTAATTCTTTCGCCATCAAAACTACTGTTGCTTATTACTTCATGCCACTTATTACCGTCACCAATGTAAATATTTCCTATTTCATTATCTACATGATAAATAGGTTTTTCATCTTCGTAATCTTTATAAAATATAGTTTTTGTATCTCTAGGTTCAATACTTACAAATCCATGCATATATCCATTTCCATTATCTGCATGATTATGTCTTTTTAATAATTCTTTTTTTGTATGCCAATTTAACCATGATTGCATCCACATGTTTTTAGGTAATTCTTGTTGAAGATTACCTGTAATATGTCTTTGAACACATATTCCTATATCTTTGTAAAGATTCCAAAAATAATTGCTACCCGCTAGAATAGAAAAAATATTATACTTTTGATACATCCAAGTTAAATTATCTGTTTTAAATTCTTTTATTAAAAACTCTCTAGCTATTTTTATATCATTTATAAAGTAATTTTGATTTTTTACCAAAGGTTCATGTTTAAAAATAGAATAATTATATTTATGGTCAATCATCATTTTTGAACTGCAATGTTAAAAGATATTGATATTCGTTCTTCTTGTGAAAGGTTTGGTCTGACAGAATGTTCTAACCAGGCAGGAAATAAAAATAAATAATTATCCTCTGGTCTAAATGACCACAAAGTAGAATTGTGATAATTAAACTTTTTAATTATACGATCAGGCATCCAGACATCTAAACTATTATTTCTAAAAAATTGTAAGTCACCAGATTGAGGATTAGTTTTTACATAAAAAACTCCAGAAACCACACAATCAAGATGAAAATGTCTTTCGTTAAAATCTTTATAATAATTTTTATTCAACCATATATTATTTAAAAATATATCATTTCTTAAATGAAGATGTTCTTTTATAAAAGAGTTTCCATGAAATAAAATATTAGAAATTAAAGATTCAAGTTCAGGTGCGTTTTTATCTAAATCTTCACTTTGAAATCCACCAATATTACTTTTTACTCTTCCTCTTTCTAACTTACTTGAAAAGTCAATTAAAGATTTTAAATCCTCATCCAATTGTACATGTAAAACAGGATCTGCAAATATGTTAGTTATCATTAGGTAGCAAATATTTGTATTGTTGTTCTATAAGGGGCGTCAGGATGTAATAGAGTTACTCCATGGTAAACATCAGGTGTGTTTATAACACCACAATTAAATCTAGGAATCACCATTTTATATTTTTGAGATTCATCATAATAATAAAATAATCCCCCAAAATCTACTTCCCAAGTTTCATTTAAATAAATAGTTGAAGCTAACTTATAGTTCTGGTCTTTATGTTGTGGAATGTAACTAAATGGATACCACATATAAAACTGACAACTGAATGTAAGTTCTCCATATTCTGGTTTTATTTTAATAAATTTATTCTTAATAATATTATTTATTTCTTCAGATAAATACAAACTTACAACTGCACTTGATTTTTTAACTATATCCTGACTCCAAAACTTATTAGTACGCCATTTAGGTTCAGCTTCAGCTGAATTTACTTCTTTAAATATTATTGGAAGTTCTTCATCTGTAAAAAAATTTTCAATAAGAGATATCATTTTATTGTTTTTGTAATACTATATTCCATTCTAAGTTTGAAAGTAAATCATTTAAATAAACTACTTTCTTATTATCTTCTTTTATATACTTATGCAACTCTTCTACATCCACAACAATATATTCATCTTTTATATCATATACAATTTTATCTGCCTTAGTTATAAAAGATCCTTGTTTTGCATTATTTTTTAAAGGTCTTAAATCAAATTTAAAAGTTTGGTTATGTAATATTCCCTCTACGTCCCAAAGTTCGTTTCGTTTTTGATTCTGTGTTGCATGTTTAACATTTGACAATAGTTCTAAAAACTTCATCGAAACGCTGGGCCTGTTATCCATCCTACAAGAGAATATCTTTCTCCTTTTGTAACAGGAGTAACTTCATGAAGATTATAAGAAGGAAATACAGTTATGTAACCTCTTTTCTTTTTTATCCTTGTTGGATCGGCTCCTAAATGTAATACTAGTTCTCCACCTTCATATTCAGAGGGATCAGTAAGTTGTATTACAAAAGATAATTTTCTTACCAGACCATTAAGTCCTCTGTCACAATGTTTTCCATAAAAACCTCCTGGAGCTTTATAATAAGTAAATTGTAATCCTTCTATAAACCCATATAAATCAAACCTGAAAAATCTATTATTTAATTCAGTAATAACATCTGTTAATCTTCGATAATAAGGTTGTAATTCTAAATTTGGATATAACCAAGAAACATAACTATCTCGTATAGTATCTATGTCCTTATTCGGATCAAAAACAGTAGCTTTTTCTAAATGTGCTTTTGTCCCTTGTTGAATTATTTTTTCACAATCTTCTTCTGAAAATATTGATTCAGTAAAAGCCCAATCTTCTAATTCATCTAATTTAAATGGCCAAACTGTAACTTTTCTATCTATCTTCATACTTTAAACCTCACGTTCCCTGACATGGTAATTCTATAATCGTCAGTTCCATAAAAAGGATAAACACAATGAAAAAGTTTTGCTGGAAAAATTAACATCTTTTGCTCCCATGTTTTATCTACGGGAAATTGTACAGTTTCTATATTACCTAAAAAACCAGAATACATAAACTCAACAAATCCAGCACACTCAAGGTTTGAATCTTTACCAGGAGATATTCTTTTTTGTTCTTCTCTTAGATACGGAATTTGTAAAAAAATTATAAAAGAAAAAATACCATCATGATTATGTATTGGATTAAATTCATGTTTTTTTTGGAAATTTACCCATAAACTTGTTAATTTTAATAATCTATCTTCTGTATTACAATTAAAATCATAATTCATATATTTCATTAAAGAAGGTTCATTACCTATTTCATCTAAAAGATAATTTTCTAATTTAGATGTATGTTTATCTAGCCTGTATTCTTGTTCAATATTACCAGCTAAATAAGCATTATGTTTTACGGATTTATCTTGAATGATTAATTTTAGATCATTAAATACTTTATCAGGTATTTTATCTATCTTTTTTATAAGCATTTCTTTGAGAAAGCTTATATACTAATTTAAGTATTATTCAACAGGATCGTCACTAAAATCAGGTTCTGTTTTTCTAAACATCCAAAGCTGTGCGTCTTCATTCCAATAAGTTTCTCTATCAGGTCTGTCAGCTGGTTTAGGTTTTGGTGGTGTCCATTCGTAGGTTGTTTTATCCAAAGTCCAAGAAGGGAACCAACAAACATCTATAAAAACATTGTCTTCTCTAAGATATTTACCATCTATATAAGCTGGCCAAACTCTTGGGTTATCAGAATCTATGCCTACAACATCTTTTCGAGAATGAAGCCATTCATCGTCAGTTCCATAAAGCTTGTTTAAAAAAGCTGAGCCTTTTTCATCAGTGTTGATTGAATCATCTGCTACTACTTGAACATCAACAACTATATCGTCAGGACCAATTTTTGCAAAGTATTGTGCCATTATGATGTGTAACTCCCTGAACCTGTAAACTTAACAATAGTATTATCTCCACTTGTCGTTACAGTTGGACTTCCTGTTGTAACACCTGAATAACTTTTTGTTGGCATTTTTAAAATTACAACACCGTCTCCGCCAGGGCCACCCGATGAGTTGTTAGATCCTCCGCCGCCTCCGCCGCCGAGTCCGTCTGTTCCTGGTTGGCTAGGTCCATTTCCTCCGCCACCAGTTCCTCCTGGAGCTCCTCCACCATTGTGGGTTCCTCCTCCGCCGCCTCCAGCATAAGTTACTGAAGAACCCGTGATTGAAGATGCTGCTCCATTTCCTCCTGGAGCACCTGATGTGTTATTCGATCCTGTTCCAGGTTGGCTAGCACCACCGCCGCCACCGCCACCGCAAGGGCCACCTTGGTTTGGTCCGCCTGGATTACCTTCTGATGGAGAATAACCTCCTTGATTACCTTCTCCTCGACCTTGTTGGAAAACTCCTCCGCCTCCAGAGCCACCGCTTTCAGCAGCAGATCCGTTACCTGAAGCTCCTCTTCCTCCGCCTGATGCAGGATAAGATATTCCTGTACCACTAAGATTACTTGCAGCACCTGATGATCCAGGAGATCTGTTAGCTCCTGCTCCACCGCCACCAACTGTGACAGTATAAGTTACATCGGGATCCACTTCGGTAGAAGTCGTTCGGAATCCTCCCGCTCCTCCTCCAGCTTGTCCACACCCTCCAGGCGAAGAGCCTCCAGCTCCTCCTCCAGCTACAACTAAATACTCCATAGTGTATGGTGATCGTCCACCAGAGGTTAAACCTAATCCTCTTGCGGATCCTGCTCCAAAACTTCCTAATATTGGCATCCTTTTTATCCTCCTAATTTATTACGCAAACTGTGTTTGAGAAGCTAAAACTGTAAACGCAGCATCTCCAGTTTTTATAATAGTGTATGAATAAACATCTAAAGAACTCGCATTACCTGCAGTTGGCGCAGAGCCACCTTGGTATTCAGGAGTAACAGAAGAACCATCAATTGTAACTGCATTATTGTAATAAGGTGTACTACCATTTTTTACAATGTGAGCTATGGTGATTGATTCTCCAGCATCCATAATGTTGTTTAAAGAGTTTGATCCATCTCCTCTTATGTTTAAAGTCCAGTTAGCTGCAGCGTCAGAAGTAAAATTTAAAACTGCTTGTGTTATTACATCGTAGTTTATAGTTCCTGTGGCAGCCGTTGCTGTAGTAGTAACTTTTTCAGCAGTTTGTTGAATCGCTGCTGCACCTAAAGATACTCTTCCTAATCCTTTTCCTGCAAAACTTAAATCAACATTTGTATCGCCACCTGTAGCAGTAATGCTAGGAGCATTTCCTGTTGCAGCGTTTGTTACATCGATTTGGTTAACAGCAGATCCAGTAGTTTGAAATATAATCTGTTCGTTTCCGTTCTCATCTCTAATTCCATGAGCATCATCAATGTCAATATTGTGAGAATTTGTGTCAAGATTTCCACCAAGTTGCGGTGTAGTATCTTCCACAACATCTTTTAAGAAAAATACGTCTACTGCATTTGTCCCATCAACATAAATTACGTGAGTTTTTCCTTCAACAAGAGTAACGCCTGTACCACTAGCCGTTTTAAAAGTTAGCGTATTACCTGATCTTGTTGTTGCGTCCTGAACGATGTAAGTTTTTTCTATACTATCTGGACAAGTTACAACTCTTGTTCCTGCTAAAGTACCTGTAAGTTTTAGTACTGCATTTCTTGCGTTTGATATTGTTCCGTTAGTCATAGCAAGTGTAACGTCAGATGAAGCACAATCGATCGCTTCAAAACCTGCAATTGCTTGTTGGACTAAGTTTAAGTTTGTATTTGTTTTATCGCCCCATGTTCCAGAGTTTTCCCCTGTTACCATTAGCTCTAGTTTTAAATCTGTTGAATAACTTGATGCCATAATTTTTATCCTTTATAATTGTTATAATTTTATTTCTATTAAGCTGCCTTGTCAACTACCGTCCAAGTTGGACTTGTTCCAGGGTCAACAATCTCCCATGCATTAAGCCCTATTGTACCAGTTGCAGGTGTCATTGTCACTCCTGTAGGTGTTGCAGTATCACTAATTCCTGCTAAGAAATCACCAATTTGTATAGTTCCTATGCTAAATCCTGTTGCGTTTATTCTTACATTTGTAAAGGCGTCTTCGTCACCTAATGATATAGCTAAAGATTGGCCACTTACTGTTACATTAGCGTTTCCTGTTATTGCTTCTGTTCCAATAGAAAATGTTGCTACTTGACCTGTTGGGAAAACATCAATTGAAGGAACAATTGCTTCTTCTCCACCTATTCCTATATCAGTACCTTCACCTTGACCCCATTGACCTTCACCCCAAGGAGCATCACCCCACGATGTTGCTGAAGCTGTTGTAACTTGAACTGCTACTAGTTCCCCTCCAAAAACTGTTCCCATTGAAAATGTACTTGAAACACCTGATTCGATTATTACAGGAATTACTGTTGCACCTAAAGATGTAGCTGATTGAACTCCTGTTAATTGGACATTTGCATCACCAATATGAACTGTATCAGTTCCAACAAATACAGTTACTCCATCTCCTACGCCCCAGAAACCTTGACCCCAAGTTTCAGTGCCCCATTCATCATTTACAGGAGATGTAACTTGTACTGTTACTAATGGACCCGCAAATGGATTTGCTGTTGCTGTAGTTACTGCTGAACCTGTAGGGGAGATGTCTACCGATGTTCCTCCAACAGCTCCTGCTAAAGTTACAGTTCTTCCAATACCAGTTACACTTACATTTGCATCTGCTGTATTTGCTTCGTTACCTAATGAAGCTGTTAAGGCAATACCTGTAACATCTATATTAGGGTTTGCTAAATCACCCCAATCTCCTGAACCCCAAGTAAGACCGCCCCAACCAATGTTTATTTCATTTGTAACAGAAACTGATGCTAACGATGTAGCAATTTGAATACCATTTGGAAGAACAGAACCACCAATACCCCATGCTTCTTCTCCCCAATTTTTTCTTCCCCAACCTCTATTAAGAATTCCTTCAGCTTCTTCTGTTCCAATTGTAAATGTTAAGGCTTGCCCTGAAGGACTTGCAGTGACGTCAGTAACTTGACCCCATTCGTTTACACCCCATTGTTTTCCACCCCAACCTTGTTCTGGAAAAGCTTCAACAGTTGCAAGAGTGGTAGATAATGCTTGTCCACTTAATGAGGCTGTATTTATTAAACTTGCCCAACTATTAGATCCCCAAACATTAGCTCCCCAAGTGTCTTGAGTAATATCAAAAATACCACCCATGCCAATGCCATGGACATAACATAAATAAAAAAAATCTGTTTCTGATGAAGGAGTTATTTCAACGTATCTGGTAGTTGCAGCATTGAAAGTTGTAGTGTTGGTATAATTTGCTTGGTTACTAGCTCCGTCAAGATAATAAGTAACACCTGACGAAATTATTCCAGACGTACTTGTATTTGTAGAAAAAACTAATGGATGATTATTATTTGAACTTGCACTTTGATCAAAACGTAAAGTTGCATCTTTGACCCAAGAAACAGTTCCAGGACCTGTGGAGTTTCTAACACCATCTAAATAAAAGACGTTGCCTGTTCCTCCGCCGTAAAGGTTACCCGACGCTACGGTAACTGTATAAGTTAATTCTGCCATAGCATCGGGCTCCTAAATTATGCGATTCTTAATATAGCGGCGCTCGATGTAAAGTTTGGAAATTGAATTGTAAAAGTTCCAGAAGTTGCAGTTTTATCTGCACCAAAATCTAAAACACAAACTGCTTTGTTAGCCTCAGTTGAGTTATAGATTAAAGCACCTCTCGCAGTAAGTGTTACTCCTGTGAAAGATAAATCTGCAAAGTCCACAATTGCGACTCCGCCTGTTGCTAATGAAGTTTGTTGTGAAGCAAGAGTTCCACCTTTTGCAGCATACTGACCAGAAGCAGATACTTCTCCTCCTGTAATATAAGCTGTAGTTGCTGCACTTAATGTTGCAGTTGATTTATATAATGCTAGTTTAAAAACATCACCACCATTTTCTAAATCATGAACTCCTTCTAAAATTTCTTTCTTAAAACTGTTGCAAACTGCTTGTGTAATTGCCATGTTAATTTCTCCTTATAAATTTTAATTGTTCGGTGAAGGTGCAGGTATTTTAACCCTAGGCACCCCATCCGTGTACTCGTCTCTACGTCTTCTGCCCATTTGCTCCAACGCAAAACTTTGTATAGATACATTATACTTGTCTGAATAGATTTTGTACATATCCATCGGTCCTTTTAAAAACTCATAAGCTTGAACCATTACTGCATTAAATAACAAATCAGGAGCATTCAGGGACAAATAGGTCTCAGTATTTGTAGATGTTAAAGCGTCAGGTGAATATATATAGCTCAATTGAACTTTGTATTGAGCATCTGGTGCAGGTGCCATAATAATTGTAGTTTCCTTCCAATTAGCATAATATTTCGGCACTCCTGTAGCCCCTGTTGAATTAAATTCAAATATAAAACTAGTATCTCTTTTTTCAAGATATTCTTTTGTGGTTGGAGTTTGTGTAGTATCAAACACTAAAACAGCCCTAACAATAATTGAAGTTCTTGATGAAGTACCTGGAGCATTAGGTAAATCTAAATAAGGTGAATTTATATTTACATTGGCCGTTGCATATTCTCTTGTATAATCAGCATCAACTTCTCTAAAAATTCTCATTTCAGCATCTCGTATCATAGATTGTAAAATAGAATCAGTAAGAACAGAACTTCCAACTTCTGTATAATCTCTTACCTTTTGTAATAATTCAGCAAACGTCATGATATACTTATTGTAACACTCCCCATGGTTGACTGTAACCGTCTTTTGTTATTTTCTGTATTAGCATCCGTAGAGGGTCGCATTCCATCAGACGTAAATTGTCCTGGCCAAAGAGCAGGATTAAGATCAACTACAACAGGTGCTGCTCTCTGAGGTCTAGAATTGTACAATGCTTCAGGATCTGCTCTGTGTGGTTTTGGATCTAGTTGTGGGTGTTTTCTTTCAAATTCAGATATATGCACTAGTGAACCATTCCATTCCTTGACCATTTCTCTGTAGGGAAATTGTTGTCCCGATCTGTCGGATATTGACTTTGCGTATTTACCTCTTGCGTATGCCATAATTATCCTTGTGGGTAATAAACATTAGGAGAAATATAAACAGATGTTCTTTGTCCGTCTTCTTCTAACGCTCTTTTTAGTTCATCTTCGTATAATAATTTTAATGCTTGAATTCTATCTGGTGCAATTTTTTGTGATAAGTAAAAAGCTAATCCAGATACCATGCATGGAAAAAATCTAAAAGGCATGTCAGCTGTATTAGTATAGGCACCTACATCTTCGATTCTTGCAAGATAATAATAAAATATATTTGTAACTGCGCTCGTATCTGGAGCTAGATATAAACTGATAGTTGGTGTTAATTGTCTATCTACATAATACTGAGATGGAGTTCCTGTTTGTGTTTTATTTGGAATCGCAATATATTCAGATCTAGATATTTTTGTTAAGGTTTGTTGGTTTCCTCCAGACACTGTAACAACAGCTTCAAGCACGTCATTACAATCGCTTGGTGTTGTGTAGGTTACAGAACCATTTACAAGAGTTTCTGTTTTAGATTTTACTTTCCAGAGATTTATACCTCTGTTACCCCATTCAGAAAATAAAAGATTTAAACTTCTTCTAGCAGATCTGATATCATAACCAGAATTAGTTCTTACACCACATCTTTCGTAAGCCTCTTCAATAATCTCATCAATTGATGGATTAAAACTTGTAGTTCCTGAACTAGCCATTTCATCCTTACGCTAATATTTTTTCTTGTAAATGTTTAGGTAGATTTTTTTGTTTACCAACAAGTTTACCTGTTTTTGCTTTCATTGGTTTTTTCATTTGTCCACCACCCATTTTACCTTGAGCTTTTAATTTTGCAGTGGCACCCATAAGACCACCACCCATTTTTGTATGTACTTTTATTCTTCCGTTTTTCATTACATTACTCCTTTAAAGTTTCCGCCTTTAACAGCAGCACCCATTCCTCTGCAGATACCACCTTCAGACATTTTTAAAATTGTACCACCAGCTAATTGTTTTCTTCTTTTAATAAAATCAGAAGCACTAGTGTTCTTTTTTTTAGTCATTTCTTTTAATGCTTTTAAATATTTTTTGTAT
>CEVB01031409.1_pt1 | contig 13532 bp, 17 predicted proteins | sample 531381 | NCBI WGS metagenome assembly CEVB01 (sample SAMEA2622763, study PRJEB7988) | marine metagenome | biome: marine biome (ENVO:00000447); feature: surface water layer (ENVO:00002042); material: "saline water (ENVO:00002010), including plankton (ENVO:xxxxxxxx)" | depth 5 m | reverse complement strand
ATTTTGAAGCAAATAATATTCTCACCGAAGAAGAAATACAAAAGATTATAGATTTAGGTGAAAGTTTAAATCCTCAAGAAGGAGAGATTTATCAACAAGGTAAAACTAAAGCAAGAGATAGTCATATTTCTTTTATTGATAATAATTTACAGAATAGATGGATATATGATAAGTTTATCGCCGCAATAAGATTAACAAACAAAGCGGCAGACTGGAACTTTCATCATTCTGAAATAGAAAAACTACAATTTACAAAATATGGACCTGGTCAACATTATGACTGGCATACTGACCAGCATATTAAACCTTATCCTAATGGGTTAACTAGAAAGATGTCATTTAGTTGTTTATTGAATGATGATTATGAAGGTGGTAATTTTTTAATTGAGACCAGAGTTAAACCTGTAGTGCCTTATGAAAAAAGAATACATACAATTTTACCGAAAAAGAACTTGACAATCTTCTTCCCATCGTTTATGTTTCACAAAGTAGAACCAGTAACAAAAGGTATGAGATATAGTTTAGTAGGATGGATATGCGGCACACCTTTCAAATGAACGAATTTGATGCTTATAAAATTTACCTTGCTTTTAAATTACACTTCACTAGTGAGAAGTATGATATTACAAAAACTAAAGGTGCAGTAAAATTTAAAAAAGAAAGTTTTTATAAGCGACAAGACCAACTCTCTTTTCAAAGACTTGCTGAAGAGTTTAACGATGATACACTTCCTAAATTTTTAATCGCTAATCATATTGATGGTAATATATGGGGCGGTGTATTTCGATATGAAGAGGCAGTAAGAGTTTATCATAAGTGGGAAGGTCGAATACAAAGTTTAACAGAAAACTTTAAAACAGATTTAGAAAAGATTGTTTTAGAACTTGCCGAAGAAGATATGAATAAGTTTGATAAATGTTTTGTAATCAAAGATGGTCAACACCCATTACTATTAAAGATGTATAGTAGAAAAGAAGTAAACATCGAAACGATTATCATGCTAGACGGCATTAATAAATTTTTATCATATTGGAACAAAGAACTTGCCGATGACTTCTTCTGGATAAAAGAACGGCAAAAGATACTAAAATATAAACCTTTTTTACATTTTGATGTTGACAAATGTAAGGACTTGTTCTATAGTAGAAAAAGATTGTACGATACTAACTTGTGTTAGTAGATATATAATCACACTACTTCATTTCGTGGAGTGTCTGCAGTTTTACCATTTGCGGTTAGTTCTAGCAGAGTGAGTGAGAAAACTAAAAGGTGCAAGGTCTTTTTGATGCTTTTTTGCCTCTACAAAATAAAAAGCATCAACTTTATATTATAAATAGTCTCATATTATGATTTTGTGGATACGACAATTTATACAACGCAAATACGAGGTAAATACAAATGAGTACATTCGAAAACTTAAAAAAGTCTAATGATAATCTTTCAAGACTTTTATCTGAAGTTGATAAAATCAACACTCCCAAAAACGATAGCAATAACTCATCACAAGATGATAGATTTTGGAGACCTGAGTTAGATAAATCTGGTAACGGTTATGCCGTAATTAGATTTCTTCCTGAGTCCGAAGGCGAAGAGTTGCCTTGGGTAAGAATATGGAATCATGGATTTCAAGGTCCTACTGGTAAGTGGTATATTGAAAATTCTCTTACTACTTTAAATCAGAAAGATCCTGTATCTGAATATAATTCTGTATTGTGGAACTCTGGTACTGAGGCAAATAAAGAGATTGCTAGAAAGCAAAAGCGAAGACTTTCTTATATCGCTAATATTCTAGTAGTGTCTGATCCTAAGCACCCAGAGAATGAAGGTCAAGTCAAACTGTATAAGTTTGGTAAAAAAATCTTTGATAAAATTATGGATAAAATGAAACCACAATTTGAAGATGAACAACCTACGAATCCTTTTGATCCGTGGAAAGGTTGTAACTTTAAATTGAAAGTTAGAAAAGTAGAAGGATTTACGAACTATGATAAATCAGAGTTTGATAGTTCTACTGCAATCTTTGAAGATGATGGTAAGATTGAGACACTTTGGAAGTCTCAGTACAAACTAGCACCGTTCTTAGATGCATCTAACTTTAAATCTTATGATGAACTAAAAGCGAAACTTGACTTAGTGCTAAATGTCTCAGCAAGTGCAACACCAACTGCACCTGTTCAAGAGAGTGAGAGAACTATCTCTACCGTGTCGAGTCCTTCCGTAGCACCTGCATCTGTAGGTGAACATTCAACAGTAGTTGAAGAAGAAGACGATGAGGCAATGTCGTACTTTTCTAAACTAGCAAACGAATAAAGGCAAATCTTCAGCGACTAGTCGTGCCTTGAGGTGTGATTTAAATACTACCTCGAAGAAGTGGACAACCAAAGGAGATAGAAAACATTACTTAGGCGTCTGCTATGCGGCATAAGTATTTTCGGAGAGGGGTTTCATACCCCTCTTTTTTTTACCTGATAGATAGTCTCTATTTTATAAATATCTATGTCAAAGAATAATAATAGGGACAACAATGAATTATACCAACGCAGTAATTACTTTTATTTTTGCGATGTTTTTGATGGGCGGCATTGCATTCGGCAATCCTGTAGTAACGGAATCAACTTCTAATTCTACAGTTAACACTACTGGTAAAACAGAGACTACAGTAAAGTCTCCACCACCAAGTGCTATATCACCATCAATCAATACATCTAATAGTGACCTCTGTACTGTTGGTTTTTCCGGAGCAGTTCAAACACAAGTATTAGGATTTTCAGGAGGGTCTGCAGTAAGAGACCTAAACTGTGAAAGACTAAAACTATCCAAAACACTTTATGATATGGGTATGAAGGTCGCCGCAGTATCAAATCTTTGTCAAGATGAAAGAGTTTTCAAAGCAATGGAAATGGCAGGAACACCTTGCCCGTTTATGGGTAAGATAGGAGACGAAGCAAAACAACTTTGGGAAACTTATCCTGAACTAAGACCTGAAAGAATGAAAAAAGAAGAGCAAAGAAATGACACACTCAAAGGTGTTGGTATCGGTATTAGTTTTTCTACTCTCCTTGCTTTACTGCTCCTCTAGTAGTATTGCAAATCAAGATTTAATAGACACTACTGATCCTAACAATTATGTAGAACACAATATCTGTGATGACTGTTATGTTCAGGTCCCACTACCTTTTGCATTTCCTTTTTACGATAGAACATTTGAACATTCAGTAATGTTCTCTAATGGTGTTGTAGGTTTCTATGATACCGAGTTTGGCACAAACAGATATAACGGAAGTATTGTCAATCGTTTTTGTTGTAATGGTTATGACTTGGGAGATACATACACAGGTACAATTCGAAGTGCATGGTCATATGCAATATTTCCTTTATGGACAGATTTAATAGATTACGGTAATGGTCGTTTTCTAACTCAAGGAACAGAGGACTATCAAAGATATGTTTGGGAAAACTTATCAGAATATTCAAGAACTAATAATTTAAATACAGTAGGTGTAGAGATTAGACCTGATGGTTCTTTTAGTTTATATCAATGGGAGATAGACTTAGACAGACATTCATATACCATAGGTTCTACAGGTGATTTAACAAATGGTGTAATTCGTATACCTGGTTTAGATACTAGTGGTACACCACCATATGGTAGTGCCGCTACAGATTATTATAATGCAAACATAATGGATTATAGTAATCAAGATACTGCTACACAAGAGGCAATCGTAAGAGCAATCGCAAATACAGGTGCCATGTGTTTAGTTGATCCTTTATGGGATACATCATGCACAGGTTACGCAACCGCATATGCAGAATATATTTTTAATGCATCATGCGTAGCAGATGGTTTATATGACCCAGGTTGTCCTAACTATGATGATGCAATAGATGACTTTATAGAAACTCAATGTGCAACAAATCCTTTATACTCACCTACATGTTCAGGATATGCTGAGGCAATAGCAGATAGAGATAATCCTGATGCAGTTGATGATGATGGTGTTTTAACACCTGATGAAATTGCTGAAGATTTAATGGAAGAGTTTGAGAACTTAGATCCTTTAGATGATTTTATAGATGATGGTAGTTTTTCTATTTCAGATGTATTAGATACTGAAGATGATATAATTGTGTTTGCTATACCTGAAGATGATTTTCAATCAGACTTCTTTGTAGAAACTTTACCAGAGATGCCTGAGATAGATGAGATGCCTGAGATGATAGAATTACCAGACCTTAATATATTCGATGAACTACCTTCAATAGATGATACAATGATTATGGAACTTCCTGAAGAACTAGTTGAAGAGTTTAGTGAAATGTTAGAAACTATGCCAGAGTTAGAAACTGAAGTAATAGAAGAACCTGTAGTTGAAAATATAGAAGTCGAAACAGAAAACACAGTTGAAGAACCAACTACCAACGAAGAACCTATTGAAGAAACAACTGAAGAGATGCCTGAAGAAATGCCTGAAGAAACTACTGAAGAAGAAACGACTGAAGAAACAGTCGAGGAAGAAACGGTAGAAGAAGAAACTACCGAAGAAGAACCAACTGCAAACGAGGAACCTGTAGAAGAAACAGTCGAAGAAAGTGTTGAGACTGAGGTAGTTGAAAAAGAAGAAACTAAAGAAGAAAAGCAAAAGAAAAAAGAAAAGTCTAAAAAGAAAAAGATGAAAGAAATCATTGCTAAAAAAGTCGCAGAATTAACTGTTAAACAAGCAGAGGCGGCAAGTTATGAAGAACAAGCAAACATACAAAATTACATTACTGCCTTACTTGCTTTCAATGCCGACTTTGGTAAATATAGAATATTCTTAGCAGATGCGATAGGATATCCTGCCGCAGATTTATACATACAACAACAAAATGTTGCAACGAATCCTAGTGCTTTAAGAATAGGACTTGCAAACGAAATACTGCATAACAAAATGGTTGATATGCAATATGAAAACATAAAGGATTAATAAATATAGATATGACAAATAAGAGAATTGATATCAGCGATGATAGTGCGATTAGTATGCCTGTTCGTAACATGCTCGCCATTATTGGTGCAGTTGCAATAGGTGTTTGGTCTTACTTTGGGATCAACGAAAGACTAAATCAAAACTCTACAAAGATTACTTTGATGGAGAATGATGTAGAAGAAAATACTGAATTTAGAATAAAATGGCCCAGGGGTGAGATGGGAAGTCTACCCGCCGATAGTGAGCAGTTTATGTTGATTGAGGATCTTTATGGAAGTGTAGAGAAGATAGAAAAAAACCTTGAGCAAAATATGACTAATAAAGTTAACATTGAGTTTTTACAAAAACAAGTTGAAAAAATTTTAGAAGATGTTGAAAATTTAAAAGATGCTAATAGAGAAATAGTTTATAAGAACGGAAGTTAGACGAGAGTAAAATGATAGAAACTGTAGTAGCATTGTGTTTATGGATAGCAGGTGAGATGCACGAACATAGAATACAACCAGCAATGTCTGAATGCCTTAAAGGTAAAAGAGTGGCAGAAAGACAATTAAATGGTTCGGGTAATGTGCAGTATAAATGTATTAAAACTGAAGCAGAAATTGAAACAGATAAATTAGGTAATGTTCATATTAAAAAATTAATTACTGAGGAGTAAAATGGCAGAAATAGATGTAGCAGGAATCAAAGTTAAAGGTGGTAAACTTTTAATTATACTACCACTTATAGGAACACTACTTGGTGGTTTATGGGCAGGGTTTGAACTCTTTAGTAGATATCAACAAATGGAACAAAAGATTAATGAGTATGTTGCTCCTGACCTATCTGAGTTTGATAAAAATCTTGCTTTAGTTACCGAAGAAATTAATTTATTCAAAGAAGAAATACAAATCATCAAAGAAAGCATTACTGAAACTGTAGGTTATGCTAGAGATATGAAACACTCTATGAGAGATGATTTAACTCGTATAGAAAAGATTGTAGACCAAGTCGAAGATGATGTCAAGCAAGTTGAAACAGATGTAAGAGATATGATAGACATTGCGGATCAAAGATTTGATAATAAAAGAGATAGAGTAAAATCTGATATAGATACACAAATGAAAGACTTGGAAGAAAGACTTAATAAAAAGTTACAAAGAGCATTAGATAATCCTTTAGCAAATTAAGAGTTAGTATTGTTATGACCTATGTGGTCGATGAAAAGTGCATTAAATGTAAATTAATGGATTGCGTAGAAGTATGTCCTGTTGACTGCTTTTATGAAGGTGAGAATATGCTTGTTATCAATCCTGAAGAATGTATTGATTGTGGTATATGTGAACCTGAGTGTCCTATCGAGGCAATCGTACCTCAAGATGCGGCAAGTAAATTAATGATAGATGTTAATAGAGAATATTCTAATATATGGAATAATATTAGTCAAAGTAAAGAAAGTCCTTATGGTGATAAATTAAAAGATGAACCTAACAAATACGAAAAATACTTTAAAGAAAATATTAAACCGAAAAACTAGTACCACAACCGCAAGAAGATTTTGCCATTGGGTTTTCAAATACAAATGAACTACCCCATATTTCTTTTTTATAATCTAATTCCATACCTCTGAGATAAAGTTCATTCATTCTATCAATTAATAATATATCATCAATAATCATATCTTCTCTATTATCTTCATCTTCAAAAGACCACTCATATTCAAAACCTGCACACCCACCACCTTTAACTTGTAAACGAACAAACTTTTTGTTATGTTCTTTGAGTAGATGTTTTAAATGACTATATGCATCGTCTGTTAATTGTATCATGATTTCTAACTAGCAACTAAGGTCTCAAACTCCTCTATAAAGTCTTGTACTAATTCTCTACGAAGAATTTTGATTTGTCGCTTACTTTCGTTTCTTTCTTCTTCATATTGTTTATTAGTTATTGCCGTTGCACCCACACCATTGTTAACAATAATTTTAATTTTAGGATCGCCTGATGTTTGATTTCTTTCATAATGATGTATGCCACTAGAAGATGAATTTTCAGTATATAGTTTCCAATCACCTGAAGTATCAGGACTTGTTTTAGCATGATTACTATAACTATTAGGCATGTAGAAAGTTACTGTATTGTATTCTGTAAATGAGTGAGGGTGAGTAGCACCTACACCACCATTTATTTTATCTTGTGCGATAGCATAATTTATATCTGTATAGACAGGATAAAAGTAACCTCTGTAACCTGCGTAGTTAGTATCTGTTCCATATACTTGATAAGGTCCAGGACCACCATATTTTCTTTCTATAACTTTTGCTAATTCTCTTTCAGATAAACACCAATCTTCATAGATATCATGTATTTCATTAGTTACTAAAATAATCCATGCTAGTTTACTATCACCAAAAAACTTTTCAGCAACTATATCAGGTCTATCACCATCTTTAATATCATAACTATCATAAGCAAAAGCATTGTCTCTAAATTTAGATTTTAATGCAACTCTTCTAATTATATCTTTTGTTACTATGATATTAGTTTTACCACCTACTTCATAAGTTGTAGTTGCAGGTGGTGTTAAGTCATATAACATTTCAGGAAATTTTCTAAAGTAACTTGACATATTAGAATCCTTCAGCAATTCTATGTTTAGTCATAGGTTCGATTTCTCTAAAGTTCATCGTACATTGTATTTCTGTAGGCATACCATCTCTAGTAGTTGCCCATACACCAGTTGATGTGTAGTTAGTTGTAAAAGATGTAAGAACACATGTAGATATTCTATGAATGAATGGGTTGTGGTCTTCTTTAAATCTTATTGAAATATCAAACAAAGAAGGAAATGAAAAGAATAATCCACTAGGTACTAATTCTGGGTGCATATGAAATCTAAATGTTCGAATGATATTATCTATTGCTTGTGCCTCTGCCTCACTTCTTGCCGCAAACTCATAGACAAAAGAAAATTCTCTAAATGACATATCATCAAATCTTTGTTCTACATGTTGATTAGCAACTCTTCTTGTTGAGACAGTTAGAATATTTCCTAATTTTAATCCAAAAGCATCAGGTATCATTCCTGCAGTTTCGGCAACAACTCTCGCCATATCACCACCTTGTTCTCTCATTAACTGGTCTCTACTTGCAGGGTCTTGTGCTTTTTTAATTAATCCTGATATACCACCACTTCTATTAAATAATCCTGCAACTTGTCCTAGTGCGGCACCACTATAGTTTGCATTTGAACCCATCTGAAAAGAGTTAGGAACTTGTAATGCGATAGAAGAATTTAACTTCTTCATTTTTCTAGGACCTTTAAATATCTGATCCGCTACAGACCCTATACCTTCAGTACCTTGTTTCGCAACTTGACCTGCAGTCTTATTAACTTTTCCTACGCCGCCTGTAAATAAATTAGCAAGTGCGTTAAAATCTGATGCAACATTATCTCTAATTTTTTGTCCTATATTTGTACTGCCTGCTTGTTGTCCTTTAGGTGCAGTATATGAGACAGGTAATCCTTCAGTTGTTTGAGCGGCAAGACTTGAAAATTCTGTAGTCTCATCTACGAAGATGTCAAATATAACATGATGGTCTAATTCCATAGGAGCATCAACACCCATTTCAAGTGGGTATGATAATCCATTTACTGCGTATTTGTGGGGTCTACCTGCAGTAGCGGGTTCTCTACTATCTGTTAGAGAGTGACCTCCTACTACATCGTTTACGAATTTTCCTATTGCTCTACCGAATGCCATGTATTTAACACCTATAAATATTTGTCATAGTATATTTATATGAGTTTGAGAGATGCCATACAAAGGAAGATACACACCTTTAAATCCTAAGAAATATAAAGGTAATCCAACAACAATTATTTATAGGTCTTTAATGGAAAGAAGATTTATGAGATATTGTGATACGCATGAAAACATTATTCAATGGAGTAGTGAAGAGTGCGTTATACCTTATGTTTCGCCTATAGACAGGCGCATACATCGTTATTTCGTAGATTTCTATATGAAAGTAAGAACACAAGAAGGTACGATTAAAGAGTATCTAGTAGAGGTTAAACCTAAGAAACAAACTAAACCCCCACCTAGAACACCTACTAAAAAAACTAAAAGATGGTATGGTGAGGTAAAAACATGGGGTGTTAATGAAGCAAAATGGAAAGCGGCAACAGAATTTGCTAAAGATAGACAATGGAACTTTGTAATTCTAACTGAAGAACATTTAAAGTAAAGGTATAAATACTATTATGGCGACTAAAGATGTACTAGGACAAGTAAGACAAAATGCTGGTAATGTCCAGAAGTCTAGTCAATGGTATGTAAACCAAGTTAGAAAACTTATAGGTGGTACATATCCAGCACCTAGATTTCAAGATGACTACAAGCGAAACTTGACAAATAGAATTTTGCCAGGTCGTATGTATTTGTTTAAATATGACCCAGTAGGAAAAGGTACAACTGGGTTGCCTTATTATGATACTTTTCCTTTGGTAATACCATGGGATGTGCAAGGCGATAAGTTTATAGGTATTAATTTTCATTATCTGTATCCTTTAGTAAGAATACAGTTGTTAGAAAAACTAAGTCAGTATAAAGTAGGAACTACAGACTTAAATACTAGAATAAGAGCAGACTGGAGAATATTAGGAAATATTTCAAGATTTAAAGAAGTAAGACCTTCAGTTAAAATATATTTGAGAAAACAAGTGAGAAGTAGATTTTTGTTTATACAACCTGATGATTGGACAACTGCATCTATATTACCTACTGAAAAATTTGTAGGTGCTGGTAAGTCTAGTGTATTTGTTCAGAGTTCTAGAAAAATGAGAAAGAGAAAGTAATGGCATTACAAGAATTTATAGCAAATGCTAAACTTAGAGATTTTGCAAGGTCAAGTAAATATCTTGTCATTGTTGATTTACCTAGAGGACCGTCAGCAAATCAAAACGGTGGTGCAAATCAATTAGCATCGTTACTTAGAACTTTCGGAGTTTCAGGTGCCGATAGTTTCGCACAAAATTTTAACAGAGCAAACGGTCAATATCTATCTTCACTATTTGCTGAAGTAACTGCCTTACCTGCACAAAACATAGATAGTAAATTACATAAAGTTTACGGACCTGGTAGAGAGATACCTTATGGTAGAAGTTATACACCAGTCAATATGACTTTTTATTTAGATGCTGGTTATGTACTAAAAGAATTTTATGAATCCTGGCAAGGTATGATATTTAATGACCAGACTTCACATATGAATTACTACAATGAATATACTACTAATGTTCATATACTTGCTTTAGATATGAGAGAAGGTAGATTTGGAACAAGAGGATCTTTTTTAGAAAATGTAGGCACACTACAAAACAGTATTATACAAGCAAGATATCAATGTACCCTTGAAGAGTGTTATCCTAAAACGATAGCAGAGATTCCTTTAGGGGCGGCGACTAATGATGTCGCTAGATTAAATGTTCAGTTTCAATATAGAAAGTGGACGAATACATCTCAATTATTTGGGGTTGGTAATGTTTCTTCAACGACACATCCTGACCCTGTAAAATACGATCCCTCAACTGGACAGTTTGGGACATAGTGATTAAATTATAAGGAGAAATAAATGGCACTACCAAAAATAAATGCGCCAACATATGATTTGAAACTTTATAGTGATGGTCGAACAATTAAGTTTAGACCTTTTCTAGTGAAAGAGCAAAAAATATTGTTGATGGCGGCAGAGGAAGGAAAACCTGCCGATATAATGAATGCTCTTGGAACGATAGTTAAGAATTGCACATTCGACCAAGTAGATCCAGAAAAAGTACCTCTATTTGAAATAGAAAATATTTTTTTAAGACTGAGAGAAAAGTCTATAGGAGAGGTAGCAGAGTTTAAATTAAAGTGTAGAGATGAAGAGTGTGGAGGAGTTACTCAAACAGGTGTAGATTTATCTAGTATCACATTACAAGGAGACGCAGTACCTAGTAATAAAATTAAAATTACTGATAACATTACTGTTACTATGAAATTTCCTACAATGAAAATGTTAGAAAGTATGGGTGATTTAACTTCAGTTGATGATAATATGAAATTTTTATCTTCAGCAATCGAAAGCATTCAACACAATGATAATGTAATAGATGTTAGAACTACTTCACAAGAAGAGTTACAAGAGTTTATTGATAGTATGACACAGGATCAATTCTTGAAAATAAGAGACTATTTTTCAAGTATGCCTAGACTAGCGAAAGATGTAGAATATAAGTGCGTGAAATGTGGCAAAGATAATGTAAGAAGTATTAGTGGATTACAAAATTTTTTAGCATAGGTCTCTCTCATGACGACCTTTTAAATTATATGCAAACAAACTTTACAATGATGCAACATCATAAGTATAGTTTAACTGAACTTGAAAATATGATTCCGTGGGAGAGAGAAATATATGTTAATCTTTTAGTTCAACACATAGAGGCAGAGAACGAAAGATTAAGAAGTAAAAAAGGATAAAAAATGGTTAAGAAACTACAACCCCAATCAAAGTATTCACAATTTGATGTAGATGGTGATGGTGTCGTGACCGATAAGGAAATTGCTATGGAAAAAGAAATGATGGAACTTGAAAGGCAAGAAGAAAAAGCAGAGGCACAAAAGAAAATGGCGTGGGTAGCAATGGTATCTATGTTAGGTTTCACTATCTTTTTATTCTTACCTATAATTCCTGATAGTAGAGTATCGGCACTTGCTGAACTCTTAGGTTTATTCTATATAGGTCAAGCATCGGTAGTCGGTGCATATATGGGATTTACTGCTTATATGAGCAAAAGTAAAACAAAGTAGAGATAACAAATGGCAGACTTTCAATCACTAGCAGATGCTATCAATGAAATGAAAGAAGAACTTAGTGGTATAGGTTCTGAACAAGTTACATTTTTAGATAGCACGGAATCTTTATCTAATCAAATGTTGGTAGTGCAGAGAGAGATGCTACAAGAATTGCAATCAATTCGTGAAGGTCTAAATCTTGAAAAAATTGCAGACGCATTGAAACCTGTTCCAGATCCTTTCGGTAAAGCACAACAAACAGAAACTACAAGAGAAGGTGCTACAGGTCAAGATACTGCAGGTGAACAAGGTACACCTGATATACAACCTGTTAAAGATAAGAAAGGTATGTCTCTACTTAAAACTATGGGCATTGCCGCCTTAGTAGCAGGAGGTGGTGCAATACTCGCCGCTTTAGGTGGGTTCTTAGATTTTGATGCTGAAGGTGTCAAGAAAAATATTCAAACATTATTATCTATTCAAGATGATGTAGGAGGTACTGGAGAGTTCTTCTTAAAAGGAGGAACATTCTTCATTGCAATGACAGGTATAGGTACAGGTCTTGCAGTCTTTGGTGCAGGTAGTGCCATTGCAGGATTATCTGATTCCTTAAACAAGTATGTAGGTAATGCAGAGTGGGCATCAAGTATCAAGAAAAATGTTTTAACTTTATTATCAATCAAAGATGATGCAGGAGGCAATCTAGAATTTTTAGCAGATAGTGGAACATTCATTATAGCAATGACTGCCATCGGTACAGGTCTTGCAGTTTTCGGTGCAGGTAGTGCCATCGGAGGATTGTCAGATGCGTTAACGAGTTTCGTAAAACCTGATTGGGCAGAAAGCATTAAAACTAATGTTTTAACTTTACTATCAATTAAAGATGATGCTGGTGGTAATCTAGAATTTCTTGCAGATAGTGGAACATTTATGGTTTCAATGGCATCTATAGGTGCAGGTCTTGCCGTGTTTGGTGCAGGAAGCACAGTTGCAGGTGCCGCCGATGCAATAACAGATTTTATAAAACCTGACTTTGCACAATCAATAAAAGATAATGTTTTAACATTACTATCAATCAAAGATGAAGCAGGTGGTAATTTAGAATTTCTAAAATCTGGAGGAACATTCTTCGTAGCGATGACTGCCTTGGGTGCAGGGTTAATTGCTTTTGCAGTAGGAGAAACTGCGGCGAGTACCGCACAAGCATTATCTAGTTTTGGGTCAGAAAATTTTGCACAACAAATAAAAGATAATGTTCAAACTCTTTTAAGCATAACTCAACTAGAAGGTATCGGAATGGATACTGCAGGATTCGTTGCAATCATGGGAGGACTATCAGCAGGATTAATTGCTTTTGCAATAGGTCAAACAGGAGCAAGTATGGCAGATGCTCTTTCTAGATTTATGACAGGCAAAGATAAATTCTCAACTGCTATCGTAGATAATGTAAAAGAACTTATGACGATATATGATATACCTGCGATTAAAGATGGTTCAGCAACAGGAGAAACTTTTGCTGAATTAATGAGTGGTATAGGTAGAGGGTTAAATGCTTTTGCAGGAGGTCAGTTAGGAAGTGCATTGAAAGGTGTAGGAGCAAGTATTCTTAATTTCTTGAAAGGTGGTGATAGTCCTATTGAAGAAATGGTTGCACTTGCCGATAACGCAAAAGAGTTAGATACTGCCTCAGATGCAATAGAAAAACTAGCAACTTCATTATCAGTTATTTCAGCAATGAAGTTTG
>CEVB01024724.1_pt1 | contig 13607 bp, 13 predicted proteins | sample 531381 | NCBI WGS metagenome assembly CEVB01 (sample SAMEA2622763, study PRJEB7988) | marine metagenome | biome: marine biome (ENVO:00000447); feature: surface water layer (ENVO:00002042); material: "saline water (ENVO:00002010), including plankton (ENVO:xxxxxxxx)" | depth 5 m | reverse complement strand
AGCTGGAGCAATGCCGCAGAATGCAGCACCGTAGCGATGATAGTTTGCCTGCAACACATAGCGAGCTGGCGCTGTTTATGATCGACCTCGATCATTTTAAATTGCTAAATGACAGCTATGGCCATAGTGTCGGTGATGAGGTATTAAAACAGCTACGACACATTATGCAGCAGGTATTCCGCCAGTCGGATTATCTAGTGCGCTGGGGCGGAGAAGAATTTGTCGCGATAGCACGCAATATCAACCGCGACGAAGTCAGTCATCTGGCGCAGCGCTTTGTCGACGCCGTGCAGCAAACACCAATATTGGTGACAGGCTGTCAACCACTGCATATCAGCTGCTCTGTCGGCTATGCCTGTTACCCGTTACCACTTGGCGAGCCCGCGATGCACTGGCAGCGCCTGCTAAAACTGGCCGATCTGTGTTTATATGCTGCCAAGTACAGCGGCCGTAACGGCTGGGTGGGCCTGGACAACTGCGCAGCCGAATTGCCACTAAGCCAAGCCGGTATTAATGCCGTGCAGATACAGGCCTGGCAGCTGCAAGGCCTGTTGCAGCTGCAGCACAGTTTTGGCGGCTCAGTTAAATGGCAAGCCTGAGTTAATGGCTTAGTTTAAGGCCAACCACGCCGGCAATAATCAGCGCAAAACAGCCCAGTTGCTTAAGCGTGATCAGCTGGTCAAAAAACACATGGTTGATAAGCGTAATGGATACCACCCCCACCGCCAGCCACACCAGATAAGCCGTCGGCGCCGGTATATCTTTTAACGATAAACCAAACAACACCAGGCTGGCGGTCATACAGGCCACGGCGAAAATGACATAAGGAATTTTGCTAAAAGAGGCCGATTTTTCGATGCCGACTAACCAGCCAGCTTCAAGTACACCCGCAATAAATAAAAGGATCCAAGACATAGTACACCCCATTTCAGTGATGGGGCCGTCCCCGGATGAAATGGAGCGGTGAGGTCGTCCTCACTTCCAGAAGGGTTAAAACGCGCGCATTTTTGCAAAACAGACCGGTAATTGCAAGCCGCTAAAACGTCTGATGGACCCGTAAAAACCGGGCAAAACGCGGTAAGCCGTGTTTGGTCAGGCCGTTATAGCGATAGGTAATGATGCTGCCAACTTCCGGCGGAGTTTGCCGTAGTGCATCGGTTAAGCCGCTGCCGATGGCGAAGGTTTTGCCATCCGGCATTTTTACCACTAAAGCCCCCACCATGCCCTGATACTTACCTTTGCCAGGCCGGTAGCCAATGACTTCAGCCTCGGTATCCTGATAGGTTTTCAGTTTCAGCAATGCATTGCTTCTGCCGGTAGTATAAGCGGCGTCCTGATGATGCAACATCAAGCCTTCGGCACCAACTTGTTCCAGTTCATGCAGTTTTGCCTGCAGCTGTTTCTTACTAGCGAGCCTGAACTGCGGCACCAGCTTTAAATAAGGGCTGTTTTGCTGCAGCACCAACTGCTGCATCAGCGTTATACGCTCGCTAAAACTGCCCGGTGCATCCGGCAGCTCGAAAATGTAATAAGCTACCTGCTGCCATTCGCTGTCAACCGGCGTGGCTTTACTGACAATACTTAATGTTTCAGCAAAGGCGTTGCGGCCCAGCCACAGCTCACCGTCTAATTTTTGTGTTGGAAAGTGCGCAACAAACCAGGCAGGTGCGGCGATAAGCTGGCCGCCACGCGAAATAAGCTGCTTGCCATTCCAGAACGCACGTACGCCATCCAGCTTTTCGCTAACCCAGTATTGCTGCACATCGATATTATCGCGGTACACCTCTGCCAACAAAAGATCGGGCTTAGCAGGCGCCGCATAGCCAGGACAACAACATAAAGTACAGCCGATAAGCAGAGTGAAAATTAACTTTTTAATCACTATTTAGCATCCTTTTATTTAAACAAAAAGTGTAGTGATTAAGTCTGTTTCAGCAAGTTTGCCATATTAACGTTGATGCTTTTACCTATGCGCTATTGCAGCACCGGTTTAAGATAACCGCTGCCCAGCTGGCGCATTTGCTGCTCAACCCAGCTCACGCGTTGTTGCAGGTAAGGTGTTAACCGGCGTGGGTCGCGTTTACGCGGGCTGGGTAACAATACCGCCAGCCGCGCAGCTTCATTGCGGCTGAGTTTACTGGCGGGCTTGCCATAGTAATACTGGCTGGCCGCTTCTACGCCGTACAATCCTTTGCCAAATTCGGCGATATTTAAATACACTTCCAGAATACGTTTTTTACCCCATACCAACTCCAGCCCCAGCGCCAGTGTGGCCTCCAGCCCCTTGCGCAACATACTGCGGCCGGGCCACAGCAACAGGTTTTTCGCCGTTTGCTGGCTGATAGTACTGGCACCGCGCAAGCCGTCACCGTCGTCAAACTGCTCCAACGCTTTTTTTATTTCTGTCATATCAACGCCAAAATGCTGCGGAAAGCGCTGATCCTCAGAGGCAACCAACGCCAGCGGTACATGCGATGGCAGCGTATTGATATCCACCCAACGCTGACTGACCGGATACGGGCTTTGCAGCATAAAGGCTGACGTAGGCGGCGCAACGAACCGCAGCAGCAATAACAGCAACAGTACAAGCAGCAGTAATGCCAGCATACCGCGCCAACATACAAACCAGATCCAGCCGATAAAACCGCGTGTACCCTGAGCCATTAATCCTCGCTTCACCGATGCCTGTTATTAGCTGCGCTGTAAATCGCCACTATCTTCGCCAGCCATTATGCGGCATCTTACTGAACTGACACTAAATATAGAATGAAAAGCCGCCTCTGGCCGTTTTATAGCCATCACCTTACTTTACTCAGGCTAAGTTAAGCTTGTTTTGTTACTACATCAGCTATGGTTTATCTGTACTGTGTTAACTGGAGAATGCCTTTATATGCCGGCTGAGCTGCTTATTCTGTCTAACGCTAAAACTATTGCCCAGCGCATTGTCGACAAGACCGGCGGAGACATCCGGCTGGCACTGCCGCTAGGGCTGGGCAAAGCCAATACCATCGTTAATGCGTTAACCGACCTGGCTGTTGCCGACCCGTCTATCAAACTGCATCTGTTTACCGCGCTAACCTTACAACACCCGCGCCTGGCAAGCGACTTGCAGGCCCGTTTTCTCGGCCCGGCCATAACGCGCCTGTTCGGTGCTTATACCGCACTGGATTACGCCACGCGTTTAGCCGACGGCAACCTGCCAGCGAATATCCGTGTGCAGGAATTCTTTTTTCAGGCAGGCAGCTGGCTGGGTAACCAAAGCGCCCAACAAGGCTATATACCGGTTAACTACACCCATGCCTTAGATACCTTGCTGGCACTAAAACCCAACGTCATTCTGCAGTTGCTGGCGCGTGACAAAGACAGGTTCAGTTTGTCCGGTAATACCGATATCACTGTCGACCTGCTGCGGGCACGTGCCCGTGGCGAACAGAGCTTTATTCTCGCCGGTGAAATTAACGCGCAGCTGCCCTTTATGCCCGGAGCAGCTGAGCTTAACCCTGATGAGCTCGACTGCGTGCTGGATGATCCTGCCAGCCAGTTTGAGCTATTTTCTGTACCCAAGCGCCCGGTTGAACTGGCCGATCACGCTATAGGCCTGCATGTCGCAGGGCTGGTGCCGGATGGCGGCACCTTGCAAATCGGTATAGGTTCACTTGGTGATGCCGTTGCGTCGTCGCTGATCCTGCGACACCAACAACCAGACAGCCTAAAAGCCGTTATGGCGAAGGCCCCTTTCCCCGGCCATGCTGCGGCGCAACACCGCAGTTTCACCCGCGGACTGTATGGCGTAACCGAAATTCTGGTGCAGGGCTTTTTACGATTGATAAAAGCGGGCGTGATCCGGCGTGAAGTAGAGGGTGCACTGGTTCATGCCGGTTTCTTTGTAGACTGTCACGATTTCTACCGTGAGCTACGCGACATGCCCGAGCACGAGCGCAGGCTAATCCAAATGATGCCGGTGTCCTTTACCAATCAGCTGTACGGTGACGAACTGCCCAAACGCAAAGCGCGCCAAGACGCACGCTTTGTGAATGCAGCAATGAAAGCCACTGTGCTGGGTGGTGTTATTTCAGATATTACCGACCAAGGCCAGATTGTCAGTGGTGTCGGCGGCCAGTTTAACTTTATTGAGCAGGCATTTGCGCTGCAAGGGGCGCGGGCGCTAATTACATTGCAAGCAACACGGGAAAGTAAAGGCAAAGTGGTGTCCAACATTGTGTGGCAGCATCCGCATGAAACCATTCCACGGCATTACCGCGACATTATCGTCACCGAATACGGTATTGCCGATCTACGCGGTCGCTCTGATGCGGAGTGTATCATGGCAATGATTTCTATTGCCGACAGCCGGTTTCAGGCCGATTTACTGGCAAAGGCCAAAGCAGCAGGTAAGCTGCCCAAAGCGGCCAGCGTACCGGCGCCGCATCGCAACAATACGCCGCAAAATCTGCGAAACTGGCTGGCACCCGTTGTCGCTGACGGTACCCTGGTACAATTTCCGTTTGGTACCGACTTCACTGACGTCGAACAGCAATTGCTGGGCGCGCTTAGTCTTCTCAAAGCCAAAGCAGGTTCATACCCGGCAATGGCGGCGTTACTGTGGCGGGGCCTGGTAAGCAGCAAGTCCCCTGCGCAACTGGCCTGTCTGCAGCGCTTGTCGCTACAGCAGCCACGCTCTGTTACAGAGTGGCTGACGGCGCAGACGGTAAAAGGCGCTTTGGCTATAGCCACTGAGCACTGACACCCTTGGCAGTATACCCTTCGCCTACTTAATCCTAAGCGAACATGAATACTGCAGTGTGATGTTTTGTGCTTCTAAATTGCTGCACAAACGAATAGCATAGTCGGTTTGCCGACAGCCGTGTTTGGTCGCGCCGTAATAATGGAGTAGTTTATGCGCCTTATCACTTTGCTTATTTTATGTTGGTCATTAGCGGCCTACGGCAACACGGCAGATACGCGGCTAAGCCTTGAAACAGAGTTAAATAGTGCTACACCCCAGCGCCAAATCAGCATTCTGCAGCAGCTGGTAACAGAAAACCTTAAGTCAGACCCGCCCTACGCCTTACAACATGCCAACGCCCTGATTAGCTTGCTTGAGTCCACCGGGGCCACAGGCACAGCTTACCTTGAGGCGCTGCAGCAACTGGCAACCTTACAGGTTGCACAGGGTATGTTGGATGAAGCCAAAGCGAACGCCGAAAAGCTTGCTGCTGGTGCACAGCAACTGGCAGAGCACAACCGGCACATTCAATCGCTGAAGACCCAAGGTGTGATAGCCAGGATCCAGTCAGATTATGACGGCGCCCTGGACTACTTTCAGCGTGCCGCCGCACTTGCCCGGCAACACGACCTGCCAGATGCCGCGGTACAAGTAGAATACGAAATTGCCATTATTTATTATTTTATGGGCAAGCACGCAGACGCCATTGAGCTGCTCAAAAGCATTCAGCCGAAAATCGAACAGGCCAATAATCAGCTTCTTGCCGGTAAGGTGCTGAATATTCTTGGCATTGTTTACGCCAATCAATCCAGATTTGAGGAATCACTTGACGTTATGCTGACGGCGCTGGAAATACAAAAGTCGCTGAAAAACAAAGGCGCACAGCAGGCATTACTGAACAATATCGGCGTCACCTATAACCGGCTGGGTAAAATCAGGCAAGCGCTGGATATTTATCTTGAATCACTAGACCTGGCTGTTGAATTAAAAGACGTGCAGAGCGAAGCGCTGGCACTGATCAATATTGCGGCTATACAGCAAGACCTTGGCGACTACGAACCGGCTCAGGCTAATTTATCGCGTGGTATGGCGATAGCGCGGCAACTGAATGACAAAAACTTAATTGCTCAGGGCCTGAACAGCTCCGCCGAGTATTACTTGGTTAAAGCCGATTTTGCCAAAGCTATTCAGTTATCAATCCAGGCGTTAACCCTTGCCGACAGCAGCGGTGATAAAACCACAGCGGTGAAACCGCGGCAAAACCTGGCCAAAACCTATCTGGCGCAGGGCGACATTGCTAACGCCTTGTTGTATATCGAACAGGCAATTACCATTGCTGCTGAACTTGAGAATAAATCTAACCTCAGCAAGCTGTACAAACAGTTGGCGGATATTTATCAGCAAGACGGCCGGTATGCCGAAGCGCTGGCGGCACACAAGCGCTACAGCGAACTGAATAACGAGGTATTTAACAACGAAAGCGACAAGAAAATGGCCGCCTTACGTGCCAGAAATGAATCGCTGCAAAAAGACCGCAAAATTGAAGCTATGGCAAACGAGCAAAAAGTTCAGGCTATTCAGTACCAAAACGAGCTGACATTACGTGATCAGGTTTCTGCCCAGGCCGAGTTCCAGCGTTATATCTTCGCTGCCCTAATCACACTGCTGCTCTGTGTGTTGTTTATGATCTACCGCCGACGCCTGCAAACCAGGCTGAATAAGCAACTCCGCCAGTTAGTCAAAGATCGTACCCGCGAGCTGGCCGCCAAACATATCGAGCTGGAACGCGCCTATACGGTCATGGAAACGCAAAGCTTAACCGACCAGCTGACCAAACTGCATAACCGGCGGTTTTTAATGCAAAAGCTGCCTGAAGATTTAGCCAATACACCGGCTGATGCCAACGAACAGGACTTTGTCTTTCTGCTGCTGGATCTGGATAACTTTAAACAGGTTAATGACACTTACGGCCATACTGCCGGCGACCTGATCCTTATTCAGTTCAGCAACCTGATGAAGCAGGTGTTTCGCAGCAGCGACTATACCATTCGCTGGGGCGGCGAAGAGTTTCTGGTGGTGATGCGCCATATGAACCGCGCCAATGCACCAGCCTATGCCGAGCGCTTGCGCCGCACTGTGGAGCAACATAACTTTGATATTGCCGACGGCAGCAGCATCAACATGACCTGTTCAATCGGCTTTGCCTGTTTCCCGGATACCCAGGGCGAAAGCCCGATACTCAGCTGGAACCAGGTGATTGATGTAGCTGATATTTGTTTGTATGCGGCGAAAAAGTCGCAGCGAAATGCCTGGATTGGTGTCGAGAAGCTGGCAGCACACACTGGTTTTCAGGATTTAATCAGCGATATGTCCCTGTCCGTTGCAGCCAATCAGGTGAAGATAGTGTCATCAATCGCCGCAGATGAGATTATCTGGGATTGATACCGCTGCCTTTATTATGGTTTTACTCTGTTATATTTAAACACCGCTTGTTTTAGCTGCGGCTCACGCTCAAACACCACGAACATATGTATCTCATCAGCAGAGATTTTGCGAATGGTAAAACCGTCAAAATAGGCGGCATCTTCTTCGATTTTTACCAGCGGAAAATCCACGGTTTGGTCTTTATCTTCCCAGCCTTTTAAATCATGCTGAAAATGTTTTAATTGCAGCATCAGGCTGTCGTTCACTTCACGGATAATCTCAATTTCATAAAACTTTACTTTGCCGTCAGTGCTTAGTTTAAACGTGCCCGCCATACTGCCGGCAGACGGCGGCGCCCAATGCTCTTCAACAGTGCCACCCAGCGCCTCACCACGCCAGTGCCCTGCCAGCCAGCTTAACTGTTCGATACTGGCCTTTGGCGATGCCTGCCCCGGTGCCAGCGTCAGTGTTTCAGCGGCATAAACATCAGATAAACACAGCAGTAATAAGCAGCAAATCCGCAGCACAGTATGCATGGTAGTTCTCCCTTTAACCTGTCTGACTATAGATGTCGGGCTTATAAATCTCCATAAAGCTATCGGGCCTGCTTAATGCGGTAAAGCCAAACTTCTGATACAAGCCATGCGCATTCGACGTGGCCAGCGTAAAACGCCTGACATGCTGCACACTGGGTGCTGCAACACAGCCGCCATTAGTAACCTAGAAATGCCGTTGCCACGATGCTCTGGCCAGACAATCACATCAACTAAATTGGCAAAGGTAGCCTGATCGGTAATAACCCGGCAAAAGCCAACCTGCTCAGCGTTTAAATAAGCACCAAAGCATATAGAGTGTTCAATCGACGTAGTAACGGTAGCCAGGCTAATGCCTTTAGCCCAGCTGCTATGATGGGTCAGAAAATCGTGGATTTTCGCCACATCAAGCTGCGATTTATCGTCATTGATAACAACCTTGCTCATCCCTAACCTCTGTTCACTGCTGTGCACTTTGCGCACCTTTATGTTATGCCGTGTACGACCACCATGCCACAGTAGCGGCTACGGAAGTTGTCTGTTAGTTTATTTAAAAAACACTAACAGGAACCAGCCGATGCTGAAAAAACAGCCGCTCTTTTCTTTACTGACCGCCGCTATACTGGCAAGTAGCAGTGCAGTCGCCAGCGACACAGCAACCCCAAAAGTAACGGTATCCGACTGGCTGGCACAAAGCAGCGCCAGCGATTGGCGCGAGCTTGATGCCGAAAACACCCTATATATGGAACTGCCCAACGGGCGGGTTGTTATCGAATTAGCCAGCGACTTTGCACCTAAACATATCAGCAATATTAAGGCGCTGGTGCGCGAAGGCTTTTATCAGAACATACCTATAGTGCGGGTGCAGGATAACTACGTCGTGCAATGGAATGAACCCGACGGTGCTACGCCAAAACCGTTAAAGCAGGCCAAACGCAGTATAGCGGCAGAATTTACTGTTAAGCTGCCAGCTAACTTTGCCTTCACCGCTTTAGCCGACTTTGATGGCTATGCGCCAAAAACCGGCCATGTTAACGGCTTTGCCATGGCAATGGACCCCAGTAACAACAGCGGCTGGTTAACCCATTGTTACGGCGCTGTCGGCATCGGCCGTGACAACGAATCAGACAGCGGCTCCGGCACCTCTATGTATGTGGTGACAGGCCATGCGCCACGGCATCTGGATCGCAATATCACGCTGGTTGGCACCGTGCGTAAGGGCATAGAGTTATTATCAACCCTGCCCAGAGGCCAGGGCGATATGGGGTTTTACACCTCCGCCGACCAATACACTTATATTAAAGACATCACCCTCGCTGCAGACCTGCCGCCAGAAAAGCGCACAGCACTGCAAGTACTGCGCACCGATACAGCAACCTTTAAAGGTGTTGTAGAAGCACAGCGCAACCGCGGCGGAGACTGGTACCAACACCCGGCAGGGTATATTGAAGTGTGTAATGTCAGAGTGCCGGTAAGAGAAACGCAGGTAAAATGATTTAATGCCTTAATAACCATGCAGGGCTAGCAGAAAACTATCCCTGCATTTTAATTATGCCTGTGCACCTTGCGCACGTTTACGCTCTGCCGTGTAGTGCCACCACGGTTTGGGGTCGTCACCATTGATAAAGCGGGTTATCGAAATAAATACATCAATGACACAAGGGTCATGCCGCTGGCCAGTAATATCGCATAACCGGTAATACATGTCGTAAGGGTCTTGCCCCAGCAAGTCAGCAGGCTTATCAATACCTAGCAATACCAAATCAGCAGCACCCGCCTTACCAATATTCGGCAGGTTGGTTAGCTTAGTTACCTTTTCACGTATTACTTTGTCTGGGTGCATTATTATCGTACCCCTCTATTTTCAATACCAACTACTGTCGTTTACTTGCCAACATAGCGAGTACTACCAGTGACCTTTAAGCTTGTTCAACTTAATCAAATAAGGAATTTGAATTAGCGGCTCTAAACGAATCATCATGCCACCACTAACAACCATTTCAAAAACCATACTTCCCACAGTTAATGCCAAGCCAATGTAGCCAAAGACAATACAGGCAGTTAATCCCCAGTCTTTACCAAAAAGCAAACCGTAAGCGCATAAGCCATTGATAAATATCGTACAGCAGATCAAAAATGGCATAAAAGCCAGTGCGCCTCCTTCATACTCCAATCCAAACATGGTGTATGAAGCGCTAAACCCAAAAATAAGCGAGCCAAGATACAGGAATGGAACAACCCCTCCCATCGCAATAAACAACCAGCCAAAAATCTTAATCCAAACAGGTAGCAGTGCTTTTCTTAACTGCTGTTTATCTGCGTTCATTTCCTGTCTTTCCAGCACAACGTCCATCTGTTACTCCCTAAAAAAATAATATCAAAGCACTGCCTTATACTTCATGCCTGCAAAACAATGCTTAGGACAACTTATTACTAAAAAATACTCTGCATTTCAGGTGAAGGCGGCAATAGCCAGCATCACTAAGCAGATGAGCAAAATCCAGGGAAACGGCGATGCCCACCAGCTTAAGCGTTTTGACGCAGCAGTTTTAGCACTTAACCGCCAGCGCTCTTTTGTTTGTTCCGTTTGTTTATAACGCTCTCTAAGCTGGGGCCCCGGAAAACCGTACACGGTTATGCCAAGAAATATCGCATACCAGCCAACATTTGACAGCTTCGGTAAAAAAGCCAATATCGACACACCCGTTATCAGAAACACGCAGCCAGTGATGAGGTCATTCTTAGTTGGTAATTTCATCTTATTGAGTCATATACCACTTTAATCAATCGACTCGTTAGTGACCGACTTAATTGATTTGTTATATTTTTCCACTTGTCCATATGATGTTTTTGGATATTCAGCTAACAAGTAAACTGCTACGACACTTATTAAAATGCCTGTACCAACAGCAACCCATTTAACCATCTTGATCAATGAAGATGCTGCCTTTAACTTAAAGCCGCAATACGCTCCAGATATTCCAGAAGCGATCATCAGCCCGATGACCATCCAAAAGAGTATTAAATCACTACTCATCCGTGCCCCACAAAATATAACGCTTGCTAATTGGCAGCCGAAACGAAACTAAGCAACTTGTTATACATTTTCTTTAACCTTTGGTACCTTAAGCCGCATACACAACAGAACCAATAAACCGCAGATTAAACCAGTAGCTAAAGAACCGTTTAGGCCTGCATTTATAAAAAGCGGCTTGATCAAAAGAGCACTGACTACAGCCGGAACGAATAATATTGCCACCCATTTGAGGCTTACATATAACTGGATGGGGTTGGTGCATTTTGGGCAAAATTTAGACTTTCCAAATTTGTTCAGTTCTTTTGAGAATACGCCAACTGATTCGAAACAATGTGGACACTTCATTTGCTACCTCCCTGTAGGTGCATAACGCTCAAAGCAAGCGTGCGGTAGGAGTCGCCTGCCTTTGTTTGTTATATACGCTTTAAATACTCGTTTTTTATATCTCGTTTCATAACCCACCGAAAGATCTTCCGAGGTATTGGCACGTCAAACTCGATCTCTTGTTGATACTGGCAACTTTTACAGAAAATATAGAGATACAAAATCTCGAAAAGGACCAGACGCCCCTTAATCCCAACATAGTAATATTTTTGCGGATGCTTACTAAACTTAATGTCTATTTTTCGTTTAGAGCATTCTGGGCAATCCAAAGGATGTTCGCATTCAGCGTGTTTCAATAGCATCCTGCGTGCATCTATTTCATGACCATTTTCTCCAGCTAAATAACCACATTTAGGACAATGCTCAAGTTTCTTATCTACTCCAGAATTACAGACTAAACATATCCAGTTGTAGCCTACCAATCCAATTTCTCCGTGTGCATATAACGCAAAGGTTTGGGAAGCCTGAAGCTCAGCGTAAACCGTCCCAGCCACGATAGTGGCGACAATAGCGCCTTGTTAGTACTCAAGTTTATCCCATGCGATAACAATGTTTGGAACAACTTCCCGCACTCTATTACTAATATCTAGTACTATGTCATGGTTTATATCTGATGCGCCAAAACATTAATACGTTGGATTTCACAATCGTTGTGAGCTTGTAATAAGTGTTTGGCAAACTCATCAGTAGATAACAGGCTACTTTGAAAACGCACATTTTGTGCGTCAACCACTTCAATTTTATGAGTCTCGCAACGAGTTAGACAACACATGCCCGGGCATTCTGTACTTGTAGATATCTCCAAGCCTAAATCATCTTTCTGGAAGCTGAGAAACGCAAAGTACATAACCAGCGCTAGTAGAACTGACATAAAACCTAATTGCATAGAGTGGTTCATCGGTCTTCGCCTTGATTACTAACGCTCAAAACAGCGGCGCTGTAAACGTCCGCCTGCTTTGGCTTGTTAGCGTTTTAATTTGTACCATATTTTGCGTGGCCTAAATGGTTTATTACCGGTGCAAGAAAATACAAGCATTTAGTGCCAGCCTTAGTCTCCCAACACCAGTTATCTTGACACTGTAGAACAGCTATTGCTTCCAACCTCGTTAAAGTAAGAATATCCTCACCTCGGTAAGTATAAATTTCAATCAGTCCTTGTTCGGCTAGCTCAACTATTCGTGCTCTTATTTTTTGATCGAAATCATCATTGTTCCTCAGAACATCAGCGAGATGTTCTTGATCTAATACTGCTGATTTAACGTGACTTTCTAAATCAAACATGTGAACCCGCTAACAGCTTATTCAAAGGATCTATCCCCGCAAGTTGCGTTTAAAAGATCCCGCAAGTTGCAAAATAAAATTCAGTCTATGGCGTCAACCAAATGTAAATCAAGTATATTTTTCATGTAGCAAATTACGGCATTGCAAAATACAGGTTTTGCACCCGCAAGTTGCTGTTAAAAAACTCAAAGAGGAAATTATGCTAGCGGCTGTTCCTAACAAGGGATACCAAAAAGCGGTTTCGCGGCGAATACTTCGCCGCGCTACAACTTAATTACTCTGCCGGATAAACAAAAGGCGATGCCGGTAAGCCTGCCTGGTTATACAGCACGGCATCCGGGTTATCGGCCCAGGCATAGCGCACTTGCACTGGCGCTTTAATATCAGCATGCGACAGCACCAATTGTTTACCCTGTAATGTTACCTGCGCCCAGCGGTACTGGCCGTCGCTGCCGGCGATGGCAAAGCTTTGGCCGGGTTTAAGCACCAGCTGCTGATCAAAGCTGAGCAGCAGCTTATCGCCCTGCGCCTTTACCGACTGCAACTGCGGCCCCTGATATTGCACATCTTCGCCCAGTGCTACTGCACGCGCCGCTAATGCCAGGCGCTGACCGAGCGTTTTTTTATCCACCGGGTGGATATCGTTCCACTCGCCTACATCAATCGCCACCACCATGGCGGTGTTGGGTTCATCCTGTACCCGGCGCTGCGCTTCACGTAGCGCGGCCCAGCCACTTTCGGTGGGCTCTGGGCTTTTCTCCAGATAATTAGCCAGCTGTACATATAAAAACGGCAGCTGTGGCTGATGCCACTTCGCCCGCCAGTCGCGGATTAAGGCACGAAAGCGGCGCAGATACTGCTGTTCGCGGCCGACGTTCGACTCGCCCTGATACCAGATCACGCCTTTTAACGGAAATTTGGTCAGTGGCGCCGTGAGGCCGTTATATAAACCCAGCGGCTGCCAGCGGATAAAGGTATCGCCCGGTAACACTTCTGCTTTACCACCGGTACGCATTTTCCAGTCGCCGCTAAGCGATATTTGCTGCGTATCGTTACCCAGCCAGTAAGGTTTATCCGGCATCAGGCCGGTTTTACCGCTGGTCGCGGTAATGCGCACGGCAATCAGGTTAGGCCCGGCTTTCAGCACATCTGCGGGTAACGGGTAGCGCCGTGGCGGATACTGATACGTAGTATGACCAACCTGCACGCCGTTAATGTACAC
>CEVB01011252.1_pt1 | contig 13611 bp, 11 predicted proteins | sample 531381 | NCBI WGS metagenome assembly CEVB01 (sample SAMEA2622763, study PRJEB7988) | marine metagenome | biome: marine biome (ENVO:00000447); feature: surface water layer (ENVO:00002042); material: "saline water (ENVO:00002010), including plankton (ENVO:xxxxxxxx)" | depth 5 m | reverse complement strand
ATAAATACCACAATCTGGGCGAATATTTACACTGCTTTCAGTACACCTGCGCCGTACTGCGTGATATGGAGAACCTGGAACGTGCGGCCTATGAGCTGGCGATAGATAACCAACTGGAAGGCGTAAACTACATCGAAGTGCGTTTTGCCCCGCAACTGCTTATCGACTTACCTAATGGCATCGATTTTGACCGCGTCATGCATGCCGTTAATAATGGTTTAAAACGCGCAATGCAGGAGTACAACCGCTCAGAACCGGTGCTTAGCGGCGCTAAGCCGCCTTTTGCCTATGGCATTATTAACTGCGCCATGCGCATGTTTGGCGACAAAGGCTTCTCGCCTTATTACACCAACCTGTTTCAGCTGATGCGTGATTTTGCACCGATGGATGTGATTAAACTGGCAGCGATGGAGCTGGTGCGGGCCAGTGTGCGGCTGCGCGATGACGAAGGTATGCCGATTGTCGGCCTGGATCTGGCAGGCCAGGAAAGCGGCTATCCGGCCAGCAAGTTTAAAGAGGTATACGAATACGCCCACCAGCATTTTTTACTGAAAACTTTACATGCCGGTGAAGCTTATGGTGCAGAGAGCGTATTTGAGGCCATTACCGAATGTTATGCCGACCGCATCGGCCATGGCTACTCCATGTTTATTCCGGAAATGATTAGCGACAACGACATTCAGGATAAAGCGGCTTATATCCGTAATCTGGCATCCTATATTGCCGATAAACGCATTGCGATTGAAGTCTGCTTAACCAGCAACTTGCAAACCAATCCGGCGATCACCGATATTAAGCAGCACAAATTTAAAGACATGCTGGAAAGCCGCATTGCCACCGTAATTTGCACCGATAACCGCTTAGTATCGAACACTACTGTCAGCAAAGAGTATCAGCTGGCGCTGGATAACTTTGATATTCCGCTGAAACGGTTAAAAGATATGGTGGCATATGGCTTCAAGAAGAGCTTTTTTCCCGGCACTTATGTTGAAAAACGCGAGTATGCCAAGCAGTGTCTGGAATATTTTGATCGCGTAGCCAAAAAATATGAGTTTATATAATTAAATTCAACAACTTACACAATGTGTCGCCAAAAGCATACACTGTAAATTGTTGATAAATAACAATATCTAATTCCACCCAGATTAACTGTCGCCGAACTGCGACAGTTAATCTACACGCCATGCCCCCACCGCCAGCACACCAACAATAAACTATTGATTTAAAACAGTATAAAAATAAATTCCAAACCTGGCACGGCCCTTGTATTAGTTCTGGCAAGCGACGTTACAGGAGAATGTCGCAAGTGCAGGTTTCCAAGTGCCTTTGCCACATTCTCCTTCGAACTGACTGAACGCAGCACACTGATGTAAGGCTGCATTTAACGGAGGTTGTTATGGACTTATTTCTGATGGGTACAATGTTGTTCTTACTGGCTAATGTAGCTGTAGTGATCAGCATGCTGCGCCGTGTAAATCTGAACAACGACAGCGTGTTGGCATGGGAACAGGCTCAAATGGCCGCTACCCCAACACAACCAGTTGCAGCACCGGCATTACCGGCGGCAACGGCGTACCAGCCATCTTACCTGGCCGAGGCGGCTTAAGCCGCCTGCGCCACTATCCCATGAGTTCAGCGGCTTCGCTGAATTTTTGTAAGGCCAGAACCCCACTGGCCTTTTTTTTTTGCCGTTAAAATAGGGTATGCTTAATGGCCCTGCGATTACGACAAACGACTATGCGCTTTTCTTTGCAAACTGCTTCTTTGCGGCAACTGGTGTTATTGAGCTTTTTTCTCGCCCTGATCCCGGTGGCGGTATTGATGTGGCAAAGCCACAGGGCACTTAATGGCGTAAGCCAAAACGCTGTCGCAGAAGCTGAATCTTCGATTGCCAGTGTGCGCCGCGCCGAGAACATGCAGAACCTGGTGGTCGATATAGAACGGGCAGTACGCCAGCATGCCGTAGTAAAAACCGAAGCGTTAGCACGGGTAGCCCAAACCCATCTGGATAATTATCAGGCTCTGCTACAGCAGGTGTGTGACAATGTCGGCCAGCCGCAGTTATGCCAGCAACAGCAGTATCAGCTGCAAATCATTCTGGACAATTTCACTGCGCTTAGCAGCAGCGAACTGGAGCCGGTGATGCAGCAGTTTCGTTTGCAGCAACAACAACTGACGCAGCAAATCTGGTTGTTACTGGAAAAAAACCTGCAACAACAGCAGCATTTTGTGGTGGAGAGCCAACAACAACTGGCCTGGCAAACGGTCGCGCTGGTGTTGCTGACCCTGCTGTTGGTGCTGTGGGCTTCTGGCCGCATTACGGCACCGGTGCGTAAGCTGGACAGAATGATCCGCGCTATCGGGCAGCAGCATCAGTTTCCGGAAGAAAAAATGACTGGCCCGCGTGAACTGACTGAACTGGGTGAACAGCTGCGCTGGTTAAGCTCGCGCCTGCAACAGCTGGAAGCACTCAGGCTGATTTTACTGCGCCACGCATCGCACGAGTTAAAGACGCCGCTGTCCAGCATTCGTGAAGGGTGTTCATTACTCAGTGAACAGCTGGTAGGCCCGTTAAACCCTCAGCAGCTGGAGGTAGTAGGCTTGCTAAATGGCAGCGCCGACCGGCTCAGCGTATTAACTGAACAGCTGCTGGATTACAACCGCTTGCTGCAACAGGCTAAGCCCGAACCAGACTGGCATTCGCCGCAACAACTGCTGACCGATTGCTTTAACGACCATGCGCTGTCGTTACAACAACGCGGTCAGAGTATCGACCTGAGTTGTCAGCTCAGCGCGATTTATACCGACGCTACGCTATTCCGGCGTATACTGGATAACCTGATTAACAATGCTCAGGCCTATGGCAGCCAGAACAGCCCGGTATGGGTAAAATTGTACCAGCAGGAACATCAGTTGTTTCTGGATGTCGCAAACAATGGTAATCCTATTCCTACTGCACTGCGCGAGAAGTTATTTGAACCCTTTCAGCGTGGCACTACACCAAGGTTTGATGCAGTACAAGGCTCCGGCCTGGGGTTATCTATCGTTGCCGACTGCGCGCGCCTGCTGGGCGGCCATGCCGACATCGTTGATGTTATTTATGCCGACGTCTGTATTAGGGTGCGGCTACCGCTGTTAGAGGACAAACCAGCATGAAAAGCGGATTAATCATCCTTTTTAGCCTGACTCTGGCTGGCTGCCAGATGACGCCGGCACCTGAGCCTATAGCGCCAGTGCCAGAGCCGTTGCCACAGACAGAGCCGTTAGTCGATTTCGCCGAGCAACCGGAACCGGCTGCGCCCGCACTAAAGATCAGCGACGATGCCGATGCATTACAAGCCTGGGTCAACTACCGCGCCGCTATGCTAAACCGGGTAAATGAAGAGCGCGAACTGCTTAACAGCGATACCACACAGAACGATGTCTGGATGCTCAAGCGTACTATTTTGCAACTGCATCCCGACACCCCATACCTGACGCGGCTGCGGATCCAGATGCAACTGGCCGATCAGCTGGCCAGCCTGCCACCGCAGTTGGCGGCTTTGCTGAGCTGGGATTTGACGTTTAATCAGAAGTTGCTGGAAGCCGAATCCGCAGTCAGCGCACTGACGCGTTTAAATGCGCAGCAACATGACAACATAGAACGGCTGCAAAAAACCAACCGCGAATTGCAAAAGAAAATAGATGCGCTGACCCAGATAGAGGCCCAGCTGAATCAACCTAAGGTGCAAGAGGATAATAATGGCCAGCGCTAAGCCCCGTTTATTGCTTGTTGACGATGACCCAAGCCTGCTGCGGCTATTAACCCTGCGTTTGGAAGGCGAAGGCTATCAGGTAATCAGTGCGGACAGCGCCGAGGCAGCTTTGCCTTTACTGGCGAAAAACAGTATTGACGTCGTGCTGAGCGATTTGCGCATGCCAGGCCTTGACGGTATGAGCCTGTTTGATGAAATTGCCAAACGCTACCCGGGTTTGCCGGTGGTGCTGATGACAGCTCACGGCTCAATCCCGGAAGCCGTTGCGGCTACCCAGCGCGGCGTGTTCGGCTTTCTGACCAAACCATTGAATACCAGTGAGCTGCGCGATATTTTACAAAATGCTGTGCATCAATCAGTGCCGGAACAGGCTGAATGGCGCGAAGATATTATTACCCGCTCGCGCCTGATGGAAGATGTCCTGGAGCAAAGTTACCGTGTAGCGCAGCGCGATGTCAGCGTGTTGATCACCGGCGCCAGTGGTACAGGTAAAGAACTGCTGGCTAAAGCGATACACAAAGCCAGCCCACGTGCATCAAAAGCCTTTGTGGCGATAAACTGCGGCGCCTTGCCGGAACATCTGCTGGAATCTGAGCTGTTTGGCCATACCAAAGGCGCCTTTACCGGCGCAGTCACCGAGCATGGCGGCCTGTTCCGGGAAGCCGATGGCGGCACTTTGTTTTTGGATGAGATTGGCGACATGCCGGTTGCGCTGCAGGTTAAACTGCTGCGAGCACTGCAGGAGCGGCAGATACGCCCGGTTGGCAGTGCCAAAACGGTACCCATTAACGTCAGGGTGCTATCGGCAACACACCGCGACCTGCAGCAAGCTATGCAGGACGGCAGCTTCCGTGAAGATTTATACTACCGGCTGAATGTGGTTAACCTGCAATTGCCAAGCCTTGAGCAGCGACCCGAAGATATCCCTTTGCTGGCACGCCATGTGCTGCAGCAAAGTGTAGAACGGCATCAGGTTGATGTGACACGTTTTTCTGACGATGCAATGCAGCTACTGGCCACCGCCAAATGGCCCGGCAATGTGCGCCAGCTGGTCAACGTGGTGGAGCAATGCGTTGCGTTAACCCATAGCCCGGTAATAGGCGCAGCTCAGGTGGAGCAGGCATTATCGCAGGACAGTAGCTACTGGCCACCACTGACAGAAGCGCGTGATCAGTTTGAGCGTCAGTACCTGATCCGCGTATTACAAATGACTGAAGGCAATGTTACCCGTGCCGCTGAACTGGCTGGTCGCAACCGCACTGACTTTTATAAATTACTGAAAAAGCACGAACTCAGCGCCGCCCAGGTGGCCGAGCAAGGCGATGAAACCGAGTAAACTTTTATGACTGCAATCACACCACCAGATGCGCATCTGATCGATGATGAGCATAACCCTGAACTGATAAAAGCCAAAATTATCAGTGAGACAGCCCGCATCAACTGGCTGGAGCTGCAAAAATTTTACGCGGCCGGTGCCGTCATTACTGTATCAGCGGCGTTGGATTTGGTTGACGTAGCGTTTGCCTTTAGCCGCGATGACAAAACCCGCGTTGCCGACTGGCTGGCGGCAGGTACTGTTGGCCGCACAAGCGAACAGCAGGCACAGCTGTGGTTTGACGAGAAAGCTGAGTTGTGGGCCGTGGTTATTTCGCCCTGGGTACTGGTGCAGCACAAACCGACTCACGGCCTGAATTAGGCCAGACACAGCAGAGCAGTGGTTCGCTATTGCTTTGCTACACTTGGCTACACCCTTGTCAGTAAATAGAAGCCGTTATGAGCGAAGAATTTAAAAAAGGCAGCAGTTCACGCGTCACCCTGTCGCAGCTAATGCTGCCATCCCACTCTAATTTCAGCGGAAAAATTCATGGTGGCTATCTGCTGTCACTGATGGATCAGATAGCCTTCGCCAGCGGCTCTAAATTCAGCGGTAAATACTGCGTCACCGCCTCGGTAGACAGGGTAGACTTTTTAAACCCGATTGAAGTCGGCGAGCTGGTTACATTAAAAGCGTCGGTAATATTTGTTGGCAACAGCTCTATGGTGGTCGGCATCAGAGTAGAAGCGCAGAATATTCAAACCGGTAAGATCAAGCACTGTAACTCGTCCTATTTCACGATGATTGCTAAAGATGAGCAGGGTAACAACGTGCGGGTACCCCGGCTTATTTTAACCAGCAAAGAAGAAGTACTGCGCTTTGTTAAAACCACCCAGCGCCTGAAGCTGCGTCACAGTTACGCCGAGCTGTGTGCTGACTTTGATGGTGATATGCAACAGGCAATAGAGCAAATCACCACGAATTATCAGGTGCAGGTGCAACTAGGTTAGTTAGCCCAGCCGTAAAACCGGCTTCCTCACACCGACACGCCGTAAATACGTCCCTGTAGGCTCGTTTATAAACTTCATCCATGAAGTTTATCCTACGGGACCAGCAAAGCTGTTCAAATTCGCTCCCGGCAAATTTGTCCGCCCATCCGGGGCTTCAACGGTCGGTTTAGAACAATCCGGTTTTAATCCTGTCTGTCCGTTTAGTAACCCGCAGCCTGGCCGTCTTTACGTGATTCAGACGCGCCCACCCAAACGCCGTTTTCGTGGTCACGCATAATAGCCTGATAACCGCCATAGCCGCCTAAGCCGTAGCGCACATCATGGCCTTTTTTCATCAGCTCACGCACTGTCTCGTACGGCACACCGGTTTCCATTTCGACATAGCCACCGTTTTCCAGATACATGTCGCTGCCATCGGTAGGCTCTGTGCTGCCAAGGTGCTGCCAGCGCGCTGCATCACCGGCTTCCTGCAGGTTCATACCATAATCGGCCATATTGACCAGAATTTGCACATGGCCTTGTGGCTGCATGGCACCGCCCATCACACCGAAGCTGATCAGCGGTTTATTATCTTTGGTAACAAAGGCCGGAATAATGGTCTGAAATGGCCGTTTTCCCGGCTGATAAGCGTTAACGTGTTTTTTATCCATCGAGAACAGCTCGCCGCGGTCCTGAAACACAAAACCCAACCCCGGCACCACCACACCTGAGCCCATTCCACGGTAGTTACTCTGAATTAATGACACCATATTGCCGTCTTTGTCGGCGGTGGTCATATAGATGGTATCGCCCTGGTACAGCGCCGGGTTACCGGCATCAACCCGCTTGGCGGCTTTGTCACCAATTAATTTGGCGCGCTCGCGGCCATATTCTTCAGAAATCAGCCCCTTAATCGGCGCTTTATTAAAGTCCTGATCAGCATAAAACTTGGCCCGGTCTTCAAATGCCAGTTTCTTCGCTTCAATCAGCAGGTGCAGGCTCTGCGGCGTATTAAAGCCGGCGGCTTTTAAATCGAAGTTTTTCAGGATCTGCAACATTTGCAGCGCGGCTATGCCCTGGCCATTGGGTGGCAGCTCCCATAGCGTATAGCCTTTGTAATCGACACCGACAGGTTCTACCCAGTCAGAGCGGTGGTTTACAAAGTCGGCATAGCGCAGATAGCCGCCATTGGCACGCATAAAGCGGTCAATTTCTACTGCGATATCACCTTTGTAAAACGCATCCCGGCCTTCTTTTGCAACTTTTTTCAGTGTGTTAGCCAGCGCCGGGTTTTTAAACATCTGGCCTTTCGCGGGTGCTTTGCCATTAATAGTAAAGGTACCGCTAAAATCGCCCGGCTGTTTGCTCAGCACCGGCACACTGCGATCCCAGTAGTAAGCAATTAATTCGCTGACCGGGAAGCCTTTCTCGGCGTAGTCGATAGCAGGCTGCAAAATTTGTTGCATTGGCAGGCTGCCAAACTTTTTATGCAGCTCAAACCAGCCATCTACGGCGCCTGGCACACTGATAGGCAACATGCCGTGCGGCGGCAAGCTGGTGCGATTCAGCTTTTTCAGCTCGTGCGCCAGCATTTCATAACTTAAACTCAGTGGTGAGCGACCGGACGCATTTAAGCCGTGCAGTTTCTGGCTTTTGGCGTCCCAGACGATGGCGTATAAGTCACCACCGATACCATTGCCGGTCGGTTCCATCAAACCCAGAGCAGCGTTGGCAGCAATAGCGGCGTCGATAGCATTACCACCCTGTTTCATCACATCCAGTGCAATTTGGGTGGCCAGCGGCTGACTGGTAGCGGCCATGGCTGATGGTGCTATGACTTCTGACCGGCTGGCAAAAGGTGCTCCGGTAATACGGTCGTACCCCTGTGCCGTGCCTGCCAGCACCAGACTGATGCCCACAGTAAGGCCAATAAACACGCTTTTCATAACACACTCCGGATTATTATTCTGCTTCGACGATAACCAGCCGTGCTTTACCATACCAGTGCTTTACGACCAGACCAAGGCTGACTGCGATAATTATCGCCGGACAATATTCGGCGGATGATAATGGTTAGGCCGGTAGTGTGTGCTGCATCAATTGCTGTTTCTGCTCAGCGGTAATAGCAGTGGCTTTATTGCTGTTGTAGTCAAACTGTACCATTACCGCAGTGCCGGATACGGTTTTAACACCTTGCTGCCAGGCTTCCTGATACACATCGAATGAGCTGCCGCCGATACGGCTGATGTAAGTGCGTATTTCAACTTCCGCACCAAAGTGAGTCTGGGCATGATAATCCAGTTTGATACTGGCGATAATCAAGGGCCACTGCTGTAAGTTCAGATTTGGCGTAAAAATCTTAAACACGCCCTGGCGGGCACCTTCGAACCAGACCGCAAACACTGTATTGTTGATATGACCCAAGGCATCGGTGTCGGAAAAGCGCGGCTGAATAATTTCACTGAACATAGCATCCCCTGTAACGCTAAAGCCGGTAATGGTTAAGCGCAACATAATGCGTCAGCACTGCTATTGACACAAGTACAAGTACTGAAACAACAGTAGCGGTCAGGTTTGCGCCCATTGCCGGAGCAGGTTGTGATACACCCCTGTCAGCTGCACTATTTCCCGGCTATCCGCCAGCTGTTGCCGCAGCGACTGAATGGCCATGTCCATATCAAACAGCAGGCTACGCTTTTCATCGCTGGCCACCATGCTTTGCAGCCAGAAAAACGATGCCAGCCGCCGCCCTCGGGTTACCGGCGTGACTTTATGCAGGCTGGTAGACGGATATAGCACCATATCACCGGCGGCCAGTTTCACACTGTGTGCGCCATAGGTGTCTTCAATCACCAACTCGCCACCCTCGTATTCTTCCGGTTCCGAGAAAAACAGTGTCATAGATAAGTCGGTACGCACTTTCACCGGTGTTCCCGGTACCTGGCGGATAGCATTGTCTACATGCACACCGAAAGACTGCCCGCCCTGATAACAATTAAATAGTGGTGGGAAAATTTTTAGCGGCAGTGCCGCAGACATAAATAATTTGTTCTGTGCCAATGCCTGTAATACCAGATCACCCAACTGGCGTGCAGCAGGGCTATTTTCCGGCAACTGCAGGTTATGCTTGGCTTGTGCCGATTGATAACCTGCGGTGACATTGCCATCGGCCCAGTCTGCATCCAGCAACACCTGCTTGCAGCTGGCAACCTGATCTTTTGTTAACAACTGTGGAATTTTTAACAGCATACCCGCTCCTGTTATCTGCTCAGAGACAGCAAAGCCCCGCTGGCATCAAGCTGGCGGGGCTTTAGTTTAACTATTACCGCTTAGAAACTGTAGCTGGCAGTAATACTGACATGGCGCCCTTCACCAGGAATAAAGTGACCACCGCCGAGTTGCTCAATGTAGCGCTTGTCCGACAGGTTAACACCGTTTAACTGTAAACCCAGTTTGTCGGTGGCCTGATAAGACAGCATGACATCGTAAGTGGTGTAACCCGGTGCCGTTTTACGATTAGCAGACGAGTTATTAAAACGTTCACCAACATACTGTGCTCCGGCACCGAAAGCCAGTTTATCGTTGTAGTCGTAGCGGCTCCAGACACTGGCTGAGTGCTCCGGCGTACCTGACAGCGGCATACCAATCTGGCTGGCATCATCGCCTTCAGCGTGGGTAATTTCGCTGTCCTGATAGGTGTAGGCGGCAATCAATGTCCAGTTAGGCTGTAAGTAGCCAACAGCACTCAATTCGATACCCTGCACTCTTTGCTGGCCGTTCAGCGTATCAAAGCTGCTCTGGCCATCGGTAAAGTCGGGGTCATCAGTGCGGGCATGTTTTTTCTCGGTACGGAACAGGGCAGCGCTGGTCAGCAAGCGGCCATCCAGTAAGTCCCATTTGGTACCAAGCTCGTAACTTAGCGTTTCTTCCGGCTCTAAATCAATCAGATTGCTGTTGCTATTGGTCGATACGGTAAGACCTTCAGCTGATGGGTTAAATGAATTACCCACGGCAAAGTAAATGCTGCCATTAGTGGCAGGTTTATACACCAGGCCGGCGTTCCAGCTCAGCATATTGTCTTTGGTATCTACTACCAGCGTTGGATCGGTGTAGCTGTACTGATAATCGGTCTCAAAGCTGTCCCAACGTGCACCCAGTGTCAGCTCCCATTGCGGGTTCAGCGTCAGAGTATCAAACACATAGAGTGCAATATTATCGCCTTCCGCCTCAATGCTGTTGCCATCACGGCCATAGCGGCCGGTAAAAGGTACCCGCGGATCCGGGTTATACAAATCGACCAGTGATGGCGTGCTGTCCAGATTGTCATCCACCAGATCAACCATATTCCAGCGCTTGAACGTTTCCTGTGCCCATTCAACACCCGTTACCAGATTATGTTTGATGCTGCCGGTCTGGTACTCAGCCACCAGGTCAAGCTGCACAGCGGCCAGTGAGTTTTTCGTGTCACGGGTTTTTTCATCGCTCTGGCGTACATTTGTACTGGTTTTCTGATCGATAAAACGCGGTGCGGTCACCACACCTTCACGCTCAACGGAGCCAACACGGGCCTGTACCCGCAACATGGTGGTCGCACTGAGATCCTGCTCAAAGCGGCCAGTCAGCGACTGTGCTTTAATCTCTTCATAATCGCGAAAAACGTTGCCGTAAAAATTATCAAAACTTACCGGTGGCGCTTCGTTTACATAATCAGCCAGCTGCGGCACTGCAGCCGGATCAGACACCCATGGCAGGCCGTAATCAGGCATATTGTCCTGTTTCTGGTACTCAGCATTCAGGCTAAAACGTTGTGCAGAACCTATTCCGGTTGCCAGCGACAGCGCCGCCGCATCTTTGCTGTTGTTAACTTCATTGCGGCCCGCCACATCGACGTCATCAGTCAGCAGGTTCAGTCGCAGTGCCGTGGTGTCACCCAGTGTGATATTGCTGTCCAGCGTGGCACGGTAATCCGACTCGCTACCCAGACGCAGGCTGACATCAGAGAACTGATCAAGCCGGGCGGTTTTTGATTGCAGATTAATGCTGCCGCCGGTAGCTCCCCGGCCTGATACAGCCGAGCCCGGGCCTTTGGCCACTTCAATGCTTTCCAGATTGTAGGTATCACGGCTGTAACCGGCGATATCACGGATGCCATCAACAAAAATATCGGTTGTTGCGCTAAAACCGCGAATTGACATGCTGTCACCGCTTGGCGCGCCACCTTCACCGGCAGCCAGCGAGATACCTGATACATTACGCAATGCATCGCGCAGGCTATCAACCGAACGGTCTTTCATGACCGCCTGCGGAATAACCGTAATGGTTTTGGCTGTATCCAGCAGTGGCCGGGTAAATTTAATGTTAGACGACTGCTCAACTTTAACGTCGTCCTCTGTGGTGGCTTTGGCCTGTGCCACAGCAAGCTCCTGCACCTGTTCGGTCTGCATCGCAGCGGCCTGAGTACTTAATACTGTGCATGCCAGCGCCACGGCAGCGGCCAGCGGTGCTTTATTAAAATGGGTACCGCTAAGCGCGGCTCCGGCAACTTGTGTCATTTCCTGCTCCAAATTTTTATCGGGCCGGCGCTGTATCAGCACGCTTTAGGTAGCTTGCTGCACGCCGGGTTTTCAGTCAGCCGGCGGCATGCTAGCACCAGCTTAAAAAAATGTAAATGAGAAAGATTATCAGTTGTGTTTGATCTACCATTTTGACATAATGCGTTACCAGCTAACGTTGTAAATGACAGCCAGACAGCGGCAATTCATGAACATATTGAACAAACTCACATCGACTTCAATGTTAACTCTATGTTTAGCATTACTTTTTTTCACACCCAGCCAGGTACTGGCGCAAACTACTGCGGTTACTCAGCTTGATGCACTGGTGCAACAGTGGCTGGCGCTGGAGCAGCAGCAGCATCAGCTACAACAAGACTGGCAGCTGCGTAAGCAAAGCCTGCAGCAAGGCATCAGCTTGTTACAGGCCGAACAAAAGCAGCTGCAACAGGTACTGGAACGTAATAGCAAACAGCATGATGCAGTAGACGAAAAGCGGGCAGCACTGCTGGCCCAGCAGCAACAGCTGGAGCTACAACAACAACAGGGCGGGCGCCAGATCAGCGCCTTACTGCAACAGGTACGTGTGATGCAACCGCAACTGCCGCCACCACTGCAGCACATCTGGCAACAGGAACTGGCTAGCCTGCCAGACAATGCTGATGCCTCAGTTCAGTTGCAACGCAGCTTGTTTTTACTGACCAAACTGGCCGAGTTTCAACAGCGCCTGAGCCTGGATGAAATGACACTGGAAACGGCTGACGGTAAGCCGGTGCGGGTAAAACAACTGTATCTGGGCGCAAGCCAGGCCTGGTTTAGCAGTGCTGATGGCAGCTATAGCGGCCTGGGTTACCCCGGCAGTACTGGCTGGAGCTGGCAATTTGACAGCAGCGTTGACGGTAGCGAAGTGTTACAAGCCATTGCAATACTGGAAAAACGCGCTCAGGCAGAGCTGATTAGCCTGCCAATACAGTTATCTGCAGAGGCTGCGCCGTCAGCCCGCAAGGAAACCACGCCATGAACAGCAGCAACGTTTTAGCACAAATCATCAGACAATCTCTGTGCGCAGCGCTGTTATTCTTTGCTGCTCTCAGTCATCCTGCCGCCGCGGCAGATATCAGCAGCTCAGTGCTGGCAGATATCAAACAAGCGCAGCAAAACCTGAGTAATACCGAGCAACAAATCAGCCGTCAGCAACAACAGCTGGTAAGCCAGTACCAAACATTGCAACAGCAGGTACAGCAACTGCGCGATAAAACTGCTGTTGCGCGCCGTGCAGAAGATGAAAATACACTGGGCCTTAACCAATTAACCGAGCGGCTGAAAAGCTGGCAGGATCAGCAACAGTACCAGCAGAATCAGCTGGCCAGCTTTATCCGGCAACAGCAGCTAGACACTGTCGATGCATCTCTTATCAGCCAGTTGCAGGCAGCCAGTAATTTTGCCGGTGCATTACAGCAAAGCCTTTACCCGGCCTGGCACAACCACGACATCATTTTACCCAGCGGTGAGCTGGTAAACGCCAGGGTACTGCAGGTAGGGCCGGTCAGTTGGTATTGGCAGGATGAACAGCAACAGGGCGGTTTATTGCAACACAGCAGCGACAAAGCCGGCAACCTGAGTGTGGCATTGCCATTCAACGACGCCTCAGCCTTACAACAGCTGCAGCAGCAACAGCGCGCCAAGATGTTATTTGATCCCAGCCTGAATAAAGCCCTGCTGCGTTCAAATCAGCATGAATCTGCACTGAGTCATGTTAGTAAAGGTGGCATCTGGGCATTGCCAATACTGGCTTTTGCACTGGTGGCATTGATCATTGCCCTGCACAAAGCCTGGCAACTGTGGCGTCTGCCTGCAGTACAGGTTGCTGCGCTGCCTTCAGCACAGCTACAACACAGTACAGGTTTTGCCAGACAACTGGGCGACTGTGCTAAACAATATCCGCTTGGTCAGCAACGTGACGATGCGTTATTTGCCGTGTTGCAACATAGCCGGCTGAC
>CEVB01002378.1_pt1 | contig 13612 bp, 17 predicted proteins | sample 531381 | NCBI WGS metagenome assembly CEVB01 (sample SAMEA2622763, study PRJEB7988) | marine metagenome | biome: marine biome (ENVO:00000447); feature: surface water layer (ENVO:00002042); material: "saline water (ENVO:00002010), including plankton (ENVO:xxxxxxxx)" | depth 5 m | reverse complement strand
ACAATTTTTGCATCAGCAAGAGCAGTTTTAATTGATTCAGCTAATTCATTATTAGCCTGCGCTTGCATATCTCTTTTTTCCTGTAACGCCTCAGCAAACTTAAGATTGTTTGAGGTAGCAACAATTGCAAGTTTTTTCGGGAGAAGATAGTTTCTAGCATATCCTTTAGCTACATCAACTATGTCGCCTTTTCTTCCAAGAGATTTTACGTCAGAATTAAGAATGAGTTTCATCTTCTGTTATAACTTTGCTTATATGAACTTGTAGTTACATAAGGAAGTAATGCTAGCTCTCTAGCAACTTTGACTAAACGAGCTACCTTTGCTTGTTCTTGTTTTGTAATTCCAGTTATTAAACTTGATCGAATTTTTCCTCTATCTGATACAAATTTCTCAAGTAACTTAACATCTTTATAAGTTGCGTTTTCTATTTGCTGTTTTGTAATTCTTCTTTGTTTAGGAGCTTCGTATTTTGAGGCTCGTCTTCCACCAGTCTTTTTTCCATTTGCCATAATTATTCTCCCTAAAAAGGTGCTTCGTCTTCTTCGTAGTTTTCTCTAGCTACTGGTTCCTGTGAAACACCCATACCACCTGATGCTCTCTCTATATTTGCTTTTGCCCATCGCAAGCTTGGAGCTATTTCATCAATAGAAAGGTCTACAATTGAGCGGTTTTGACCATCTTGTCCTTCCCAAGACCTGTAATTTAATCTGCCAACTACAACTACTCTCATTCCTTTTTGTAATGAAGCAGCAGCATTTTCTGCCATGTCATTCCATACTGTTCCTTGAAAAAACATAGGATCTCCTTCTTCCCAAGAACCATCAGAGTTTCTTTTTCTTTTATTTTGTGCAATTCTAATTTCTGCAAGAGTTGCACCTCCATCTGTAACCCTAATTTCAGGGTCTGCAGTTAAATTTCCAACAATTGTTACTGTATTATCTACCATTTTTATATACCTCTAGCTTTCCATCTTTAAGACTTTGTGTCTAATCACATCATCAGATATTTTTAGCACTCTATCAAGTTCTGCAGGAACATTTGAAGGGCTTTCAAAACTTGTTATTGTATATATTCCCTCTTTAAATGTGTCAATTTCGTAAGCTAGCTTCCTTCTTTGCCATACTCCTTGTTCTGACACATTTCCACCACCGTTTGAAATAACTTCTGTGATAGAGTTGTGAACTGTTTCGACGGTTGATTCGTCTGCTGTAGGTCTCACTATCGAGACTAAGTCATATTTATTCATTTTTCTCCTATGGACACTTGTACGTGGCTTCTTTCGAAGCAGGTACTAATTAATTTAATACTAAATATGTACTATGACAGAATTTTTTTAATTTCTTTTTTCCACTCTTTTAGTGAATCTTGAATATCTGAACCCATATCATAAGAATATTCTTCACTTGGAAAGTTATGGTTTTCTATATCTTTTTTAAATTCGATAAGAGCTTTAACTGTTGAATCGTATTGCTCACCGTATCTCTTGACAAATTTTGCATCAATGTATTCTTTTGATTTCATACCCATTAAATCATGAATCACGAGAACTTGCCCATCTGTATGCTTTCCTGCCCCTATACCTATTGTGGGTATTGATAAGTTTTCTGAGATAGATTCAGCAACAACTGTAGGAACGCCCTCTAATACTATTGCAAAACATCCTGTTTCTTGTAAAAGAAGGGCGTCTTCAAAAAGTTTTTTTGCTAGGTCTAAAGTTTTACCTTGAACTTTGTAACCACCCATTAAATTTTTTGATTGTGGTGTCAGACCCAAATGACCCATGACTGGTATTTCGGCATCAATTAAAGCCTCAATAACTTCTTTTCTTTTTTTTCCACCTTCTACTTTTACAGCATCTGCTTTACCTTCTTGTATAAATCTTCCTGCATTTTTCAATGAATCAGGAACATTAATGTGATATGACAAGTAAGGCATATCAGCAACAACTAATGAGGCTGGGCTAGCATTTGTAACCGCTTTAACATGATGTAACATTTCATCAACAGTGACAGATAGTGTATCGTCGTGACCTAGGACGACCTGTGCTAAAGAATCGCCTACTAAAATGATATCAATTTCTGCCTCGGAAACTGCTTTAGCAGTCGGATAATCATAAGCAGTCATCATAGATATGACTCGATTTCCTTTTAAATCAATAATATAAGGTACTGTTTTTTTCATTTTCCTCTCTCCGCTTTATAAGTCGAAGGATTCATGTCTATTCTATTAAATTTTTATTATTAAACAAGATACTTATTGATATGATTTATTATTTCTAAACAATACCAATAACATCTATATGTGAGTTATTTAAAGTTTTTATTCTTATTAATATTTATATCATGTTCAGTAACTAGCTCAGGAGTTGTAATGAATGACAATGGATACGAAAAAGCTTATTTTGCCGGTGGTTGTTTTTGGTGTATGGAACCACCGTTTGAGGCAATGGAAGGGGTTATCGAAGCGACATCAGGATATATGGGAGGTTCTGTAGAAAATCCTACATATGAAGAGGTCACTACTGGTGAGACTGGACATGCAGAAGTTGTAGAAATTTTATTTGATCCAAATATTGTCACATATGAAGAGTTGCTAGAAGTTTTTTGGAGAAATATCGATCCAACTGCACTAAATTATCAGTTTGCTGATGTTGGGTCGCAATATAGAACAGAGATTTTTACAGTTGGTGATGAGCAAAAAGATTTGGCAGAAAAATCTAAAATCGATTTAGAAAATTCAGAAAAATTTGATAAGCCTATAGTTACTGCAATCTCCGATGCACCTGAATTTTATATAGCTGAAGAATATCATCAGGACTTTTATAAAAAACAAAGTATGCGTTATCAAATGTATGCAAAAGCTAGTGGAAGAAAAGGATTTCTGGAAGACACATGGGGAGATAACTAATACATAATTGTTTTAGTTAAATGGTGGGGTTTCTCATCAGCATGAAAATCAGTCCAGAGCTTAAAGTCTAATTGTGGGATAATAATTTTTTCTTCCTGCTTCTTAAAGCTATTAATAATTTCTGTTAGTTTTGCAGTTACGTATATTGAGGTAGATCTGATTTCAATTTCCTCTAATGAGTCTTTATCGATAAGAACTCCTGACTCTATTTTTTCTTTTAAACTTGGGGAGTAAGAAATGATTCCTAAGCTCTCTAATGCTACTGGGATAATATAGTCAGCAAATGCTGTCATGTTATGTATATCCTCAATATTAAAACTTCTTTTTGAAAGCTCTCTGTGAATTCCCCAAAATGCTAGTTGAGCCAACTTGAGAAAATGTACTTTTTCATTTTTGAAAATTGAGTAATCATCAAACCTTTTGAAGTCTCTCACTAATCTTTCAACTAATCCCTCTCCATTGGCGTAAAGTTTTTTTGGACCATCATCTATGAAATTTATCCAATCCCCGTCATATTTTGTAACTAATGTATTCCCAACGATATTTAATATTTTGACTTTTTCCTCTGCCATGGGCATTTCAATATTTCCAGTAAAAATTCCCTTGAATTCTTCTAGGTTCATATCTCTCATAAAATTACCTTCAACAAGTGGGATTCCTGAACGCAGAGCCAGATCAATCTGATAGACCATAGCATCTGTATCTGAAAAGTTATTAATTTTATATTTCACAGAAGTCAAAAAATCGGTAAATACAAAATTGAGAGTATTTACTAACATTGTTTTTCTTATATATTCTTTAGGATCAATATTTGGATTACCTGCATAATTGATTAAAAAATCTTCTTTACTTAAGTGAGCTCCTATTTCATTTAATTGTTCTGTATTTATTTTTATAGAAGAAAGATGCGGTATAACTTTTGAAATAGAAGATAAAACTTGAGAGTCCCAATTAATTGTCATGTAAAAATCCTAATAGATTTTAAGTAAATTATTTTTTATACTTTTAGATTATGAAACCAAAAATATGTGTTGTTGGGAGTGCGAATATTGATCAAGTTTCTTATGTAAAGAGAACACCCAATGATGGAGAGACGGTTTTTGGTGACTCCTATCAAATGGGTTTTGGTGGAAAAGGGGCAAACCAGGCTGTGATGGCTGGAATTCTAGGTGCAGATGTTTACATCATTGCTTGTCTAGGTAGTGATGTCTACAAGGATATGACAATTGAAAATTTCAAAAATAATAACGTGATTACTGATTATATTCAGACTGTAGAAGGTTCAAGTGGTGTTGCACCAATTTGGGTTGATGAGTCTGGACAAAATAGAATTATAGTAATACCAGGAGCAAATGATTTAATAGATAGTTCTTCGGCAATAGAATCTCTAGAAAAAATTGGAAAACCAGATGTGTTGGTTGGGCAGTTTGAAATACCGATGAACGTTAACGAACAAGTTTTTTCTCATGCATACAAAAATGGAGTGAAGACTGTACTGAACCCTGCTCCAGCAGATAAACCATCTGATACCCTGCTTGAAAATACATCTTGGTTTATACCTAATGAAATTGAGTTTGAGGAGATTTATGGTGATGTGTTTAATGAAAATAATTTAATTTTATTTGCAAATAACGTCGAGACTAATGTTGTAGTCACTTTGGGTGAGAAAGGTTGCGCTTACATAAAAAACAATAAAGTAGAGATAATGAATACTGATTCAGTTAAAGCAATTGATACAACTGGAGCTGGTGATGCTTTTGTAGGAGCATTCTCGTTTGCACTAGCAAGTAAATTCGATACGGAGGAGTGTATTAAGCTAGCACTCCAAAAAGCAACAGATTCAGTAACAAAAAAAGGTACTCAGAGTTCTTATAAGAATTAAGTAGGAATTTTTAAGCTTGCTTCCAAAATTATGTTTGTAGCGTTGTTTACAGATTCTAAATACTCTTCTTTGCTAAGAGCTTCTTGTCGATTTTGATCGCCATAAACTACAAGCAAAGCACCTGTTCTAACTTTTCTATAACTACCAACAACAAAAAGAGTTGATGCTTCCATCTCCGAGCATAAGACACCACCCTTTACCCAGGCATCCCATTTTTGATTAAGCTCGTGAGAAACTGGCATTGAATTTGGGTCGTGTTGACCATAAAAAGAATCTTTGGACTGAACTACACCGATGTGATAATTTACATCTTTTTCTTTTGCTGCTTCTTCTAATGCAAAAACCATATCTGAAGAAGGTACAGCAGGAAACTCCATTGGCATATATTGTGGAGAAGTTCCTTCTTGTCTGACAGCTCCATTTGCAATTACAAAATCTCCAACTCTTGTATGTTCTTGCATTGCACCTGAAGTACCAATTCTTACTAAAGTTTTTGCGCCAATATTAGCTAGCTCTTCAATTGCAATTGCTGCTGAGGGACAGCCGATACCTGTGGAAGTAACACTTACTGGACGTCCTTTATATGTACCAGTTACCGTTTTGTATTCCCTGTTAAATGCAATTTCTTTAGGGTTATCAAAATGCTCAGCAATAAAATCTACTCTTCCTGGATCTCCTGGAAGAATAACAAAATCCGCAATATCCCCCTCTTTTAGTTGAATGTGATACTGCTTTTCTCCATCTAGCATTGACTTTTTTTCTGACATAAAAAAATGTTATCAACAAGTATCAGATTGTCACTAATTTTTTAGAAAATCTATAGAAATTTCTTTGTAAACTGATACTTTAGAACTATGACGATTCCAGAAATTAATTTTCCAAGTAGCGATACAGATTTTATAAAAGATCCTTATCCGTATATGAAAGAATTGAGAGAAATGTCACCGGTAGTATTAGATAAAACAACTGATTTACAACTTGTAACAAGGTGCGATGGTGTTAAAGCTATCCAAAAAAGCAAGAACTTCTCATCTAGTCCTCCCGATGACTTAGAAGGATCAGAATCTTCAATTGTTAACCCAAAAGAGTACGAGTACTTTTGGAAGACTGAGGAGTTCTCATTACTTAATTTAGAAGGACAATTACATGGTGATTTGAGAAATCTTGTTGCAAAAGCTTTTTCGAATAGACAAGTTCAAGAGCTAAGACCTTTTATGGAAAAAAAATCCTTAGACTTATTGAAAAATTTAAAAGGTGAGAGGTTTGATCTCTTAAAAGATTACGCACAACCATATTCGATTTCTGTAATTGGAAAATTACTTGGTGTTCCAGATGATATGTCTGACAAGTTTTTGGATTGGTCTAACAAAATTGTAAAAATGTATGACTTAAAAGTAAGTGCAGAAGACTCTACTAATGCAGAAAATGCAGCAAAAGAATTTTATGAATATACATTGTCACTGATAAATCAGAAGGTAAATACTCCAGGAGACGATATGATTACAAGACTTGCTAATGTAACTGAAAATGATCAAAAGCTGACAAAGGACCAAATAATTTGCACTGTTATTTTATTACTTAACGCAGGTCATGAAGCAACTGTAAATACAATAGGCAATTCTATTGTGACACTTGCGAATAACAATATTGACACATTAGGTCTTGATAAAAAATATAATATTAAAAACATTATTGAAGAATTAATAAGATTCGATAGTCCTCTCCAGTTTTTTCAGAGATGGGTTTTAGATAATGATGATGTTGGAGGTGTAGAGGTAAAAAAACACTCAAAGATAGCCATATTGTTAGGTTCAGCAAATAGAGATAAAGAAAGTTTTGTAGAGCCTGACAAAGTAAATTTTGAAAGAACAAATCTTAGTCACACAAGTTTTGGCGGTGGAGTCCATTTTTGTCTTGGAGCACATTTAGCAAGATTAGAGCTAGAAGTTTCCTTTCATAATCTTTTTTCAAATTCAATCTTATTAGAAACTCAACCAGAGAGAACTGGTGCCTTTGGAATTCGTGGCTACAAAGAAATAGAGGTAAAAATCTAGACTTTTTTAGTGTTTAAATTAAATCTTCACCCTAATATCTACATATGGGGAAATCAAAAAAATACGGCATGAATACGAAAGCGCTCCATGCAAACAAAAGATTCGAACCTATATCAGGAGATGTAATGCCTCCTCTTCACTTATCCACTACATATATAAATGATGTACCAGGTGAATCAGAATATTTTTATGGAAGAATAAATAATCCAACAAGAGAGTTGTTCGAGAGAACTTTGGCATATCTCGAAGGAATAGAAAATTATGAAGAACAGCATGCTTTCGCAATGGCTTCAGGTATGTCTGCAGTTAGCTTAATAGCAGAACTTGCTAAACCAGGTGATAACGTAGTCATAACAAAAGATGTCTATGGAGGTACAACTAATTACTTCTCAAAAATTATCAGAGAACGTAATGTAGAGGTTAATTTTTGTGATTTCGAAGATATAGAAAAACTGGATTCTTTACTTAACGAAAAAACAAAACTGGCATGGATCGAATCTCCATCAAACCCTTCAATGAATTTATATGATTTACAAAAAATTTCTGAAGTTGTGCACAATTACCCTACGCTTCTTGTCGCTGATGGTACCTTTTCAACACCATTTATAACTAGGCCTTTTGAGCACGGCGTAGATATCATAATGCATTCAACAACAAAGTATATTGGTGGACACAGCGATACATTGGGAGGCGCAGTGGTTTGTAAAGATCCTGAACTACACGAAACTTTGATGTTATATCAAAGACAGGGTGGAGCAATAATGTCACCATTTGACTCTTATTTAGTACAAAGAGGCCTTTACTCACTAGGTCCACGTATCAAATTGCATTCAGAAAATGCTCATCAATTAGCAGAGTATTTAGAGAAATCTGAACATATAAAAGAAGTCCGGTACCCTGGTTTAAAAAATTTTCAAAATCATGAAATTGCAGAAAAACAAATGGATTATTTTGGGGGTATGCTTAGTTTTTACCTTAATGAAAATATAGATCAAGAAAAATTTTGGCAATCTCTTGAACTTTATAAGTTAGCTGTGAGTTTAGGAGGGGTTGAGACTTTGATTGAGCTTCCATATTTAATGACTCATGATAATGCTCAGGAGACAGAAGCTAGCGCACCAATCGATTTAATAAGAGTGTCTACAGGTCTTGAGAATATTGAAGACCTAATTGAAGATATGGACACAGCTTTAAATGAAGCTAAAAAATAATTTAACAACTAGTTACTTTTCTTACGCTATATATTCCGTATTTTTTACTGCCTTATTATTTATTGTCTTTGGTGCAAATGGTTGGGGGCCTGCAGCAGAAAATGAACAAGCCATCGGAGAAATTTCTAGATGGTGTGAAAGGGTAAGTGGAGGTTTTTTTAGAGAACCTTCTAACACGCTTGGAAATCTTGGCTTTGTAGCAGTTGGACTTTACATGTTTTATAAATTATCTGACGACGCTACAAACAATAAATCTCCGATGTTTGGGTCCTTTAAAATTGCCTTGTTATATGCTGCTGCATCAACATTTTTAGGCCCTGGGTCTATGGCAATGCACGGAACACATACAAAGTTTGGCGCATGGTTAGACAATGTCTCAATGATTGCTTACATATTGCTTCTATGGATTTACAACCTAAAAAAACTGACTCATTTCTCAAGTAAAACTTATTTCTCTTCTTATACAATATTGCTTATTTACTACGCATACAGTTACTGGTATTTGGATTCAGGGCTTGGAATAGGGGTGAATTTATTTGAATTGAGCATCGGACTTTGGATAGCAACTGAGGTTTTGATTAAATTTCCAAATGTATTTGGAAGAATAATGTCAGGTATAACTGTCTTGATAGTTCAGCAGCTCTTTGGAAGTCCTGTTATTGATTCTTTCCTCAATTTCCAAGACAATTGGGAAATACTTTTATATTTTGTTCCAGCATTAATACCCAATTTAAAACCAAATATAAAGAGAATATATACTCCATGGTTTTTTATTGGATTTGCGTCTTTTTTTGGTGCTGTTCTTATATGGGGAACAGGGGTTCCAGATCACCCATGGTGTAATCCAGATTCATGGATTCAAGCTCACATGATATGGCATCTATTATGTGCACTTGCAACACTCAGTTTTTTTAACTTTTACAGAAAAGAGACTACAAGTTAAGGCTATCTATCCAGTTTGAAATTTCTTTCACAGTTTGTGCATAAATTTTGAGAGCGTGTTCGTCAGATTCATACGAGGATCTGCTGGGGTCAACAAATGAATTATGAATTCTTTTTTTTGCATTAGGAAAAACTGGACACAGTTCGTCTGCTGAGCTACAAACTGTTAATACAAAATCAAAAGACTCTTCTATAAAGTCATCAACAAGTTTTGGGTAATGAGTGCTGATATCATAACCCTCTTCTGCCATTGCTCTGACCGCATAAGGATTAACAATGGCTTCAGGATGAGTTCCGGCAGATTGTATTTCATAGTCTGGATACTTGTATTTAAGTAAACCTTCTGCAATTTGAGACCTACAAGTATTTCCTGTGCAGATAACAATTATTTTCATGGTGCTATTGTAAATGAAAAATTACAATAAACACATGGATACTCAGGCCAATAGAGAAAGAAAATTTACCCAAACGATGGAAAAGTGGATTATGTATTTAATGTACGCATTGTTTGGTGGCCTTTTTTTATTAATTTCATTTACAGGATCTTTTAGAGAAGGATTAGTCCTTTTTCCTGTTGCAGTAATATCAATTCCTTTAACAAGGTGGGGTTTACGCTGGCAAAATGAAAGATTTATCAGAAGTGCACAAAATCAAGATGATTTAGAAATAGTCAAAGAAAGATTAAATGTAATTGAACAAAGATTAAATAAATTGGAGGAAAAATGATATCTGTTGAAGTATTGCTTAGGCATATGGCTTGGTCAAACCAAGAACTTTATAAAGAAGTACAGAAACTTGGGAATGAAGTTTTAGATTACTATGTTATAGATCCGGAATGGACTGTCAGGAAAATTTTAGTGCATATCGTAGGTGCTGGACACTTGTATGGTCAGAGATTAGATAGAAAACCATTTTCTCCATTTAAATTAGAAAATGATAGTGATGATGTACTTATCGAACAATTATTAATTGAGCTAGAAAGAATTGATCAAGGTTTAATTAAATACGCAAATGTTGATGATGGAGATCTAACTTATATGACTTCTCAAGGAGAAAGAACAAGTAAGATTTCGACGATAATTTCACAAATGATATTTCACGCGGCTGAACACAGAGCACAGGTTGTCGCTGCCTTAGATAAGCATAATGTTAGAGATATTAATTTAGATCACTATTCTGTCTTTGGGTATATTGAATCTCTTAAATAGTATTATCTTTTACCCATTGATCATATTCAGGAAGTGTGTAAACAGGTTCTAGGACTGTAATTTTTGGAAGCTCGTAGGAATGTCTCTGAGTTACAATATCAACAACTTCTCTCATAAGAGATTCTTTTGTATACAGTGAAATTTCTAGTTCTGGTTCTTCTACTATTTGTTTTTTCCACTTATAAGAAGATTGAATTTTATGAAAAGTACCACAAGCAATCTTGTTTGTTTCAAGTAATAAATTGATTAATTCTCTGGCTTTTTTATCTTCATCAATGGTGGTTTGAATTATTATCATAAATCTAAATTAAGTTCATTCGCCGTAAAAGTCCAGAGTTTATTTCTAAGCTCCACGTTATAAACAAGTTTATTATGTTGCATGGTTGCTGGTTGACCATAGAAGCCAAAGATTTTTGGGGCATAAACACGTTCTGCAGAAGCATTATCTGCTTCAATTGCCTGAATAATAGGGGCTATCCCTGTTTGAATGTTTGTAGAAAAGTATGTGTAAAAAGATTTCTTAATTTTTTTGACTTCATAAGGTCTTGATTGCCTTGACTTTGTAACCCCTGGATGTGCAGTAGCAACCGAGATAGAAGTTTTTTTAAGTTTATTCTCTAACTCAAGTGCAAACATTGACCTAAATAAATTTGTAAGGTTGTACCTACTGCTTGGAGAAAATCCCGTTTTTGAATGAAGAAGGTCCAAATTAAATTCTCTTGCAAGATACATCGAAAGACTTGTTACCTGAACAATTCTTCCTGAGCTTCTATGTAAGTTTTCTAAAAGCATTAAAGCTAATCTATAAGCCCCGAAATAATTAACTGAAATCATTGACTCATAGCCTTCTTCGGTAAGTTCAAAATCCCTATAAATTAAACCTGCATTATTGTATAAAACGTCAATCTCTGAGAAATGAGTATTAATTTGTTTTACAAACTGTAAGACACTTGCTGGTTTTGATAAATCTAATTCTAAAAAGTGCGCATTGTTGCCAAGATACTCCTCAGCCATCTTTCCTTTTGAAGTATCTCTACAGCCAATTATGACTTTGTAGTTTTTAGAAATTAAATCTTTTGCAACTGCAAGGCCTATGCCTTTGTTTCCACCTGTGATTATTGCTGTTTTTGACATTTTTTATTTAGTTTATTAATACCTACAATTAAAGAAATGTATTATTTATTAACTGGAATTGTTGTAGTCTCGATACTTAGGTACTTTAATTTAATTCCAAAAATGACAAGCAAGTTTTGGACCTATGTTGACTATGCACTTGTTCTTGTTGCTTTTGTTTTGCTACTTTCAAGAATACCTCCCTTTTTCTCTGGAGTTTTACTGACCGTTGTAGCTGGATATGCCTGGAAAAAGGGTTTTTTCGATAAATTTCGTTGAAAAGCTAGCTACTAGGAAGTATTGACATAAGCTCATCTTCAGAGCTATTCATAATGAAGTTTCTAAATTCTTTTTCGTAGGTGACGTAATCCTTTCCAAATGTGTTTTGAAAATTTTCAGGAAATAAAATACCTGACTGTGAATTGATCCAAAAGTCATACATTGTTTGTTCTCCATGTATGTTGGTTAAGTAAGCTATAAACCATGCACCAACTTGATAACCTACGGCCCAGTCGCTTTCCCAGGTGACGTTATATAATTCCGGTCCATTTAAATATCGTTCTTTTATTATTGGCTGGTTGTCTCCACAATAACAACTGAACATTCCACCATACATCTCATTTTCTAGGTGAGAAAAATCGTTTATGTCACGTGAATAATAAAGGTGAGAAAAATATGTTGCATATCCCTCCATCCAAAAAGGCTTATCTCTATTATCGCTTCCAATTTGCTTGCCAGTAATTTTTTGTTGTAGATCATAATCAAAGTCAACAACATTAGATAATTGAAAAATGTGATACATTTCATGGATTGTTACATATGCTTGTGAACGACTGTCCCAAGACAGATCGAAAGATCCACTAATAAATAGATAACAACATTCTCTGTCGCTAGGTGTGCCACTTATTGATGAGCCTGAGACTCTTCCACCATCGGTAAACAATCCGATACTTCCGTCAGCTTTTTTGTCTTGATACTCTGGGTTACAACGCGTGCTATTAAAAGTTGCTGGATATTCTAGATTTAAATATTGGCAATACTCTTCTTCTAAAGCAATTGCTGATGCATAATTTTCAGAATCAAGTTGTACAACAAGTATTGGATATAAATTCTCTCTTTTTACACGTACATCTGTAAACAACAGTTGCTCTGTGAGCTGAATGTACTTTGTGAGTATCTCTATATGTTGATCAGAAATCGTTGAAGCTCTAAAAATTTTAACATCTCTATAGTCAAGATAGTTGTCTGATGTAGGAATAGTGGTAGACACTGTTGTATTAGTAGTATCTATTGTTGTAGTTGTAACGTTAACATCTAGGTTTCCAAACCGTTGTTGATATTTAGAAGCAACAATTCCATAATTCTGAGGTACAGTTGAAAACTTCTCATTTACAAATGCAAACAAATTCCTGAACTCATCTGTAAAAGCAGAAGGATAATTAGCAAAGTAGTCATTTAAATCATCCATATACACACGAAGATCTTCGGCATAGGAAAATACAAACTCTAAATTATCTCTATATTGTCGTAGGCACTCTTCAGATGTTACATCAATCTCAGTTGCATCACTGCATAGTTCGGCTCCAAGTTTTACTTCATAAATCTCAATAATGTTGAAACTGACTGTGGGTAGTGGAGGAATGTTTGAGTCTTGTTCAGTAGTTAATGAATCCTCAATTATCTCATTGCTTTCTGGTATTGGTTCAAGTTCTGATGTCGAAGTGTCACCACACATAGAAAGAAGTAGTAAAAAAATAATAAACTTTTTCATTCGTAATACTTATTGTTGTAAATCAACCATCTCACTGAAAATATGACTATGACAATCGAAAAAAGCATAGTCATATTAGGAAATAAATATAGAAGAGTGATTGAGCCTATAATTGTCAAAAAAATTACCAACATCTTATTTTGTTCCTGGCTTATAAAATACTTTATTTCTGCCTTTAACCAAATGATACCTATCCATTAAAGACTCTTTGTCCAGTTCTGCTGAGTCTGTTAATGGCAGTTCTTCCATCAGTTCAAATCTTCTATTTTCGTAATCTATTTTTGTAGGAACAATAGTTGCATCTAAGGCCTTGCCAATATAATGAAATCCGCTTTTTATTGTCTCATTTGTTTTCATTTCACCTTCAACCGTTAAATAAAGAATAAACTTATCTTTTGACTTGAGCTGATCTATGACTTGTTGAGTAACACCAGTTGGTTTTGTTCTCCATACCGGTATCCCACCAAATTCGAGAAGAGCTTTATTTTGAAACTTACCAAAAGGATGAGGTATACCGAGCTT
>CEVB01017406.1_pt1 | contig 13680 bp, 13 predicted proteins | sample 531381 | NCBI WGS metagenome assembly CEVB01 (sample SAMEA2622763, study PRJEB7988) | marine metagenome | biome: marine biome (ENVO:00000447); feature: surface water layer (ENVO:00002042); material: "saline water (ENVO:00002010), including plankton (ENVO:xxxxxxxx)" | depth 5 m | reverse complement strand
ATCAGGGCGCAGCAGGAGCCCAAGGTGCAGCGGGTTCAGGAGGGAGTGCGGGTGCCCAAGGAGCTCAGGGCGCGACAGGTAGTGGAAACCAAGGCGATCAAGGTGCTGGAGGTTCTGGAGGAAGTGCTGGAGCTCAGGGGGCAGCGGGTGCTCAAGGTGCAGCGGGTTCTGGAGGAAGTGCTGGGGCTCAGGGTGCAGCGGGCGCTCAAGGAGCTTCAGGAGGAGGAGGTATTTCTTTTAATGGTAGCACTGCCGATGGCGTTCTTACTTATGGAAATTCTACTACTATAGACGTTGAATCTACTTTAACTTTCGCGAGTAATCTTTTGAACTTGACTGGTAATTTACATACCAGCGTTCATGACTACGGTACAACAGCAAACATAGATGTTGACTTTAACGAAGATGCGCTACAAAAAGTTCTTTTAAATGGAAATCCCGTAATTGATACGGCAGCAGCCAATAAAGGAGCGGGTAAAACTATTATAATTAGAATTACTTGCGACTCTTCAGCTAGGAATTTTACATGGAACAGTAGCTGGAAATTCGTTGGAGAAAAACCCGTAAGTATTGCCGCTAATAAAACAGCGATATTAAGCATGACTTGTTTTGGGACGAATGAAACAGATATAATATGTAGTTATGCAGTGCAGGATTAATCATGGCGGTTCCTATACACAAAACAGGTCTTAACAAGACTCTGGGACAAAAATCTTCTGCGATTGTATCTGCTGATTTAATTGGTAATTTTATTCCAAGTCAAGGCATATCATCAAGTAGCTGGACGAATCAAGCCGCTAGTAATGCACTTAGAAGATATAATGGAATAACCTACGTCAATATTGCTCCGCGAGCTTTTCAGTTCGACGGAATTGACGACTATTTAGGAGAGGCATCAAGTGGGTATGGAGGTAATCCATTTAATGTAGCTTTTCAAAATGCTTATACTATTGGTCAATGGGTGTATCTACCCAATACTTGGAGCTCTGGAAAAATACATATTCTCTTCTATTTTTTTCACGACAGTTCTAATTATGTAATGTTTCAGATTGACGGGTCAGTCGTAGAGATACACAGTTTTACTTCAAGCGGCAATCTTGCCAATTTAAGTATTTCCCCCAACTTCAACCCTCGATCAGAGAGAGATAAATGGGTCTATTATACTATAACTCATAGCAGCGGAACATATAAGTTTTTTGCAAATGGGACGTTTGTAGGCAGACAAAGTACTTTTGCTCCAACCGCAACCGCTAAACCAATGACTGTCGGTAGATATGGTTCGAGTTATACTAGTGCAGGTGTAAACGTTGGTCATATTCATGTGTATAGCTCTGCGCTAACCAACTCGCAAATAAGGCAAAATTACTTAGCGATAGCATCCCCTGTAAATACTAGGCATTATGGAGAGACGGCATTATAGTATAATGAAGAAATATATAATAGTTCCAGCGGATAAACTTGATTGGGTAAATTTTGATCAAGTGCTTCAAACTGAGCCTCAATCGCTTCGTTATTCTTTAGACGGTAAATTTTTTACGTTAAAATATCTTGATGAACAACCTGATTTTTGTTATAGTATTACGCAAGATTTAATAGGATTAAAAGAATACTCTCACGAAGAAATCATAGAAATATTACAAGGTCCAGAATGGACATCCCAAGATTAAAGATTAAAGGCGAAGAAGTTGGTTTAAGAGATTTAGGTGATAATTTATTTGAACCAAAAAATATTAGTATACTAGAAGGCTTATTTACAAATAATCTTAAAGTAGATTATAACCCAAAAAAGTTTTGGTTAGAAAATTTACCCCCTAAGCACGAACCTCAAAGATACCATAAAATACAAAGCTTTTGTTTTGTTGTCACAGATAATCTTAAAGATGAAGCTGAAGTTTTACTAAAAACCCTAAGGCTTTTTCACAATGAACCTGTTTATGTTATTTGCGATAAAGCCAGTAGGGTTTTCTTGAACAGAATGAAAGTAACCGACAATGTTAAATTTAAAACAAGCGCAGAAAAAGAGCATTTAGACGATATACAAAAAAAAGTTTTCGACGGTCACTCTTGTATAGCCAATACAGTTCATCATGCTCCTTCAATACTAAAAAAAATGGAGGTCATGGATTTTGCATTAAAGCACCACGATAATACTTTTTTTCTAGACACAGATATTATAGTTTTAGATAATTTGCAAGAATACTTTACTGCGGAAGTTGTTTTGTCACCTCATCATTACCCAACTGAAAACCAACACAAGGGTTTTGAATTCGGTTTTTACAATGCTGGATATTTATTTTGCGCGAATAAAGGATTTCCAAAATTTTGGAGACATTTGTACTTGACTGATTCAAGTTTTTTTGAGCAGGAGTGCATGAATAGAATATCCGATCACTATAAAATACAAACATTCGGCAAAGAACATAATGTAGGATTTTGGAGAGGTGAGAATTTACCACTTAAAGCCAAATCTGTTCATACACATATAAGTGAATTAGGTAGCTCGGGTAGAGGGTTAAGCTTAATAGCTTTAAATAAAGAAACCAAAGATTACGCTTTAGCTCAAGCAAAAAACAGCCCAATTATAAATAGCCATATAAGAAAACACTACAATCCTGATTGCAATAAAAAGTTAGCATTCATACACTATGGCAAAGCAGCGGGGGTATACATACAACACTACATAAGAGAGCAGGTTTTCCCACGCATGAAACATTTTAACTCTTGGTGGGATTTTAATTACAAAAACAAAAGAGCCTTAACTAGAGATTGGACAGAAAAGGAGCTACTAGAAATAGCTGAAACCGACGTAGAAGAGGCACTAACGCATAATCATCACATAAATTGGACTAAGGAATCTGTTAAGAAATTTAACGACCACGGCTGGTTAACTTTTATGTTTATAAGAAACCCTAAAGATATAATGTGCTCTTTATATTTTTGGGCGCAAGGCCAGTGGGATAGATGGGAAAGAGAAGACAAAAGTGCTTTAGATTTAAGAGAGCCTTTAAAGCAAGAATTAATACATATATCTGGGCAAGATAATCCACACAACGTTAAACTAGACGATTTTATTCGAGGTATGCTCAGTGGTAAAGGAGCCCAACGTTTATGGGGTTTACCTGATTATGTAGATGACATACAGCACGTTGCGAAGTTTAGTAATCAAAATTTTAAATCCTTTTTGCTAAATAATTTTCAACATCTATATATCCCCTTGAAAAAGCTAAATACTTCCAAAAGCGAGGGGTATCGGGCTTATTTAGAGCGAGGTGAAATTTCCGAAGAGACCAATAATATGTTAGAGGGCCACCCAGAGTACAAAAGATATGAAAAATATTTAAATGAGTAATTTAAAAAAAATTAAATTAGCTAGAAAACTCATTGAAGATGGCAAAAGATACAATTACATCGAGGGCGGAAAGAAAAGAATATATCAAAGTGTATGTGAAACAAAAAAATTAATCAAGGGTGGTGAGAAGTTACTAGACGTAGGGGGCGATGACCGTAAAACTTACTCTTTTAAAAAATATACTCTCCTTCTTTGCGATATAGAATATAATTATATTAATCGCCGCTTATTAGATATAAGAACCGAAAAATTACCTTACGACAATGATTCTTTCGATTTCGTAAGTTGTCACGAGGCCATAGAACATTTTTGGTTAATAAAGAAAGGGGGAATGCTCTGCTGGGATGGGATAATTAATTTCTGGAAAGAAGCTTATAGAGTTTTGAAACCTAATGGCACATTTTATGTGTCTACCCGTAATCGCGTATGTCCTCTTGCTCTATTAAGAATTTTAACAAATGATTTCGTGCAAGTTTCTCGACCTTCTGTGTGTGGAAAAAGTCACGTAAACGAGCTATGCGCTAAAGATTTAAGAAGTATAGCAGATGCTACAAATCTGTTTACTGTAAATACGGCATTTAGTACCTCTTCGATCCCTCTGTGGAGACAAGCATCGGTGGACAAAAAAACTCCAAGGCTACAGAATTTTTTAGGAAGAGAAATCCTGCAAGAAGAATTATATGATACAATTCATTTTATTTCCCACAAAACATGAACATTCCTAAATTAAAAGAATACATGCAACCCTTCTTTGATTTAATAAAAGAATCTGAGGCTTCTTATTTTTGGATAGCTGGGGGTGCTATAAGAGACTACTTTGTTGCTGGAGGCGCGACACTAAAAGATATAGATATATTTTTTCCAAACGCAAAAGAGCGTGATAAGGCTATTAAGTATTTAAAATGCAAACAATTTAAAGTCATGAGAGAATTACCTAGAGACCGTGGCGCAGTCTTTAATTTAACTAGAGGAAGCGTTCCAGACAAATACAGTCATTTAGCTCAAGGTGGTAAATATAATTATCACTCAATGGATATTGGGTGTTGGGATGGCAAATCAGGAGAATCTAATTATTCTAGCACCCCTCAAGAATGTATCGATTGGTTTGACTTTAGCGTAGAAATGGGAGCTTTAGATAGTGAGGGTAATACGTTTTTCGCTTCAAGTTACGAGCGTGATATTAAAAATAAAATATTAACCAGAAATTCTATGAGACAAGGTTACCCAAGAGCTAACAATACGAGATTTCTTAAATATGTTAAACAAGGTTTTACTATAGATCAAGAAAATCTACTTTTATGGCTAGAAGACCAAGATGCAACGTTTGAATACAGGCGTAATATAAATAAAAATAAAACAAAATAACCGAATAAAAAGTGTAATATGTTAATATGAAGGTTGTTGATATATCAGATGCGATTTACAGGGATTTAGGAGAACCGAGTAGCATTAGCATTCCCGCTATCGCTTTCTGGGTAAGAGAGAATGTTGGCTCTCTAAACAACGCTATTAACACTGATTTTTCTGTAAATTCTACTTCTTTAGAAATACAAAGAGAAATAAATGGAGTAGCCACTAACATTGGCATTGACGAAGCTTCAATTCTTAAAAAAATGTACACGGTACATTACTATGACACTAAAATCAGAGCAAGTGTTGTAGGTGTAGAAACTGATTCGGTTGTAGAGGTGAGCTCTGATGGAATGAGAGTAAGAAAAACCTCTAAAACAGATATAATTAGAAATTTAACTAGCGTAAAACGTTTAGAAACTGAAGAGTTGAATAGAATGGTAGCTTACTATAAAGTTCACAAAGCGGTTCCGAGACAAGTCGCTGGTGACGACACCACCGAAGGTTTCTACAACGGTGGCTATGGATCGGCTGGGATAAACTATAATAGAATAGACATCTAATAATGAGTTTCATTTCAAATTCCATTATAAATGTCACGCCCTTTACGGGAGCTTATCAAGACTTTTTTGACTATTTTAAAAAAGAAGTTCTCGTTTATAAAGAACCCCAAAAGACTGTAGCTGATGTTGATTTAAGTTTTTTATACGGATACGGAACAGATTCAAATGGTGACAATTATAGCTTCACTCCAGTTTCTGGTGTTTTTTCTGGTTTAATTGTTTACGGCACCAACAGAGACGATCAGGATTTGCAGCAAGCAAACATAAGACTACCTGATGATGCGGTAAAATTGAAAGTTGAAAAAACAGCTAGGGACTACATAAATAATGGAAGAACTGAATCTTTAGAATTTGATGGAAAAAAATTCTTCGTTAAAAGTTCAGACACAAAAGAAGTATTCTTAAATAGAAATTATTATGTTTATATATTAGCGGAAGCGGATTAATATGGCTAAAAAAGTAAACATGTCAATTTTCAATAAAAAGCTCGCTAATAATAGGGTTTATAAATCTGAAATTAAAAAAAGAGCCTCTGAAAAAGTTGAATCATCGAAAGCTTTGCTTTTGAGCGAATTTAAAGCTCATCCAGTTACGAGAGAAATAGAAGGTGGTGCAAGCTCACCAAATATAAGCAATACTTTAGGCGGTTACGGCAATTTATACAGTTTTATAGGTTTTCCAGCGGGAAGCAGACCCACAAAAATAGTAGAAAATTTACTAAACACAATAAAAACTGGTAAAATAACTAAATCTATTCCGTCTAGAAGCAAACTAACAGTCGAAGTAGAAATACAAATACCAACACGGGAAGCTTTTTATAGAGCAACACCTTTACCATTTGAAAGTGCGAGAAGTTGGTTGTATGGTATAGAAAGCGGTATTTCTGGGTTTGGAAGTTACTTTTATAAGAAATGGCAACGCTCTAGATCGGGTAATGCATTTCAAGCTGATAAAAGAGTTAGAGGTGGATCATTTAAAAATACCAGTTATTTTTCAGCTATGTTATTAGCGTTTACAAAAAGAATTAGATAAACATGAAAGCTCAATTCGATAACAGGGTAATGAGCAGTCTACTTTTATTCGTAGACCATAAATTACTTGAACACGGAGACGCTTTTGATAACCACTCTAGCTATTTTTCAAAGACCACTCAAACTTACGCTAATTATTACAATTATTCAGCCCCATTCAAGCAACTAGTTTCTGACGTGTCAATCACTGGCGCAGACGTAATGACAGGCGTTTATTTAGATAATACTTTTATTATACCTGGTCAAAGCGGCTTAAATTCAATAGATTACATAAATGGTCAAGTTAATTTTACGAATGAGATCACTGGAAGCAATAGAATAAGTGGTGATTACTCAGTTAAAGAATTTAATGTTTATTTGACCACGCTTTCTGAAGAAGAAATTCTTTTTGAAAGTAAATACCATGTAAAACCAAAAACCCATCAGGACACCACTGGTTTAGCGCCAGATTCTCAAACTTTTCCAGCCGTTTTTGTTAAAAATGTATCGAGTGAAAATGTTCCATTCTCATTCGGGGGAACAGATCAAACAAATTTCAATGCAAGATTGATAGTTTTAGCTGATTCTGCATATAATTTAGATGCTGCGTGTAGTATTCTTAAAGATGTGGTTAAAAGTAATGTTTATTTTATTCAAGATGAGCTACCTTTTAACGCTTTGGGGGCTTACACTGGGGTAGCCTATAATTATACAGGTTTAGCAACTGGTTCAGAAGGTGATGGAAATGCGATATTTTTAAATAATGCTTTAGTATCTAAAAATGTAGCAGGTTTAAATGCTTATAATAAAATTAACCCTCAAATGCACACTGCATTTATCGATTATGAGCTAATAATAGCAAGAAGACCGAGGCAATTTAATGATTAAATTGTTCTCATTATCAAAAATAAAATGTAATTATAAATAAGATCAGGAGATTTAAATTATGCCTAGAAAAAGAATTATTTACCAGAGTCAGTCCGTTCGCGTCGAAGGTGACGGAATCCAAAATTCCACCTGTAAGGGTGTGCAAAGTGTAAACTATGGACTTGATGTAACCCGCGAAGACGTACTTCAATTTGGCGATTTGGGCGCTGTAGATAGAATTATCTTAGAAGCTCCAGTTGCTAATTTGGAAACCACTATGTACGTTGGCGGTTTGGAGCCTATAGTGCTTGGTCAGTTACTGGGCTCTGCCATTTCTGGTAAAAACGTTGATTGTTTGGTCGGTTTAGATAATACCGAAGGTGAAGATTACGACGGTTCAGACGCTACAATCCAAATTGTTAGCGGTTCGCTTACTTCGATGAGCGCTGAAGCGAGTGTCGGAGCTATTCCTACGATGACCTTGGGCTTCGAAGGAACAGATTTGAGTTACACGACAAATGCTGTTACTGCGCCCGCCACTGATATCGATGTCGCCACTCAGTCTGGTGTAGTTGTTGATTTCAGTGAAATAACTACTGATACCACTGGTCATTATGTTCATCCGCAAAGCGCCACTGTAAGTTTTGACTTGGGTGTAGAAGGTTTGCAGGAACTGGCATTTAAGGATTCTGCTGGCATTCAAACTGATACAAACAATAAATTCCAATACGCTCGTGTGCCAAGCTTCCCAGCTACGGCTACCTTGGAATTAGAAGCGTTTGCTGTAGACAGAGGTATGTCTATGGCGTTGTCGGATTTGTCACAAAAAGCCAGTGACGGCACAGCGGGTCAGGCAGGTAGCGGTGCTTTTTGTAACGTTGCTGTTGATTTTGGAGCTACTAAATTCAAGCTGCAAAGTGGTACATTAGACGCGGTGAGCTTTAGTAACTCAATCGGTGACACCGCTGCGACATGTAACGCAACCTTCTCATGCTCAATCGGTGGAGAGGGTTCAAAAAGCCAATTGATTATTACAGACGCTTAAAACTTAACAAATCTCCTACTAGTCCCCCTCTTCGGAGGGGGATTTTTTTTTGTTTTTTTATTAAAAAGGTGTATATTAAATCAAGGTAAAAGGTTATGGCTAAAGGAAATTCTTCAAACGAAGAAAAGCTAAAAGAATATTTAGTTTTTCAAATTCATAGGAATATTGTAAACCTTTACAAAAATCATCTTATTCTTTTGGAAGATGTAAGCGTCGAGCACAATCAAATGATGGATAAGTTAAAAAATCATGTACCACAAGAAACTCTTGACGACGTTGACTATCTATCCGAAAAGAAATATAATTACTTCAGAAAAAAAACGTTAGATATCGGAAACGAAGCTATCAGAGAATTTGAAAGAAGTATTGAAAATCTAAAAATAACTTTAAAATAGGAACAAGGAAAATATGAGCAAAAACAGCAAATGGATGTATCACTTCAAGGTTTCAAGAACCGTAGAAGAAGAAATCGAAATCGATCCAGTAATTAAAGACGGTGAAGAAATCAAGCAGTTTAAAAAGATTAAAAAAGACAAGCCTGTAAAGTGCGCGATTCTTAAACCAACGAGAAGTTTATATGAAGATGGCGAGCTTTTTTACTCGGTTGAGTTGTCTAAGTACATTCAAGCTGGAATGTTAACGAAAACTCTGCTGGCTAAAAGGTTTGCTAATGACGGAGGTACTTTAACTGACGCCGATCAAGAAAAGTATTCTAAGCTTTACTCTCTTCTTCATGAAAAAGAGCAAGAAGTTCAAAGAATACAATTAGATACTGAAAACGCAAAAAAAAGAGCAAAAAAATTACAAGATTTAATTCTAGAAATTACTTCTATAAGGCAACAGCTTGTCGAATTTGAAAGCGTTCAGTCTTCTTTGTTTGATCAAACCGCAGAACACAAAGCTAGAAATAGAACCATTCTTTGGTGGACTTTAAATTTAGCTTACATTAAAGAAGACGGAGACGAAGACTTTAAGTCTGTTTTCGATGGTGAAACTTTTGAAAACAAATTAAATTCTTACGACGAAATCGAAGAAGGCGAAGAATACAGCGAGGGTGGAGAAAAACAGCATTTTAGCATTGCGGTTAAAAAGTTCGCTTACTTTATATCTTTTTGGTATTCTGGACAGGCTACAGACAAAGAAGGTTTTGATGCTGCCGATGAATTGCTGAAAGAAGTAGACATCTTTAATATCAATAACGAAGAAGAAACTGCAAGCCAAACCGACGATATTGTAGCCAAAGCTGTAGATTCTCAATACAAAGCAGAGCAAGAAGCTATCGCTGAAGAGCTAGAAGAGAAGTTGGACTCTTTATCCGAAGAGGTTGAAGCCGCCAGAGAAGAAGAGTTGAAACAAGCAGCCGAATCTGATTCCGCCCCAGAAAAAGATTCTCAATAAAATTTTCTTGTGACTCCACAGGAAAAAAGTGAGTTTTGCCTACGATTATATAATGATATAATCAACGGTTACTCGACTTATCATATCGGCTCAAAAGAAGTTTACATAAAACACTTGAGAGATGTCGATTATGCATTTTTCGAGGAAAAGAAAAACTTATTTAAGAATATAGCTCTAGAAAGAGGTCTTCAAACTGAAAAAGATTTTTTCGAACTTTTAGACAAAACAGGAAACTGGTCAAATCAGGAAGAGGAAAACTATCAAAGACTTTCTAAAGAAATACAGAACTTAAATAAATCAAAAAGTAAAATATTTGTTGAGGCTCAAAGAAATATTATTGATTCTAGATTAAAAGAAAAAGAAAAACAATTCAAAGAAATAGAATTCAAAAGAAAGCAAATCAAAGTAAACACAGTAGAAGAATATGCTAATAGCAAAATTAATGATTTTATATTGTGTTATTCTTTTTATAAAACCCCTGACTTAAAAGAGTATTTGTTTGATTTTGAAGAGTATCAAGAAATACCAGTTGAAGATACTTATGTTTATACTAATTCTTATTATTTTGCATTAAATAAATTTAGTAGTCATAATATAAAAAGAGTTGCTCATAGTACTTTTTTCTTAAATACTTATCTTTTGTCAAAATCAAACCCTTTTTATTTTATGGGTAAAGCCATTAAAGATTTCACAACTTATCAATCAAACTTGTGCTCTTACGGAAATGGCTGCAAAAGTGTTTTAGAAAATTCTGATAATAGCCCGCCAGACCTACAAGATGTAGATGATATGATCGATTGGTTCGAGAGGGAGAGAGACATTATCAATAGAAAATACAAACAAAAACCATCTTCAAGCTCCCAAACAAGCTCTTCAGGCAAAACCACTGAAAGATTTGAAGGTGTTAGCTATACGGGGGCAACAAAAAAAGAGGTAAGTCAAATAGCCGCCTCAGAGCAAGCTAGACCAGTAAATTTTGTAGAAGCTGCCGAAAAACTTAAAAAAGAGCTTAAAAAAGACTCTTTGAGTGTTAGCGATATACTAAAAATACATCAATAATTTTTTTGAATTATTTCAAGAAAATAAAGTGTAATATTTAGTAGGAAAAAGGCTAAAAGGATGGCAGGACCAAGAATAACAGTTGATGTAGCGGGTAATACGAGACCTTTAGAGCGCGATATAAATAGAATCGCCAATAAAAAGGTTAATCTAACTCTTGATTCTAAAAATTTCTCTCAACCCCTTGGTAAGATAAAAGGTGACCTTGGGGAATTTGATAAATCTTTAGCGGCTTCTAACGCTCGTGTTTTAGCGTTTGGCGCTTCCGCTGGGGCCATTTATGCCGTTCAAAAAGCTTTATCTGAGACTGTAAGAGCCACTATAGAAGTAGAGAAATCCCTTGCTGAAGTAAATGTAATTTTAGGTACATCACAAAAGAAGCTCGCTGGATTTGGTAATGAACTTTTCAACATAGCCAAAAGAACTGGTAGATCATTTCAAGACGTAGCGATTGCTGGCGGCGAGCTTGCTCGTCAAGGTTTAGCTATGGAAGAAACCTTAAAGCGTACTTCCGATGCAATGGTCTTGGCTCGTTTAAGTGGCTTGGGTGTAGAAGAGTCGGTAAATGCTATCACCGCCGCTTTAAACGGTTTCAGAAATGCAGCTTTAGATTCTACTGCGGTTGTTGATAAACTAATCGCGGTTGACCAAGCATTTGCTGTTAGTGGTGCAGATTTAGCAGAAGCTTTGAGACGTGTAGGCAGTACCGCCGAAGGCGCTGGAGTTAGCTTAGATGAACTTTTGGGTATTGTAACAGCAGCGCAGCAAATTACCGCTCGTGGTGGTGCTGTAATCGGTAACTCGTTTAAAACTATTTTTACTCGTATTCAAAGACCTAGAGTATTAGAGGCTTTGGACGAGTTGGGTGTAAAAACAAAAAATGCATCGGGAGCAAATCTTTCAGCTATAAATGTTCTCAGAAATTTAGCTGGCACATTTGATACTTTAACTCAAGCGCAACAAGCCCAAATAGCTGAGTTGGTTGGTGGCGTTTTCCAGATCAACGTGTTAAAAGCTTCATTAAGTGATTTGGGTAGTCAATACTCAGTGTTTACAAACGCGACTGAAATAGCTGGAAGAGCAAGTGGGGAATCAGCGAGAAGAAACGCTGAGTTAAATAAAACTTTAGCGGCTGGCTTGAATGAAACGCTGCAAAATTTAACAAAACTTGGTGCAGCCGTTGGTAAGCTAACTTTAGAGCCAGCGATCAGAAACGTACTCGACATAGTAAATGCGATTACCGAAAAAATAAGCCTTGGTGACGCAGAAAGCAAAGGCGAAGGAATTGGTAAAGCTTTGCTGGGTGGTCTTGGTAAGTTTATATCTGGACCAGGTTTAGCTTTGGCTGCTTCTGTTCTTTTCAAATTATTTAATGATTTAAGAAAATTTGCCGCAGACGCTTTTAGAACTTTCTCTGGTTTGAACGCTAGTTTCGCTCAACAGCAGCAACTTCAACAGGGTATAGTAAACATACTAAAAGAAAACCCTAAAGTTTTAGCTCAAATTCAACGAGGGGAAATCAGCGTAGACACTGCTGCAAAACAAATTTTAGGTTCTTATAAAGGCTTAAATGCTGAATTGATTCAAATGAACAATTTAGCGACTCAATTAGCGGGAAAAATGAGCCAAGCTGGAGCTTCCGTAAGAACGGTAGCTGGTGTCCAAACAATCGCCGCAGGTGGAAGACCGAAAGCTTCTGGATTTGTTCCTAATTTTGCTAATGGTGGAGAAGCCGCTGCTATGGCTCTCTCTGGAATGTACAGCGGCACTCAGGTAAATAACCCTAGAACAAGAAGAGGGAGAGTTTTTGATGGTCGGGGTGGCTCCTTCATGGCGACTTACAACGCTTACGAAAAGAAACAAGACGTTATTGGGCCAAATGGAAGAAAAGGGACGGTAATTTCAAGCCCAGCTATGCAAGCTGCTGCTAGAGGGTTCATTCCTAACTTTGGTCGAAATTTTACTGCCGCAGAGTTGAGAGCTAATCCTGACGCTCAGAAGCTTTACAAAGATTATGTAGCTGGTGGAGGCAAACTAACTTATTCTGCTTATTTTAGAGAAGGAGGAGGGCAAGGAAAACTTGGCAGGTTGAACAAAAAAATTGTCCCCGTCAATCTAACTCGGAATCAAGCGGGTATTTTCACCACTGGGCGCAGTGTTTCAACAAGAGCCACGATGGACATCGCTAGAGTAGACGCTTTAAAGACTCTTGGCGCGTCGGCAGCAGACAAAAGATTTGCAGGATTAGATGGGTTAAAAATAGGAGGAATGTTTCAGGCTTCTATGAAGCCAGTTAAAGGTCTTGGAAGTGGTAGCTCATTTGATTCGCTAGTTGAAAGAGAGCTAGATGTGCCTCTTCAAAATATAGTAAAAGCAATGGTTGGGGGAAGCTTTGGGAAGGGTGACCAACCTAAGCCACTCGACGTATGGAAAAGAGCAACTGAAGACACAAGCGGTTACCCACAGTTTATTGGTAGAATTTTTGAAACTGCTATAAATTCAGTTATAGGAAGAGCTCCCGCTAAATCTGGAACTTGGGATTATCTAGGTGGAGTAGACGCGAGCAGCGCACCACAGGAAGAATTATATAATAACCTTTTTGGAGAAAGCAAAAAATTAGTTGAAAAGGCTAAATATTTAGATGCAAAAAGATCAGGTTTTGGCGAACCCGCAACGCGCTCAAGTATTGCTAAAAAAATAGGAAACACCCCAGAGTTATCGAACAAAATTCTTAAAGAGCTAAATGATGATTTTCCTAAAATGGCGCAAGGATATGTTCCTAATTTTGCAGGTGGGCTAAGAGATGCTATCAGACGCGAAAGTCTAGCTGGAGTTTCCAAAGGCGCAATGCGCCTTGATCAAGATAGAAGATTAGCGAACAAAGGAAACCCTCTTGGATTAGCAGTTACAAATACTCGCGATGAACCTCGCGGTATAAAAGATGTTTTAGCGAATGGCTATATTCCGAATTTTGCTGCAACGCGAATTTCTCAAGCGGAGCTTGACGCCGCAATAGCAAAAAAGACAAACGACTCACTT
>CEVB01014405.1_pt1 | contig 13686 bp, 12 predicted proteins | sample 531381 | NCBI WGS metagenome assembly CEVB01 (sample SAMEA2622763, study PRJEB7988) | marine metagenome | biome: marine biome (ENVO:00000447); feature: surface water layer (ENVO:00002042); material: "saline water (ENVO:00002010), including plankton (ENVO:xxxxxxxx)" | depth 5 m | reverse complement strand
ATCTCTAGACTCCGATAAAAATGTATTTATTGGTAGATTTCCTGGAGCATTGGGTAATAGTATCCGTGTTTCAGTTTGGGACTCATCTGATTTAACTAATTTTGCACATGCAGCAAGTTTTGATGCTGCTCCTGGAACAAGCACATATGCTTCACTTCGAGCTGCCTCAAATGATGAAATGCACGTTGCTGTTGTTGATCAAGGTGGACTATTAACAGGAACTGCTGGGCAAGTATTAGAAACATATCCATTCGTATCAAAAGCAAGTGATGCGAAAAATACCGATGGAACAACAAACTTTGTCAAAGACATAATCAATGAAAGATCAGAATTTATCTTCATGGTAGATTTTGACTCAGACTTTCAAGCAGCAGGTGCAGGCACTGCAGTCGACAGTGCTGAAAACTTTGCAAGAACAGTCAGAGCAACTAATGATTATGATTTATCAGGTGGAGTCAACTCAGGCAATATCGCAGCATCTGATTATGCCACAGGATTTGATCTTTTTGAAGATAAAGATAATGTCGAGATTGATTTCTTGATTGCTCCTGGAATGGTATCAAGATCAGATCAAACAACTGTTGTTAATGATCTAATAGCAACTGCAGGAACTACACGTAAAGATTGTGTTGTAGCAGCATCTCCTGCAAGAAATGACGTTGTTGGTTCAACAAATGCAGCAACGATCACAACAAATATAACCACAACTGCAGACACTTTTACAAATTCATCTTACTTAGTGATGGATGGAAACTATTTGAAAGTGTATGATAAGTTCAATGACCAGTTCATTGAAATACCTGCATCGTCTTCGACAGCAGGAATCATGGCAGCAACTGATCGTAATGCTGCAGCATGGTTCTCACCAGCAGGTAGCAGAAGAGGTACTTATCTTGGAGTGACTGGTATTAATTACACACCAACAAAAGCACAAAGAGATACTCTCTATAAAGCAAGTGTAAATCCAATCGCTAATATTCCTGGACAAGGTCTCTTGCTCTTTGGTGATAAGACAGGATTAGCAAGACCATCAGCATTTGATAGAATCAATGTTCGTCGTCTTTTCTTAGTCCTCGAAAGAGCAATACAGAGAGCAGCAGAGTCTGTACTTTTTGAATTCAATGATGAATTTACAAGAGCAGAGTTTGTCAACATCGTTGAGCCAGTATTGAGAGAGGTGAAAGGTCGTCGTGGTATTACAGACTTCAAAGTTGTTTGTGATGAAACAAATAACACTGCAGCAGTAATTGATCGCAACGAGTTTATAGCAAACATCTTCATCAAACCAGCTCGTTCTGTCAACTTCGTAACACTCAACTTTGTTGCAGTGAGAACTGGCGTCGACTTCGAAGAAGTCGTAGGCACAGTGTAAGGAGATAGAAAATGGCAGTATTTGGTGTAGATGACTTCAAAGCAAAGATTAGAGGTGGCGGTGCTCGTCCTAATCTTTTTCAAGCAACAATTAACTTTCCGACCTATGCAGGTAGTTCGGATATAACAGAGACAACATCATTTTTGTGTGAAGCAGCACAATTACCTGGATCCACAATGGGATCGATCATCGTTCCTTTCCGTGGTCGTCAGTTAAAAATGGCAGGTGATCGCACATTTGATGTATGGACTGCAACTATCATCAACGATACGGACTTCAAAATTCGTAACGCAATGGAAAGATGGATGGCTGGTATGGGTCAACACTCTGAGAATGTTGGACGTGTGAACCCTGTTGAGTATGAGGCAGATCTGAGGATCGCTCAACTTGATAGAACAGGTGCGAAAATTAAAGAGTATATTTTTAATGGTGCACATCCAACAGATCTTTCACCGATTGAAGTGGCATATGCTACAACAGATGATATTGAAAGATTCACAGTCACGTTCCAGTATCAGTACTGGACAACAACTGATGGAATAGCAGTATAATAAATAGATAAGAGAGGGTGGGTTCTCACCCTCTTTTTATCAAAGGAATTTTAAATGGCAGAAAACGATAGAACTATTAAATTATTTGGTTTTGAGATTAAGAGGACTTCTACGGACGATCCGAAGAAGAAACCTTCTATCGTACCAGCACGAGATGATGATGGTGCTGGATATGTAACCGCATCTGGCTCTCACTATGGACAATATATCAACATAGATGGTGACGATGTAAAAGATAATTATAATATGATCATGAAGTATCGAGGTGTCGCTATGCATCCTGAGGTGGATGCAGCGATAGAAGATATAGTAAACGAGTCTATATCTGGTAGCGAACTTGAGCAACCGATCGATATTAATCTAGATAATCTTGAAACAAGTGATAAAATAAAGAAAACAATCAAAGAAGAGTTTGATAATATTGTGGGAATGATGAACTTCCACGAACTCGCTCATGATATCTTCCGTCGATGGTATGTCGATGGAAGAATTTATCATCATCTAGTTGTAAATGAAACAAACCTGAAAGCAGGAATACAAGAGATCAGACCTATTGACTCAGCTAAAATTAGGAAAGTAAAACAAGTCAAAAAGAAAAAAGATCCAAATACTGGTGTTAGTTTAATAGAAAAAGTGGACGAGTATTATATTTTTCAAGACAAACCTGGAAACCAATATTCGGGTGGAGTCAAAATGACTCTTGACTCTATTAGTTATTGTACATCAGGATTGCTTGACGAAAGTCGTAGACGGATTGTATCATATTTACATAAAGCATTAAAACCGATCAATCAGTTGCGTATGATGGAAGATTCACTTGTTATCTACAGATTAGCAAGAGCACCAGAGAGACGTATGTTTTACATCGATGTTGGTAATATGCCACGTGGTAAAGCAGAGCAGTATATGAAAGACATCATGGCAAGATATCGTAATAAACTTGTCTATGATGCACAAACTGGTGAGATACGAGACGATCGTAAACATCAATCAATGATCGAAGACTTTTGGTTACCAAGACGTGAGGGTGGTAGAGGAACAGAAATTACTACACTCGCAGGTGGTCAAAATCTTGGTGAGATTGAAGATATAATTTATTTTCAGAAGAGAATGTACCGATCACTCAATGTTCCGATTAATCGTCTTGAGCAAGAGGCACAATTTAGTCTCGGTAGATCAACAGAAATATCTCGTGATGAACTTAAATTTCAAAAGTTTATCGATAGATTAAGACGTAGGTTCTCACATCTATTTTATGATATCCTTAGAAAACAACTTATTCTAAAAGGTATCATAACAGAAGATGATTGGAATATGATGAAAAATGATATAGTTGTCGATTATATCAGAGACAATCACTTTACAGAATTAAGAGATGGTGAGTTATTAAGAGAGAGAATACAAACTCTAGATGCGATATCAAACTATGTGGGCGAGTATTTCTCAAAAGAGTGGATCAAAAAGAATATCCTTCACTTATCTGATGAAGATATCGAGACTATGGACAAACAGATGTCTGGCGAAGGTGAAGGACAAGAAGATGATGCCGAGGAAGAACAACAAGAATCTGCAAATATAGTTCAATTAAAAACACCACCTAAAATAGTTGATGAACAACTTGAATTAGATTTGTTAATGAAAGAAAAAGAACTAGAGGTTTTAGAAAATATCACTCAAGTTTTGAAGAGTTAAATTATGGATAAAAGAATTAATGAAGCTCTTATTGTTGCATCAATCAAAAAGCTTCATGACCAACTGAAAAATATTCAAGAGAGTCCTCCCAAAAAAATTATCGTAAAAGAAAAAGGAACTCGAGGTCCACAAGGTCCACGAGGCATTCAAGGTGAACAAGGTTTAATCGGTGAACAAGGATTACAAGGTATCCAAGGTGAACAAGGTATCCAAGGTGAACAGGGTATACAAGGTGAACAGGGTATCCAAGGTCTTCAAGGTTTACAAGGTGAGCAAGGATTAACTGGTGCCACTGGACTCAGAGGTGATACAGGACTTAAAGGTGAAAAAGGTGAAAAGGGTGAAAGAGGTTTACAAGGTCCACGTGGATTAATTGGTGAACAAGGTTCAAAAGGAGATGTCGGTCCTCGAGGATTTGATGGTTTACCTGGACGACAAGGAGAAAAAGGAGATACAGGTCTCAAAGGTGAACCTGGATTAATCGGCGAGCAAGGTCCACAAGGATTACAGGGTCCGAAAGGTGATAAAGGTGATCCTGGAATACAAGGTCAAAAAGGATTAAGAGGTGATGCTGGTCCACGTGGTAAACAGGGTATTCAAGGTGAATCAGGAAAAGATGGTAAAGACCTTACACTTGAAGATGCACAACCTCTTTTAGATAGATATCAATCTGACTATCAAAGATTTGTATCAAATGTCAATAAGTCTTTAGCAAGTATTGGTGGTGGTGGTCTTGGCGAAAAAGATGTATTAGATCTTATTAGTAAGAATGCTGCACCTTTAGGAACAACAGGTTCTGGTGATGGCACTATTGATTCGAATTATTTCTTAGCAGTTACGACAGATATATTACCAGATTCAGATGAAGTTCAAAGTCTAGGATCTTCTACTAAACAATTTAAAGATCTTTTCTTATCAAATAATTCTTTATTTCTTAGCAACAATAAGGTTCAACTAAACTCAAATGCAAATGGATTTGTTATTACGACTGCAAGTGGAGTTCAGACACAAATTGATGGTGGCCTTGCTGCAACACGCAGTTTTTCTACTGTAATCCCAGGAACAGTAAATACAGATTTAAGATCTACACAAACTGATTCAGCTGGTAATTCGTTTCAGTTTACCGAAACTGGATTAGGTGATAAAGATTTTGGTCCATTCGGAGAGGAACAAAGATCTTTCTATGATTGTTTAAAACCTGATGCAGCTACAGCCACATTGGATTTAGGTGCATTTTGATTATAAATAGAGTAAATATTTTTTAATTTGAGGTAAAAATGCCTACAGTTTTACAACACCGAAGAGGTACTGCAGCCCAAAATAACGCATTTACAGGATCATCTGGTGAATTAACAGTTGATTTAACTAATGGTACTATTCGAGTTCATGATGGTTCTACAGCAGGTGGTAAGAGATTAGCCACAAAAGATTCAGCAGATGCAGCACTTGCTGCTGCTCAAGGTTTAGATTCTGCTAATGTCGTTGCGATTATCGATTCTGATTATGTACTAGCACGTGCACCTGCTCAAGACTTTTTAGATTCGGCAGAGGCAATCGATTTAATTGATAGTTCTTATGTACGAGCAAGACAAGATAAAGCATATTCTAGTTTAACAGGTTCACCGACGATACCGACATTAGGCACAAGTTTTGTCGATTCATCCGAAGCGAGAAAGGTCATATCTGTTACAGATACTGGTGGTGATGGTTCACTTTCCTATAACAACTCGACTGGTGTTCTTACTTTCACAGGTCCTTCTGCATCTGATACTAGAGCACATTTTACAGCTGGTGAGGGTATCGATATATCATCGGGTGAAATATCTGGTGAAGATGCAACAACAACAAATAAAGGTATAGCATCTTTTGCCACTGCAAACTTCACTGTTGCTTCTGGTGCAGTGAGTTTAAAAACAGATGGAATTAATGATACACATATAGATTTTGGTACTGGAACAAATCAAGTTAGCACTGCAGATCTTCCCGAGGAAACTAATTTATATTTTACTGAATCACGTGCTAAATCTGCTGCAGTGGCTGATGCGATTAATAATGGAACAACTGATGTTGCGCCATCACAAAATGCAGTCTTCGATGCCTTGGCACTAAAACTCAATGCAAGTGCAGTCCCAACTCTCAGCGTAGATTTTATTGACTCTGCCGAAGCGGTAAAACTAATTGATAGCAGTTATGTTCAAGCACGACAATCTGGTGGCGAGATTACTATCCAAGATGAAGGATCGGCTTTATCGACAGCAGCTACAACACTTAACTTTGTTGGATCGGGTGTAACTGCGAGTGGGTCAGGTACAACTAAAACTATTACGATTAGTGGCGGTGGTGGATCAGGAACAGTAGATAGTGCAGCAGTGATTGCATTATTGGATTCTTCAACTCGAACATTTTTCGGTTCTATACAAGTTACAAATGATGCAAGTAATGGACAATCAGGTCAAGCAGAAGTTCAAGCGAATACTACAAGAGATACAATTAATCTTGTAGGTGGTGCAGGTTTAGCGATCACCACTAATGCTTCAGAAGATAGAATAACATTCACACCAGTTAATCAATTTGATTCTGCTGAAACGATAGCACTTATTGATTCTGACTATGTATTAGCTCGTGCACCTGCACAAACGACTGCTGACTTTCCAGATTCTGCAGGTGTTAATACATTAATCGATGCACGAGTGACCCTTTCATATGGTAAAAGTTTAGGATTCCTAGACTCAGCAGAAATCGTACAAGCTGCTAAAGATGCAATCACCAAACCATACATTCAAGCGTTCGACTTTTTGGATTCTGGTGAAGTGGTTACTGCAGCAAATGCAGCTATTGATAGCAAGGTTAATGCATCATATGTTAACGCACTCAATATTATACCGACCTTTGGAACAGATTTTGTAGATTCAGCGTTTGTCACTTCACAAATCAATAATCTAGTCGATGCAGCACCTGGCGCATTGAACACATTGAATGAATTAGCAGCAGCAATCGGAGATGATGCAAACTTTAGCACTACAGTTACTAATTCGATCGCTGCCAAACTTGATTCAGCACAAACGATAGCCCTGATTGATAGTTCTTATGTTCAAGCAAGACAATCAGCGACTGGTGGTACAGATCCAATTTTTAAAACAATAGCAGTTGCTGGTCAAGATAATATAGTGGCAGATACGACCACAGATACTTTGACTGTTGTTGGAAGCACTGGTATCACTGTCACCACAAATGCGAGCTCAGATACATTAACTTTCGCGACAACCGATGGAGATATTGTTCACGATAACTTGTCAGGATTTGTTGCTAATGAGCACATAGATCATACAAGTGTTTCTATTGCTACTGGCACTGGATTGAGTGGTGGAGGAACTATCGCTTCTACTAGAACACTCAAAATCGATTCGTCAGAACTTGCTACTCTTTACAGTAAAGTGATAGTGCATGATAATACTAATGGATTTGTTGCCAACGAACATGTGGATCACAGTGGAGTATCGATCATTGCTGGTAAAGGATTATCAGGTGGTGGTACGATTGCTAGTTCTAGAACGATTGATATTGATTCTTCTAATGTGCGTGGTATGTTTTCAGGTGGAACAGGAATAACATATAACTCAGGAACTGGCGCGATTAGCACAACTGACGGAGAAATCGTACATGATAATTTATCTGGATTTGTTGCTAACGAACATATAGATCATAGTGGAGTATCAATTACTGCTGGTAATGGTCTCAAAGGAGGAGGAACGATTGCGTCCAATCGTGATTTAGCGATCGACTCTGCAGAACTTTTATCATTGTATGAAGCATCTTTGAGACATGATAATTTATCAGGATTTGTTGCTAACGAACATATAGATCATAGTGGGGTATCGATAGTTGCTGGCAAAGGTTTAAGTGGTGGAGGCACTATCGCTTCATCAAGGACTATCAATATAGATTCTGCTAATGTTCGAGGTATGTTTTCAGGTGGGACTGGTATCACTTATAATTCTAGCACAGGTGCCATTAGTAGCACTGATGCTGACATTGTGCACGATAATCTCTCAGGATTTGTAGCAAATGAACATATAGATCATACAAGTGTTTCAATCGCAACTGGTACAGGTTTGTCAGGTGGAGGCACGATTGCTTCAACAAGAACTTTAAAAATTGACTCCTCAGATCTTGCGAGTTTATACAGTAAGGTTATTGTTCATGATAATACTAATGGATTCGTGGCAAACGAACACATAGATCACTCTGGTGTTTCAATAATAGCAGGTAATGGATTATCAGGTGGAGGAACTATCGCTTCATCTAGAACAATCAATATCGATTCTGGTAATGTCGATGTAATGATTGATTCAAATCTTGCTGGTAGTTCTGTAACAATCGATGGAAATGGATCAACTGGTGGTGTAATATTATCTGATGGTAATATCGATATTCGATCTGGAACAGGTAATGTTTCGAAAATTAAATTTTACTGTGAAGTCAATAATGCACATGCACAGACTTTACAAGCGCAACCACACTCAGCAGGTAGTTCTGCAGTCATAGTTTTACCAGTTGCCTCTGGAACACTTCTTAATGATGATGGATCTGGTGCAAGTCTTACCAATTTAAATGGTTCACAGGTAACAAGTGGAACTGTCGCAGCTGCGAGAATTGATAATCTTGCTGCATCTAAAATTAATTCTGGTACATTCGACTCAGCGAGGATTCCTGCTATACAAATAAATGCTAACAGAATTAATTCTGGAACTATTGACTCTGCTAGACTTCCAGCAGGAACATTTGGTGGTGGAGGCGGTGGTTCATCTTTAACAGTTGCAGATGAGGGTAGCGATTTATCAACTGCAGCCACTAAATTAGATTTTGTTGGTGCTGGTGTAACTGCATCTGGCACTGGTGCAACAAAAACCATAACGATTGCTGGTGGTGGTTCTGGTGTAACTGTGCAAGATGAGGGATCAGCATTGTCAACAGCAGCAACTACAATCAATTTTGTAGGTGCAGGTGTTACAGCAACTGGGTCTGGTGCAACAAAAACAGTTACAATTTCTGGTGGTGGCGGTGGTGCAGGTCTCGATAATATCTTTGCTTATACTGCAACAAATAATCAAACTTCATTTTCAGGTAATGATAAGAATGGTAATTCCCTTTCTTACACTGCTGGTGATATATTAGTTTATCTTAATGGTATTTTATTATCAGATTCAGATGACTATACAGCATCAAATGGTTCAGCAGTAGTATTGACGTCAGGTGCATCTGCAAACGACGAATTAACAGTATCAACTTTTGCTGCAGCAGCAAGTGGAGTTTCAACAGGAAAAGCTATTGCTATGGCAATAGTATTTGGTGGATAATTAACATATGTATAATAGGATAAAAAATGGGTCTTTCTAGAGGTAGAAAAATGGCCGGTGGGCCAATTATAAAAAACTATCCATTCGATAGTGCGGAGGGATTTTTAACTATCGGAGCAGCTGATTCTGCGGAACTGCGTGCAGGTGATATGGGTTGGGCAGATGCAGGTAATACTTTAGCAATATGGAATGATTCTGCTGGTAACTGGGAAGATATATCATTTGAAAGTTTTGCTATTGGAAAAGGTCCAATTGGTACAGGGGGGACTGAAGTGGATACAGTTATCGGTGCCACCACTTATAGAATCCACACATTTACGTCTTCTGCAGATTTTGTTGCATCAAAAGCAGGTGCTGTAGAATATCTTATTATCGCTGGTGGGGGATCAGGTAGTGGATATTATTATGGAGGAGGTGGTGGTGCTGGTGGATATAGATCTAATGTAGCTGGTCAATCTTCTGGTGGTGGAGGTAGTGCAGAAAGTGCTATGAACCTTGTTCCTGGAACTTATCCAGTAGTAATTGGTGCTGGTGGAGCTCAAGTAGTTAATACAAACTCAAATGGTAATGCTGGTAGTAATAGTTCATTTAACAATATAACATCTACTGGCGGTGGTGAAGGTGGTAGAAGTGGTGGATCACCTGGATCTGGTGGTTCTGGTGGAGGAGGCGGTGGAACTTCACCTGGAGCTTCTGGAACTTCTAACCAAGGATACGCTGGAGGAACTGGAGGCGGAAATCTTGGATCTAATGGTGCTGGAGGAGGCGGTGGTGCTGGACAAGTTGGAGAAAACGGACAAGGTCCTGATGCTCCTGGTGGTGCTGGTCCTTCTGGTGGTGGTTATGGTGGAGCTGGTGTAGCTTCTAATATTACTGGAACTTCTGTCACTCGAGCAGGTGGTGGAGGAGGTTCTACAGGAGCTTTCCAAGACGATACAAATGTTGGTGGAGCAGGCGGTGGTGGTGATGGAGGTTCTTATACGCAAAGACATGGTGCAGATGGAACAGCCAACACTGGAGGTGGCGGTGGTGGTGGTACACACACTCACGGATCTTCAAATATTGGTGGTGCTGGCGGTTCAGGTGTAGTAATTATTAGGTATCCGTTATAATAGGAGTATAGAATGGCACATTACGCAAGAGTAGAAAATGGCATAGTAAAACAAGTGATTGTTGCAGAAGAAGATTTTATTAAATCGTACGTTAATGTAGATCCAGGTGAATGGGTTCAAACATCTTATAATACTATTGCAGGAAAACATAAATTAGGTGGAACACCTTTTAGATACAACTATGCAGGTATAGGATACATTTATGATAAAGTTGCAGATGCTTTTTATACACCTCAACCATATCCAAGTTGGACTTTAAATAAGGATACATATGTTTGGGAACCTCCCGTTGATTATCCAGATGATGCTGAAAGATACCAGTGGAATGAAGAGAACAAAGCTTGGGATAGGCTTTAAAAAATACTTAGGAGATAAATAATGAGTGAAACACAAGAAAATAATCCTGTACAGGATTTAATAAAATATTCAATTGATCAAGATTTTACCAAAGCATCTAAAACTTTTGGTGATATAATGACAATAAAAATGAATGATATTTTAGATCAGGAGAAAATAAGGTTATCAGATCAGATCTATAATGGAGTCGAAGATGAACAAGAAGAAGGAGAGCAACTCGATCTTGAACTTGACGACGGAGACGAGGAAGTATCTGATGAGTCTTCCGAAGATCAAAGTGATAACGAGGGAGATGCAGAAACTGACGTTGAAACAGAAGATGAGTCTGAAGAGACCAAAGAGGACGAAGAATAAGATTTTAAATAAAGGAAAGTATCCATGGCAGCCCCAAATATAGTCAATGTTGCTACCATTACAGGTAAAACAAATGTAATAAAATCATTACATGATTCAGCTACAGCTTTAATTGCTAATCCCGCAAGCAGTGGTAAAGTTTTTAAAGTAAACTCGATTATCGCAGCAAATACTGCTACATCAGATTCGGATGTAACACTCACTGTTGAATTATTAAGAAGTTCTGTAGCACATAAAATAATTAACGATATCACAATCGGTTCTGGTGCAGCATTTACACCAATTGAAAAAAATCTAGTTTTATATCTTGAAGAAGGTGATACTATAAGATGTACAGCTGGCACTGGCGATAGTGGTCTAATCGATGTGATTGGATCTTACGAGGAAATTAGTTAATGCCATATAATGCAAGTAAAAAAGGTATATTGAATCAACCTGCACAAACTGCAAACAGTAAAAGTGCGCAGGGTTATTATGGTGTGAAAGATACCTTTTTATACGGAAAAGCAAATGAATATCCTGGTTTAGGAATTCTAAATGGAGTAGTAACATTTGATGGTACAGAATACAAGGCAGGTTCTACAGATATTGTTGTAGGCGCTCATGGTTTTAAAACATTTACTGTAACTCAAAAATCTGTAGTGGTTGATGTTAAAATGTGGGGCGCAGCTGGTGGGTCTTTTCACTCAAACTATGGTAGCTATAGCGGTAGAGGTGCAGCTGGGGGGTATACTCAAGCTAGAGTTACTCTGCCAGTTGGATCCTATGCTTTTTTAATCGGTGAAGGTGGGCATGAAGGAGGTATTGGGGCAAACAATGGTGTAAGAGCTTTCCCAGATGGAGGCCAAAGCGGAGAAACTAGTCGTTCAGATGGAGGAGGTGGTGGAGGAGGATCTACCCGATTAGGATTACTTACACAGGGTGGAGTCACATTAGCCGATTCTTCTACCTATGATACCACTGCTTCTTTTAATAAAACAGCATATGGAAATTATATACTTATTGCTGGAGGAGGAGGAGGTAGTTGCAAATATCAATCATCTGATAATTCATCGAGTCAAACACATACTTATGGTAGAGGCGGAGGATTATTTGGTGGCGATGGTAGTTTATACTATTCTGGGGATACCACAGATGCATTAGGTCATGGAGGAACTCCATCTGCAGGGGGAGCCGCTGGTTCTAATGGAAGATACAACTCCAACGAACAAGCTGGTGCCAGATATTTTGGAGGACGAGGTGCTGGTGGCGGTGGTGGAGGCCATTATGGTGGTGGAGGATCTCACGGATATTATGCGCAAGCAGGAGGTGGATCTGGTTATGTTGATAGTTCATATTGCGTTGCTGGTCAATCAAATTATACTGTATTTAATGGTGGTGATGCCGTAACTACTTTCCATGTTTCGCAAGTTACTGATGCAACTTTTTCTACTGCTGGTTCAGGACCGACTGCATCAAATACCCAAAAAGGCAACGATGGTGCTTTTAGAATGACAGTGGTATCATGACAAAAATAATTTTAATACATGGTGTTCCATCTTCAGGTAAAACCACTCTTACTAATAAATTAAAAAAGAGATTACCTTCGAACGTAGTTAGTGAAGAATCAGTTCGTAATATAACTGGAATAACTGGTAAAACTTTAAATGACTATAAAAAAATATCAGAAATAACTAATTCTATATCTCAATGTCATATTACTGATAGTGATGATTATTTAATAATAGATGAAGTTGGTCTTACAGATTCAATAAGAAGTAATTATAATAATGATGCAGAAATATTCATGAATACTATTACTGGTGATTCATCTGATGCATCAGTACAATCTTTATATAAAACACCAAATATTAGAACTAATCAAGATCTTAAAATAGATAATTTCAATTATGATAGCGATTCGATTATTACTTTTATAAACAATCTACCTTAGTTAAAAAACCGAAAATTATAAATAATTGAAAATGAAAACATTTAATCAAATAAGAGAAATCACAGGAAGAAGACCAGAAGGACAGCAAGTTGTCAATAAAAAACTGGGTAGGATTCAGGTGCAAGTTTATAAAGAGAGAAATGGATTCGTTGCTTATGTTGATGGAGATAGATTAGATTCTTATAAGAGTTCAAGAGAAGCAGAAAAAGCAGCGACAGAGTTCGTTAAACAGTTCAAGGGAATGAAATAATGGAATTAAGACCTTTAAACGCAAAAGTAACAGCGAATAGTAGCAGTGCAAAAACAAATGTAGATTTAGCAACTAGTGTTTATATTTGTGCAACTGATGATGTCTTAATTACTAATCATACAACAGGTGCTACATTACAGATGCATGAAAATCAAGCAATCGTATTACAAAAAGCAGCAGGAGAAGAACTTTTTGCTAGCTCTGCAAATGCACACTTTACAAAAGTAGCATATCCAAGAGGATAAAATGAAATTAATATCTGAATTTAATGATCAAGAATTAAATTTTATCACCGAAGGTAAAGATGATGAAAAGAAATATGTTATAGAAGGAATATTTGCACAGGCAAATAATAAGAATAGAAACGGAAGGATATACCCACGCGAAGTAATGAGCAGTGCGATTGGTAAATACAATCGTGATCAAGTTGCTCCTGGACGTGCGGTCGGTGAACTGAATCACCCAGAAGGTCCAACTGTTAATCTAGATAAAGTTTCTCATAAGATCGACAACCTTGTATTAGAAGGAAACGATGTTATGGGCAAGGCAACTATTTTGAACACTCCTATGGGTGAAGTCGTAAAAGGTTTACTCGATGGCGGTGTCAAACTAGGTGTTTCGACTCGTGGTATGGGGAGTCTCGAGCAGAGAAATAACGCAATGGTTGTAAAACCAGATTTTATGTTAAATGCGATTGATATCGTACAA
>CEVB01052187.1_pt1 | contig 13697 bp, 11 predicted proteins | sample 531381 | NCBI WGS metagenome assembly CEVB01 (sample SAMEA2622763, study PRJEB7988) | marine metagenome | biome: marine biome (ENVO:00000447); feature: surface water layer (ENVO:00002042); material: "saline water (ENVO:00002010), including plankton (ENVO:xxxxxxxx)" | depth 5 m | reverse complement strand
GCTTTCTCTTGCTCTTTAAGCACGACAGACTGCTCCGGCGGCCATAAAATCGCGCCAGGCGCAATAGCATTGACTCTAATTGTAGGCGCTAATTCCCGGGCAAGAGATTTTGTCATCATTAAAAGAGCGGCCTTTGCCATACAGTAAATACTGTGCTGCGCCAGCGGTTGCTGTGCATGTATATCAACCATATTTACTATGGCACCCAGACGCTGACTAAGTTCAGGCACCAGGGCACGGCTTAGAAAGTATGGTGCTTTGACGTTGGAGCCAAATAAGTCCTGCCAGTCATCCAGCGAGGCTTTCGCAACTGGCGTTGCATAAAAACTGGACGCATTGTTCACCAGTACATCCAGCCTGTTAAAACAAGCCAGCACCTGTTGCACAAGTTCGGGCCAGTAGGCTTCGTTTAATAAATCTGCTTGCACGACAGCGGCACTGTGCTGCCGTTGCCGGTTTAATGACTGTGCGAGTTCGTCTGCGTCAGCGCGTGACTGATTACAGTGAATAATAACTCTGTAACCCTGGCTGTGAAGAGTTTGTATCATTTGACGGCCAAGCCGTTTAGCGCTGCCAGTAATCAGTGCAACTGGCTGTTCAGAGGTAAGCATTATTAAGTTTCCGTGAAGTTAAGCGCGAAAGTGTTGTATCTCTATCCGGTGCACAGCATATACGGTTGTAGTATTTTTTTGATCACTGTGCGGGTCAGCTAAACAGTTGTTTAATCATCTCTTGTGCTTGTACCAGATAAGCCCCACGAAATAAATACGCATGGTTTAGCACATGATAAAGATTATAAAGATCTTTACGTTCGGTGTACGCTTTATCCAGCGGGTAAAGTTCCTGATAGGCTTTGTAAAAGTGTTCAGGGAAGCGCCCGAATAACGTGGTATAGGCCAGATCTGCTTCCCGGTCACCGTAGTAACAGGCGGGATCGAACACGGCGGGGCTATCGCTTACAAAGCCAATGTTACCCCGCCACAAATCACCATGCAGCAAGCTTGGGGGCGGTTGATAATGCTGCAGACGTTGCCGGCATTGCTCTACCAGATAATCAATTTTACCAAACCCGAAGCCTTGTTCTAACAACAGTTGTAACTGCCAGCCAAGCCGCTGTTCAGAAAAAAAGCTGCTCCAGTTTGCCTGCCATTTATTCGGTTGTGGCGTGGTGCCCAGGCTGTTGTCCCAATCAAAGCCGTACATGGCCTGGTCATGCTGTTTGTGTAGTAATGCCAGTTGCTGGGCCAGATGTTGCCAGCCTTGCACCGTTTCCCCACTGAATGGCATGTATTCCAGAACCAGAAAGGCTTTGTCTATAGTCTGGCCGGCGCAAATTACCTTCGGAACTCGGATGCAATGGGCTTGTTGTAAGGCATGCAGGCTTAACACTTCGGTTTCAAACTGCTCTGCCTGCTCACGTTGGTTTAGTTTGACAAAAAACTGCTGGCCTTTACCGCTTACCCGCCAGGCCAGGTTAATGCTGCCACCGGTCAACTGAGCTTTGCTTTCAATCTCAAAATCACTGTCCAGTTCACTGTTAATATGTTCAGCAATAGCCTGCCACATGCGTGCTCTCCTTATCTGCGCCGTGCTTTGAAGTATGGTCGATAAAGCAGAAATTTCACTGATCGCAGTCATATAACTTTAGCGTATTTAATAATGTGTTTGCTTACTCTATTGCAGGGCCTGAACAAAGGTGACTTCATTTCATTTTTTAAAGACTGTCGAGTGGTGTGATTTAGACAACCGTATTGTTATGCCTATACTTACGCATAAAAAATATTGTCAGGCCTATGGCTGAAGGGTGAAGCATTTGTCTGTCGCTGTTCGATTTTTTGATGCTGGAGATACAAATGGCGTTTTCTTTTGATGATGCATCTATAACCGCTCAGCAGCTACAGAGTTTGTTTGCTGCTCAACCTATTTTCGACTCTGCTAACCAACGCGTTGCTGTCGAATTACTGTACCGCAGTGATACGGGAGTAAGTGCGTTAGAAATTGGCGATAGTAAAGCTACCTCTGAACTTATTTATAATTTGTGCAGCGGTATTTCAGCGCAGATAGCGCAATACAATGCGCCGGTTTTTATCAATGTTGACGCTGACTTTTTGATGTCGGGTAGCTTTTTGCCACTGGAACCTGACAAAGTTGTGATTGAGCTGGTCGAACGTATTACACCAACGCCTGAATTTGTGGCTTGTGTTGCAGGATTAAAACAACGCGGATTTAGTTTTGCACTGGATGATTTTGAGTTTACAGCAGATTGGGATCCTCTTATCGAATTAGCTGACATCATAAAAGTTGATATCTTACATAGCTCTACAGCGATGATTCTCGAACAAATGCAGCGTTTAAATAGATTTTCCGTTCGATGGCTGGCAGAGCGTATTGAAACCCCTGAACAACTTGAGCAATGCAAATCACTTGGTTTTACGATGTTTCAGGGATATTTTCTGGCCCGGCCTGAACTGGTAACCGGCAAGAAAGTCCCTGTTGCGACGTTGAGGCTGGCAGATTTAATTGACAACTTGTTCCAGCCAGAACCCGATATTGCCACACTTACAGCGCAATTTGCCGATGAACCCAACTTGGTTACCGGTTTACTGCGTATTGCCAATAGCCCCCTATATAGAAAGACCCGTGAAGTTAGCTCAATAAAACAGCTTATTGTGTGTTTGGGATTGGACTTGGTTAGAAAATGGGTATTAATGTTTTCTGTGCTTAAAAACTGTAACTCTGCGGCTGCCAGTCTGGTTTTAACCCGGGCTTACACGGCACAGAGACTGGCTGTTGATTGGCATTTAAGTGACATTGAGCAAAGTAAATATTTTCTAACGGCGCTGATCTCCGGCGTAGATGTATTGTTTGGAATTCAACCGGTTGAATTTGTAGCCGGTTTAAATGTGGCTGAAGATATAAAACAGGCGATTTCATCAGGTATTGGTGGGGCAGCAAAGGCTGTAGAGATAGTGAAAAGAATAGAACAAAGTTACTCGATGAAAATGTTGGCAGATGACCTGAATAAAAAGTACTTTAGTTTTTATAACCAGCAGCAGTATACAGTGCAGCAAAAACTGAGTTTGTTTGCTGGCAATTAGGCCGCTCTTTCGGTAATTATGGCTTTTAGCCGCTACGGACACCTGTTACTATAGCCGCCGATTTATTCGCCTTACTGATAACCGTATCTTATGACTTTTCGTGTAAGTCATTAACTGATGCCGTTACAGTGAGCGCTAACTCTTTTTAATTAAACATGTGACCCTTGGTATGGGCCACCACTGTATAAGGATTTATCATGCCAGTTATTACTCTGCCTGATGGCAGCCAGCGCGCTTTTGATCATGCTGTTTCCGTTATGGATGTTGCCAAAGACATTGGCCCCGGTCTAGCTAAAGCCACCATCGCCGGTAAGGTGAATGGACAGTTAGTCGATGCCTGCGATCCTATTGAAACTGATGCCAGCTTAAGCATTATTACCAGCAAAGATCAGGAAGGGCTGGAGATTATCCGCCATTCTTGTGCGCACTTATTAGGTCACGCCATTAAACAGCTGTGGCCAAATGTGAAGATGGCTATCGGTCCGGTTATCGATAAAGGTTTTTATTATGATGTCGATTTGGATCACCCAATCAGTACCGAAGATTTAGCTGCACTTGAAGAGCGTATGCACGCGCTGGCGAAGACCGAATACGACGTTATTAAAAAGAAAGTTAGCTGGCAGCAAGCGTTTGATACCTTTAAAGCGCGTGGCGAAAGCTACAAGATGGAAATTCTGGAGCAAAATGTCGCCAAAGACGACCAGCCAGGCTTATACCATCACGAAGAATATATTGATATGTGCCGTGGCCCGCATGTACCAAACATGCGTTTTTGCCAGCACTTCAAAATTATGAAAGTTGCTGGTGCTTACTGGCGCGGCGACTCAAAAAATAAAATGCTGCAGCGTGTATATGGCACAGCGTGGGCAGATAAAAAGCAACTGGCTGCTTACTTACTGCAATTAGAAGAAGCAGAAAAACGTGACCACCGTAAAATTGGTAAAGCACTGGATTTATTCCACTGGCAGGAAGAAGCGCCTGGCATGGTGTTTTGGCACAATGACGGCTGGACTATTTATACCGAACTTGAAAAGTTCGTGCGTGAAAAACTGCGCAACTTCGATTATGACGAAGTAAAAGGTCCGCTAATGATGGACCGCAGTCTGTGGGAGAAATCAGGCCACTGGGATAAGTTTGCCGGCGGCATGTTTACCACTGAATCCGAAAAGCGTGAGTACGCCATCAAGCCGATGAACTGCCCGGGTCATGTGCAGATTTTTAATCAGGGGTTAAAGTCATACCGTGATTTGCCATTGCGTATGGCTGAGTTTGGTTGCTGTCACCGTAATGAGCCCTCAGGAGCGCTGCATGGTTTGATGCGGGTTCGTGGCTTTACCCAGGACGATGCGCATATTTTCTGTACTGAAGATCAAATCACTGCTGAAGTCAGTGGTTGTATCGATATGGTGTATGAAACCTATAAAACTTTCGGTTTTGATAAAATCGTGGTCAAGCTGTCAACCCGCCCGGAAAAGCGTGTTGGTTCAGATGAAATCTGGGACAAGGCGGAAAAAGCGCTGGCAGATGTGTTACAGGACAAAGGTATTGAATTTGAATATCTGCACGGTGAAGGCGCGTTTTATGGCCCGAAAATTGAGTTCACCTTGCATGACTGTTTAGACCGTGCCTGGCAGTGCGGCACGGTGCAGCTGGACTTCTCGATGCCTGCGCGTTTAGGCGCGTCTTACATTGCAGAAAGTGGCGAGCGGCAGATCCCGGTGATGATTCACCGTGCAATTTTAGGTTCACTGGAGCGTTTTATCGGTATTCTGATTGAAGAATATGCCGGTCAATTCCCAACCTGGCTGGCACCGCATCAGGTAGTGGTAATGAATATTACCGATAATCAGGCCGAATATGTGCAGAATTTGGTAAAAACTTTCAAATCTCACGGTATTAGGGTCATAAGTGACTTGAGAAATGAGAAGATAGGCTTTAAAATTCGCGAGCACACGCTTAAGCGCATTCCTTACCTTGTTGTCGTTGGTGATAAAGAAATGGAAGCCGGTGATATTGCACTGAGAACGCGCAAGGGTGAAGACTTGGGTAAAATGTCTGTAGAAGCTTTTGTAGAAAAGCTGACTGCAGAAATTAAAGACCGCGTCTGAGCCATTTAAGCGAAAGATTAATTTTCGGAGGAACATACTATTAAAGTAGGAAAGAAAACATTACCTGCAAACCGTCCTAACAGGATCAATGAAGAAATAACAGTACCAGAAGTACGGTTAATTGGTTTGGAAGGTGAGCAGCTGGGTGTAGTACGTATCGCTGACGCCATTACCATGGCAGAAGAAACCGGAGCCGATTTAGTAGAGATTAGCCCGACAGCCGAACCGCCAGTTTGTAAGTTGATGGACTACGGTAAGTTCCTGTTCGAAAAGAGTAAAGCTCTGAAAGAGCAGAAGAAGAAGCAAAAACAGATCCAGATTAAGGAAATTAAATTCCGGCCTGGAACTGATGAAGGCGATTACCAGGTAAAACTACGCAACCTGCGTCGCTTCATTGAAGAGGGTGACAAAGCTAAAGTAACGTTACGTTATCGTGGTCGTGAAATGGCGCATCTTGACATCGGTATTGATATGTTAAATCGGATTAAAGAAGATTTAGCTGACATTGCCGTGTGCGAATCTTTCCCTTCACGGGTGGAAGGTCGCCAGATGATCATGATGCTGGCCCCAAATAAGAAGTAATAAGTGCTTTCAAGTGTAACCCTGCGCTGCAAAGGGCAGGGATAACGCCTTATTATTCGTTGTAATTTAACAATGCGAGTTTTTAACTATGCCAAAGATGAAAACCAATAAAGGTGCTGCGAAGCGTTTCAAAAAAACCGCTTCAGGTAGCTTTAAACGTAAGCAATCACACCTTCGCCACATCCTGACGAAGAAGACCTCTAAGCGTAAGCGTCAGTTAGGTCCAAAAACCTTAGTCGCTAAAGTAGACATCGCCGGCTTAGTCCGTTGCATGCCTTACGCATAATTAATTAGGAGTCTGACATGCCAAGAGTTAAACGTGGTGTAACGGCGCGCGCGCGTCATAAGAAGGTGTTAAACCAGGCTAAAGGTTACTACGGTGCCCGCAGTCGTGTTTATCGTGTTGCTTTCCAGGCTGTAATTAAAGCCGGCCAATATGCTTACCGTGACCGTCGTCAGCGTAAGCGTCAATTCCGTCAACTGTGGATCGCGCGTATCAACGCTGCGTCACGTATGAACGGTTTATCTTACAGCCGTTTCATTGATGGCCTGAAAAAAGCCTCAGTAGAAATCGACCGTAAGATTCTGGCTGACATCGCCGTATTCGACAAAGCAGCCTTTACTGCTTTAGTTGCTAAAGCGAAACAAGCGTTAGCGGCGTAATTTACGCGCTAAAGAAACAGCCACCTTAGGGTGGCTTTTTTTATGCCTTGATTTTCCGGCAATGAGTAATAAAAAACGCCTGCTTTAAGCAGGCGTTTTTTATTTGTAGTACTGGTAATCAGTTTATGGCTGGTTTGAACTGCAGGATAAGTTGATTGTTTTTGAACAGCTGCAAGGTATCGCCGTTTACTTCGACGCGGTCAGCAGATTGCAAAGACTGGGTAAACTGCTGTTCCAGCTCACTGCTATCGGCACAAAATTTACGGGTGCTTACCAGCGGTTGCACACTTAACTGGCTGGAGCGCTGCTTATAGCTGCCATTGAAGTTATTACAACCCGCAAAGCCATACAAACGCTCATTAGGCTCGAAAATTACCCGGACATTGAGTTGCTGTGGTACATACCGGTTGGCCAGCTTCTCAGCACGCCAGACGATACCCTGCATTTTGCCAGGTTGTAATTGATCCGGGCAGGCAGCGCCTGGCCAGAACTGTTCAAACTTGTCTATAAACAGCGTATTGGCCTGATCATCCTGACCTCTGCGCCCGAGCAGCGTAACGATAACATTATTGCCTTTTAGCCGTTCGTCCTGCTGGTATTGGCGCATTACCGGCAAATGGTGCTGAGTATTAGCGACCGTCAGGGTTTCACCGCTGGCGCAGCTGGTAAAGCTAGCCTGACTATCGTTTAGTGTGTACAGCCCCAGCATGGCCTGCCGTGTATCCAGTTTTCTAAACTCTGCTTCACGTTGCAGCTGGTAATTCGTATTAGACGTAATAGGTTTACCGCTCAGGTCAAGCATGGCCAGTTGGGTGTTTGACAAAAAGTGGAATGCTGGCAGGGTTTGCTGCTGATTCACTAAATGCAGGCTACGCTTTTCCAGCAGCCAAATGCCTCTGATAATACTTATCTGGTTGCGCTCCAGATATTCCTGTCGTACCGCAAAGCGTCCATCACGGAACAGGTTAATGTGATATGAAATGCCGGGGCAATCGGCGCACGGTAAGGTACCGCTGAACGTCATATCAGTATCGACGAAGATATGCTCAAAATCTGTTGCTAATGACTCTGCAACGGCGTCGTTTTCAACAACAACTTCTTCCGGTTCTGAAGGTTTAATTTCTTCTGCCGGAACAGCCAGGGTTTCAACTTCTGCTTTGCGCTCATCAGGCAACTGACTACAGGCAGACAACAGCATTGCAACAACAAGTAGGCGCTTTTTCATCCGGAGTTCCAGGTTAAAAATTTTCGCTATTATAGCGGAATTCTTAACTGGCTTTAACAGCTATTTCAGCGGTGAATTCAGTTCGCTTATCGCAGTTTTAACATAAATAGCAGCTTGCTCCGGCTGCTCTTGCATAAAGCAGTGTCCGCCTTTAACTTCTGTAACACTGACGGCCTTATTACACCTCTGCCATTTGCTTAAGGATTTAGCAATAAAAGGATAGCTTTTATCGCCATAAAATACCTTTACCGGTGCGCAATGGCGTGCAAGCTGTTGCCAGAGCTTGTGTGGGTACGAGGCGAAAATATCCGCTTCCCGTTGCGGTAAACATTTAAGGCTTAGTCCATGCTCACTGGGTTTTAAGGCATGGTCGATATAGGCCGCTAACGCATCCGGATGCCAGTTAGCAAACATGCCACGGTTTGTAAGATAGTCGACGGCGCTTTGTTTGTCTGGCCAATGCTGGCGACGACGCAGTGCTGCCCTGGCCATTGGGTTTTTATGATAAAGCCGGATACCGCTAAGGGCACTGATAGCCGTTAGCATGGTTGGCGTAAATAATACCGGGTCGAGCAATACTATACCGTGAAAAGGGCTAGCCGGGCTGGTATGGATAAGCGACGTTAATACGCCACCGAAGCTATGGCCGATCCCGTATACCGGCATAGCGCTGTAAAGATGCTGATGTGCAGCCCATGCTTGAGCGGCCAGTTCTGCGCTTTTATTCCAGCCAACAAAAGCACCGCCATGGTCACTGTCGCCATGGCCTTGGGCGTCGGACAGAAATAAGTCAAAGTCAGCGGCAAGCTGCTGTAACATTGGCTGGTACATACGGCTGCAAAAACCATTGCCGTGCAGCATATGTAAAACGGCTTTACCGCTTGCTTCAGTGCGGTACCCGCGCAGGGTGAAGCCCTGCGAGGTTTGATAAGACCAGGGTACTAACTGCAACATCGTGTCCTTTAGTTATTTTTCAGCTAAAGGTGCCATGAGAAGCAGTGTAGAGCAAGCTTGAAGCGTGCTATTTAGTGCCAAACAGTTTATCGCCTGCATCCCCCAGGCCCGGTAAAATATAGCCGTGCTCATTTAAGCAGCGGTCTGTTGCTGCGGTATAGAGGTCTACATCAGGATGAGCCTGTTGCAAGGCTGCTATGCCCTCAGGTGCTGCAACCAATACCAGGGCTTTAATACGGTTTGCACCGTGTTTTTTCAGCAGATCTATTGTCGCAATCATAGAGCCGCCGGTTGCCAGCATGGGGTCAACGACTATCGCCAGGCGCTGGTCTAAATCGGAGGCGAGTTTTTGAAAATACGGTACCGGCTGTAAACTCTCTTCATCGCGGTACATGCCAACAACACTGATTCTGGCGCTTGGCAGTAGCTCTAACACACCGTCAAGCATACCCAGGCCAGCCCGCAATATAGGGACTATTGTTACTTTTTTGCCCTGAATTTGTTCAACCGCAACAGGTCCACTCCAGGTATCGATGGTCACTGTTTCGGTCGCCAGGTCTTGTGTTGCCTCGTAAGTTAATAAACTGCCAAGCTCCGCTGCAAGCTGGCGAAATTGCCTGGTGCTGATATCAGCTGCGCGCAATAAACCAATTTTATGCTTTACCAACGGATGGCTAAGCTGATGTACTGTCATAAGTTATTCCTCTGTTTAACGCAGGTAAGCATAACGCAATCTGCTTTTACTTGCAGTTTCTGCTCAGGCGTTATAAAAACAGTGCCATTTATTCAGCGATAACAGGATTAAGCTATGCGGATTAAGATGCCAGCGCAGTTACTGGCAATATGTTTATGTTTCGGCGGAGGGGCTATGGCGCAGGCAAAACAACTTGAATTAGAACGTTTGTTCGCTGATCCGGCGCTGAGCGGGGCAACACCAAGGGCGTTAGCAATGGCGCCGGATGGTAGCCGTGTCACCTACCTCAAAGGCAAGGCTGAGGATGCCAACCGGCTGGATTTATGGGAATTCAATATAAAAGCCGCTAAGCATCGTTTATTGGTGGATGCCGACAGTTTAGTCAGTGGTGCTGAAGTACTATCAGATGAAGAAAAAGCCCGCCGTGAGCGTATGCGGTTATTTGCCTCAGGTATTATCAGCTACAGCTGGGCCAAAAACAGTGATGCGTTGTTGTTTCCGTTAAATGGCGATTTATATTACTACCAGCTAAAAACACAGTCAGCGAAAAAGCTCACTGATACTGCAGCGTTTGAAACTGATGCAACCATCTCGCCCAACGGTCGCTATGTTGCCTTCATTCGTGAGCAGAACCTGTTTGTGCTGGAAATCGCCACCGGTAAAGAAACCCAGCTTACGTTTGACGGCGGTGGCGTAATTAAAAATGGCATGGCCGAATTTGTTGCGCAGGAAGAAATGGGCCGCATGACCGGTTACTGGTGGGCGCCGGATGACAGCAAGATTGCCTTTACCCGTACCGACGAAAGCGGCGTGGCTGAAGTCGTGCGTAATGAAATTTATGCCGAAGAAATTAAGTTGTTTAATCAGCGCTACCCATACACTGGCACTGCTAACGCAAAAATACAGCTGGGAGTGGTTAGCGTTGCCGACGGCAAAATTAACTGGCTGCCACACGGCGACAATGACGATATTTATCTGCCGCGGGTAGAGTGGACGAAAAATGCACGTTATTTAAGCTATCAGTGGCAAAGCCGCGATCAGCATAAGCTGGAGTTGCGCTTAGTCGACCTGAGCAATAACCAGCAAAAAGTACTGCTTACTGAAACAAGCAACACCTGGCTGAATTTGCATGATGACTTACATTTTCTGAAAGATGATAAGGGTTTCATCTGGGCATCTGAGCGTGATGGTTATAAGCATCTGTATTACTACGATTTCGACGGTAAATTACAGCGTCAGTTAACTCAGGGAGCCTGGGTGGTAGATGAACTGGACGCGGTCAATGAAAAGCAAGGCATGGTGTATTTTACTGCGCGTAAAGATACACCGCTCGAGCGTCATCTTTATCAGGTCAGTCTCAAGGGCGGTGATACCAAACGCCTGACAGCACCAAACTACGACCATGCCCTGGTTATGGCCAAAGATGGCAGCAGTTTTATCGATAGTTTCTCGAATGTCACTACGCCGAATAAAGTGGCGCTGCGCGCACTGGATGGCACCGTATTAACCTGGCTTGAGCAAAACGAGCTGAACAAAACACACCCGCTGACCCCTTATCATTCGCAGCTGAAAGCGCCGCGCTTTGGTACGATAAACGCTGAAGATGGCCAGGTCATGCATTATCGGATGTTTGAACCCGCCGCACTTGAACCCGGTAAGAAATACCCGGTGATTGTCAGTGTATACGGAGGGCCGCATGCCCAACGGGTAACCAACAGTTGGAGCGCACGCGATCTGTATCTGCATTATCTGGTCCAGCAGGGTTATCTGGTGTTCCAATTGGATAACCGTGGTTCATATAACCGCGGCAAGGCATTTGAAGATCCTATCTACAAAAAATTAGGCGTTGCTGAGATTGCCGACCAGATTAAAGGTGTCGAGTATCTGCGCAGTCTGCCATATGTTGATGCCGGTAAAATTGCCATTTATGGCCACAGCTATGGTGGTTATATGGCGATCATGGCAATGTTTAAAGCGTCTGATTATTTTGCTGCCGGCGTATCGGGAGCCCCGGTGACCGATTGGGCATTGTACGACACGCATTATACAGAACGTTATCTTGGTCATCCGGATGATAACGCCGCAGGATATGAAGCCAGTGCAGTGTTCCCCTATGCTGATGGTTTAAAAGGTAAACTGCTTATTTATCATGGGATGGCGGATGACAATGTGCTTTTCACCCATAGTACTAAGCTTTACAAGCAGTTGCAGGATAAAGGCCTGCTGTTTGATATGATAAATTACCCGGGGAGTAAACATTCTATGTTTGGTCAGCCGGTGCAAACACATTTGCATAAAAGTATTACCCGTTTCTTTGATGAACATCTGAAGTAACAAAAAAGCCGGTACAGTGTACCGGCTTTTTTATCTTTCCCATCTCAGCTGTTACCCTGGATATGATAGCTGACTTGCGCCCGGGGATTCAGGTATTCAGCAACCTGTTGTGGCAGCGCCTGAATTTTTATCACTTTACTGATGCTGAGTTTGTCTGGCTCCAAAGTCAGAATGGGGGCCTCCAGTCTTGGTACGTCGGCGTCATATACCAGCACATTCGGGCACAACAAATTTTCACTGTTCACAGACATGACGATACCAATACGTTGATCAGATAGCTGTACTATAGTGCCGGGTGGATACACTCCCATCATCTTGATCATTACTTTCATTTCACGATCAGCCAGCTTGCCTTTCATTGTCCTGTACATATACGACAGTGCGTGGTGTGGCGAACGTGATTTACTGATATCAAGTGGATGGCACAGATTGTCAAACTCGTTGACAACGGCAACAATTTTCGCCAATGCGTCGATGCTGTTCTCTTTCAGCCCCTTAGGGTAGCCGCTGCCATCAATGTATTCGTGGTGTTGTTCTACAATTGGCCAGGCCTCAAGTGGAAAGTTATCTGTCAGCCCAACCAGATCGACACCGTACTTAGTGTGCAGTTTCAGAAGGTTTTGTTCTGGTGTTGTCAGCGGCGTGGTTTTTCGCAAAATTTGGCTTGGGATCTTAATTTTGCCAATATCATGAAACAGTGCGCCTATACCGACAGTTTTAATTTGCTCTGCACTTAAATTTAGGTTCTTAGCCAGCATCATCGATAAAGTTGCGACATTAAGTGAGTGATAATAAAGGCCTTCTTGCTCTTTGTTTGCAGCAGAAATCAGGTGCAGTACCAGCGAGTCGGCATTTAGCAGTACATCAGTCATCGCGCCTATCAGGCTGCTGGCATCGTCAATAGCATTCAATGGCCTGCTGCTAAGCTTACTCATTATGCTTCTGACTTGCAGTAGAGACTGTGCAAATGCTTTTTCGGTGCGCTGAATATCCCGCCGGTGCGCTTTTGCCTGTTCAATACGCTGCATTTTATCTTGCTGCATTTTAATTTGCGCTTCACTGGCTGCCATATTGAAGCTTGCCGCATCTTCATCGTTGAGTTCAGGCGGCATGTCTATTTTCTTGCTTTTATCCGGGTAAAACAGCACGTACTCTATATCAAGCGAGCGGATAATTTGCAGTTGTTGCATATTTTCAATAATCATATTGCCGGACAGGAACGGATGTTTCATCCAGGCACCAGGCAGTTTTACCGCATAGCCCAGTTTTAAATCAGCAGGTTTAACTTTTAGTACAGACAACCACAGTACTCCGCATTCGTTCAATCTAGTTAGTTTAAGCTTGTTAACTGACAATACCAGTGACACAGAACAAAAAAAGGCCAGAAAATTCTGGCCTTGTTCCATTCATCTGATATCAGAAGCGTATAGTGTACCGCACTGTCCACAAGCGGCCAATCCAGTCGTGTACTGAACTGGCGTAACCGTTGGTAGGTGATGATGCATATGGCGGCTCTTTGTCTGTCAGATTACGCACCGACAACAATAACGATTGGTTATCATTTATGTCATAGCCCAGGCTGCCGCTGAATATCAGCCAGGAGTCGACGGTTTCATTATCAAATTTAAAGTCGCCATCGCCCAGTGAGCTTATGTAATGTGCTGACAAGCTGGCAGACCAGTTGGCCATGGCCCAGTCAGCACCAAAGTCAGCAACTAACTCAGGGCGTGCTATTTCAGCTGCGCCGCTTAACTTACCGAGTAAATCCTGTTTCGGGCTGTCGGCAGTGATCTGACGCTCGTAAGAGAATGTCTTGGTCGCGTTAGCGAATAGATCAAAGCTACCGGCGCGGCCGGCATCCAGCCGGTAATTGACTTTAACGTCGACACCGTCAGTTTCCTGGCTGCCTACGTTGAAAAAGCCGGTGCGTAAAAACACCAGATCATTGCCGCTGTCAATGACGCAGCCAAAAGCGCCAGCCAGTTCGGCTTCACTACTAACAACCGGGGCACTGCCGCTGACACAGGCCCGAAGGGTGG
>CEVB01041220.1_pt1 | contig 13747 bp, 10 predicted proteins | sample 531381 | NCBI WGS metagenome assembly CEVB01 (sample SAMEA2622763, study PRJEB7988) | marine metagenome | biome: marine biome (ENVO:00000447); feature: surface water layer (ENVO:00002042); material: "saline water (ENVO:00002010), including plankton (ENVO:xxxxxxxx)" | depth 5 m | reverse complement strand
TTTTTAATAGGCAGGACTGAAAAAGATAATCCTGCGCAATATGTAATTTCTAGAAACGAAGGTATGACCATTGATTCTAGAGAAAATAGAATCAGTTATAAAAATGCTTTTGAAAGACTAGAGGTAGTTAACAGAGCAGTGAATATGATTGTTGACGATGTATCCGAGATACCTTTTATAGTTAATGAACCAATAAATGGAATTGTAGGAAATATTAAGAACATTCGTAGATCACGAGTGAATTTACTTCTTAATCAAGAACCAAATCCTTTTCAGGATATAAGTTCTTTTAAGAGAAATCTTATTGTTGACTTACTTATTGATGGTAATATATTTGTATACTTTGATGGCGTTCACCTATATCATTTACCAGCAGATAAAGTAACCATATATTCAGACGAAAATACTTTTGTTGAAAAATATACATACGACAATAGTATAGATTATAGACCTGAAGAAATAATACACATAAAGGAAAATAGTTTCCATTCAATATATAGAGGAGTTCCGAGACTCAAACCAGCAGAAAGAACTATGCAACTGTTGGTAAATATGAGAGACTTTCAGGACAACTTTTTCAAAAATGGTGCAGTTCCAGGATTGGTTTTAAAATCGCCTAACACTCTTTCTGAGAAAATAAAAGAGAGAATGTTACAGGCATGGAGCATGAGATATAATCCAAGAACAGGTGGTAGAAGACCACTAGTTCTAGATGGAGGCATTGAAGTTGATGCTCTTACAGAAATTAATTTTAAGGAATTGGACTTTCAAGAATCAATAAAAGCAAATGAAAGAATAATACTAGAGGCAATGGGAATACCACCAATCCTTATGGACGGTGGTAACAATGCAAACATAAGACCAAATCACAGACTTTACTACTTAGAGACTGTGTTACCAATAATTAAAAAGATAGGTTCATCTTTTGAAAGATTTTTTGGTTTTAGTTTAAGTGAAGATTTAACTGGAATACCTGCGCTACAGCCAGAGTTGAGAGACCAGGCTTCATACTATGCAACACTTGTAAACACAGGTATATTGACACCGAATGAAGCAAGAGAAGCACTTGGTAAAGAAAGTGTAAGTGGTTTTGATACTCCGAGAGTACCTGCAAATATAGCAGGATCAGCAGTAAATCCAGAAGAGGGCGGAAGACCCGAAGAAGGAGAAGATAATGGCTAGAAGAATGGCATTAATAAATCAGCTTGGTGAGTATTTTATGAAGAAAGGAAAAATTCTTTCTATACCAGAATACAAAAAGCAAAAAGATGCACCTATGAGATGGCTACTTGTTAAGAGAGAGTTTAATTCTTGGAGTAGAATGGAAAATTTTGTAAATAAACATTTTCCAGAAATAGGTACAATTAAACCAGCAACTAAAGCAGCACCTAAAAAGGTAGCGAAAAAGGTAATAGAAGATGAGTAATAAAATTTTTAATTTCGTTTCAACTTTCAAAAATCTTGGTGAACAAGAAGATGGCAGTGTAGAGATTAAAGGATCTGCTAGTACCAGTGCTTTAGATAGAGCGGGAGATATAATAGAACATGATGCTTGGGTAAAAAGTGGTGGTTTAGATAACTACATGAATAATCCAATCATTTTATTTAATCATGATTATAACAAACCAATAGGTAGAGCAAAAGGCATAAGTGTAGATAAAGATGGTTTACAACTTCATGCTAAAATTGCTAAATCTGCAGGTGATGTTAAAGAATTAGTTAAAGAGGGAGTCCTTGGTGCCTTTAGTGTCGGTTTCAAGGTCAAGGACGCCGAATATATGACCGAAACTGACGGATATAAAATCAAGGACGCAGAATTATTTGAAGTATCTGTTGTCTCAGTTCCTTGTAATCAAGGAGCAACTTTTTCACTAGCAAAAAGTTTTGAGAATGAGGCAGAATATAGAAAATTTCATGAGTCTTTAAGGGCTAGCTCTACTGAAATAGCAGACGCTGTTGAAGTAAAGCAGCCAAGTGGGGAGCAATCCCAAGAGGAGAAAATTATGTCGGAAGATGTAAAAAATGTTACTCCTGAAGGCTTCAATCTTGAAGAATTTGCACAAAAGGTAGCAAGTGAAACTGCTGCTAAATTTGCAATGAATCAAGCAGAGCAGAAAGCCAAAGATGCTAAAGAGCTTGAAGAAAAGCAAGCTGTTGAAGCTGAAGAAAAGGCTGCTGTAGAAGCAAAACAGGAAGAGCAAAAAACTATAGTGACATCAGTAATGACTGGCGCTGAAAAGTTAATGTCCGATCTAGAAAGTAGAGTTAACGAAAAACACGAAGATTTTGAAGGTGTTGTTAGAGAACTTGAATCTAAGTTGGCAGAAAAATCCGAAGAAATTATGAACATGAGAGAGTCCAAAAGGGTTTTCTCAGATAGAGGTTCTTCAGATTGGAAAAAAGCTTTTGAGGCAGACATTCTTGATGCAAAATTTGCTGGTGTAGCCACTGGTAAAGGTTGGGACAATGAATATGCCAAAGGTGTTATGGAGAAAGTAAACCAACATTCAGGTGTACAAGTATCTAGTGCAGACTTTGAGCAAATTGTTTCAACAAACGTTGAAAGAGATATCCAAAATGAATTAGTACTGGCACCATTGTTTAGAGAGATCGTTATGAACTCTGCAAACATGATAGTACCAATCATGCCAGATGCAGGTTATGCTGAATTTACAGGTAACCAAGCAGCTAGTGGTTCAGCACCTCATGGTAACTTAGATCCAAGAGGCGATGCTTATGATCCAGCAAATGGAGCAGGTATTGACTTAGCTGAAAGAACACTTTCAACAAAGAAACTAATTTCACAATCATTCTTAGGTAATGAAACTGAAGAAGATGCAATCATGCCAATTCTACCTTTAATTAGAGAATCCATGGTTAGATCACATGCTAGAGCAATTGAAAATGCTGTTTTAGCTGGTGACGATGCTGACGGTGCTTTTGGTACTGGCGGTGCAGCTTTTGAAGGTCTTTTACACCTAGCTAGAAACGATTCAGATTTTACACAATCAACAACTGCTTTTGCAACTGATAAGATTGTCGCAACTGATCTTCTAGAAATGAGAAAAAATATGGGTAAATATGGTGTTAATCCACAAGAAGTGGTTTATGTTGTTTCACAACGATCATATTTTGAACTATTAGAAGACGGTGAGTTCCAAGACGTTAACGTAGTTGGCGACATGGCAACAAAACTATCAGGTGAAATCGGACAAGTGTTCGGTTCAAGAGTTATCCTATGTGATGAATTCGCTACACCTGCAACTTCTAAGTTCGCAGCTATCGCTGTGTACCCAAGAAACTATGTAATGCCAAGATTGAGAGGTGTTACAATTGAATCTGACTACGAAGTAGCAAACCAAAGAAGAGTCCTTGTGGCTTCACAAAGAATCGGATTTACCGATCTTATTGATGGTGCAACTTCCAAGTGGGGTTTCATGTACAAAGCTTCTTAATAGCTTTACGATGGTTCTGTGGGGTTACCTTAAACCCCACACTTTTTGAGATATGGCAGTAATAACAGGCGGAACAAATTTAATAACCCTACAGCAGTATAAAGATTTTGCTGGGATAAGTGGTCTTAGCGAAGATGCTAAGATTAATGTAATTATACCGTCTATAAGTCAAGCCGTAAAAAGATATTGTGGTTTATCATTTTTAGATTTCTACAATACAAACAAAACAGAATTTTTTGATATAAAAGATAATATGACAAATGCAGTCATGTTAGATGAAAGCCCACTTGTCTCCATAGTATCAGTACAAGAAAGAGAATCACAAGCTGATAGCTATGTTACATTAATAAGCGAAAACTCAGATTCAAGTGGAAAATATGAATTTACAGTGGACTTTGAGTCCGACACAATTTTTAGAACAACAGACACAGCAGATAAAATGTTTCCGAAAGGAAGAAAAGCAGTAAAAGTAGTTTATAAGGCAGGATATGCTTCAACACCAGCAGATGTAAAACTAGCATGTTTTGATTTGGTAAAATACTACTTAAAAGATGAAAGAAAAGAGAGATTAAATATATCAGGAGCAAGTATTACTAATCAAGTTAGTAGCTCTATACAAGGAAATATTGATTTTCCAGATTATATCAAGAGAATACTTGATATGTATAAGGTTTATAAGTGACTGTAAAATATACTACAAAAACGGCACCAATACAGGGTGGCCCAAACTTTGAAAAAATTAGTGATAAACTATCTGAGAATTTATTTGAAAAAACAGCAATTCTTAAAGATGAAGTAGATAATTTAATTGTTGGTCAATTACAATTAAGCACTAGCTTTTTACAAAGATTACAGCAGGATTTAGCAAACCCTATGTTGACACAAGTACTGATGCAACTGCCAATAGGTACAAAAGATCAAATAAATCAGTATTTTAAAGACATGGGAGTAAGATTAAAAGGTTCTGGATTGGATTTAGATCATATGGATATTACATATGTAAATACGAGAACTGCTTTAATAATTAACTTACTTCAAGGAGAGTTAGCTCGGCAACAGGGCGGAAATACTTATATAGATACTTCTGATACTGCCAGTCAAGATGATATTGATAGATCGCAAATGCTTGGTAGCATTGCAAGGGGAGGAACTCCTATGCTACAAAATGTTATAGTAGGTCTTCAAAGAAACTTAGCAATATCCGAAAAACTTATGGCAAGAATAGATGCAAATATGGGCGGAAGTACATTTGATTATAACACTGTTATAAACCAGCTGAATCAACAAGGACAAGTTACTATAGATAAGCAAAAATTTGTTGATGCTTTAGATGGAAAAGCAATAGCTACTTTTAGATATGTGCCAGAAGTTTTTAATAGACAAGTTAAAGGAATAAGACAATTAGTTGCTGGCAGTACCCGACAAGCTATTTTATCAGGTAAAGATACTCTAACAGAAGGTGGAAAGATAGATCCCATTGTTAAAGCTGAGGGTGATACATTTATTCAAACAATGAAAGGTGTTGCTTTCACTGTGTCAGGATCAGAACCTATAGAAGCAGGACTAGTAGCACAATTAGAAGCAAATTTTCTTGCAAGAAAAGCTAAAGTTCAAAAGGATAAAAGAAGAGTTACAAAAACTAAACGAACTACACATAAAAAAGCTAAAACAGCATTAAAGAAGTTTGACTTAAAAAAGGCAGAAGCAATAAGAGCAATTACAGGAGTACAGAGAAGAGCACAAATTGATAATAAAGCAAAAAGATATGATACTGATGGTCAGAACACTCAAAAACATTTAAATAATTTAAGATTAGCAATAAATGCAAAGCTTTCTGCAAAGGTAAAACAAAACATGGGCAGACCGGGACTAGAAAACCAAACAGGTACATTTGCTGGAAGTGTAAGACTAGAAAGTTTACAAGCACCAAGAGGGGGAAAGACAATAGTTGGAGACTATTCTTATCAATATGCTCCGTATGAAACATTTGAAAATAGTAATAGATGGCCTACAGGATATAATCCTAAACCTTTAATTACTAAAAGTATAAGAGAACTTGCTACAAAACAACTGGCCATGAAATTTACACTTAAGAAATTATAATGGCAATATATAGAACAAAAAGAAAAAAGATTACAGATGCTTTAGTTGAAAAACTAAAAGAAATTGATGGTTCGCACCCATATAATATAAATCTTTTTCAAAATGTAAAAGCGAACATGGTATTTTTGGACGAAATAGAACAATATCCAAAAGTATGTGTGATTGCGGGAGATGAAACTCGTGAGTATCTTCCCGATAATTATAAATGGAGATTTTTAACATTATCAATTAGGGCATATGTTAAAAATGAAGATGATGCCCAAGAAGAACTCGCATTGTTGTTTGAAGATATAGAAAATGTATTAGATAACAGTGATGCAATGGTGTATGATGATAGTGTTTCACCTAGTCAGGCTATTACTCAACTCACAGTCTTAAATTTAAGTACTGATGAAGGAGTAATTAAACCTTTAGGCATAGGAGAGATGGCTATTGAAGTACGATATTAGGAAACGGCATAGCAGATAATAATCTTGCTTAGACCCTTTCCGAAGTGAATAGGAGAAAAAAATGGCACTTAATTTATCTAGAGAAACGAAAGTCTATTTAAGTAAAGTCAATGGTGTTCATGCTAATGGAGAAGGAATCAAAAAGATTGCTGTAACTTCAGGCGGAACTAGTGGATATGAAGTAGGAGATATTCTTGTACAATCTGCAACAGACGGTTCTGGAGCAGGCGCTAGATTAGTGGTTGCTGCAGTTGACGGAAGTGGAAGAGTTACACAAGTTTATGTTCCAAACAATGGTAGAGGAAGAGATCATGCAAATGGTGATGTCCTTACATTTGCCGCTGGTGGTAACGTAAAAGGTGAAGGAAATAGCGCCTCTCAAAGTGGAAACGTAACTGCAACTGTAGATGGTTCTGCAGGAGTTGGTGGTACAACAACTGCCGATGGTGCAAGAGCAGCATTAGGTTTGTTTAAAGGTAATGGTACAGATGCTAATACATTCAGAATTGGTGTATTAGATGGATACTCATTCTCACAAGCAAATAGTACAACAGATGTTCAGGTTACTGAAGCAGGAGCTACCCCCGTTAGAGGATCAAAAAGATTCAATGACTCTCTTGATGCTGGTGAATGGTCTTTCCAAACATATTTAAGACCATATAAGCACTCATCTAATAGTTGGGGTACAAACAATGACCACGATGCAGTTGAGAATATCTTATGGTCTGCACTAGCAGGTACAGAATTAGAGGGAATTAACTCAGGTACAGGAGCAGCAGTTACAACAAATGGTACAAACTATTTAGTTGATTTTAACGAGTCTAATGTACACGAACTTATGAAATTCCAAATCTATTTTGTTCTTGAGAATACAACTTATAGACTAAATGAAGCCCAAGTTAACCAAGCAGAGATTGATTTTTCAATTGATGGTATTGGAACAATTACTTGGTCAGGAAACTGTACAACTATTGATCAAATTTCTGAAGCAATAGAAGACCCAAATGTCGTGTTTAGTTCAGTAAATGGTGATTCAGCAAGAGCTTACTCAGCAAATGCTAAAGAATTATTTGCAGAAGCAATGAATTTTGTTGATGTTACAGGAACAGATGATGCAGATTATCTGAAAAATAAACTATCAACATTAACTTTATCTACTGCAGCACAAGGTGGTGGATCAGCATCTGGTGGATTAGATTCCAGAACATACGACATAGCTATTACTGGTGGAAACATCACAATTGCTAATAATATTACTTTCCTAACTCCAGAAACTCTTGGGGTTGTGGATAAGTCAATCGGTTCATTTACTGGGTCAAGAGCAATAACAGGTTCTTTAACTTGTTATCTTGATACTAAATCAAATGGATCAAACCAATTGTTGAAAGACTTACAAGGTGCAACAAACCTTGTTACAAACTCATTTGATATGAGCTTATTTATGGGCGGAGCCTCTGCACCAAATGCAGAAATGGATATGCCTAAAGCTCACGTATCAATTCCAACAATTGATGTAGCAGACATTATTTCAACTACAATTGAATTTACTGCACTCGGCACATCTCTATCTAATAAAGACGAGATGACTATCAAGTACAAAGGCGTCACTCAACATAATGATGCCACTTATGGAACTGATAGAAGTCAGGCATAAATGTCTTATAACTTTCTTAGAGAAAGTACCGTACACATTGTGTACAACGGGAGTCGTTATAGAATATTTACGACTCCCGACCTTTCGTTCAACCAAACATTTGCGGAAGATGCATATCAAGTAAAGACTTTACATGATCAGACAAAAATGTTTCAAGGTTCAAGTATAACGAAAGCAAATCCTGCAAACTTTAATTTTGCAGTTCACTTAACTAAAGAGAAACATGAAAGCATTGTTTTAGAGTTGTTACTAACTACTACAAACGATGTTATGAATGAATTTGATCTGTATGTACAGTCAAATAATGCAACTTTCAAATTAGAGGGTTGTATAATAACTGAAGGAAACTTTGAATTTGGTAGAGGTACAATTACTAAATTAAATATAAGTGGACAGAGCAAAAAGCTAACAAGAGCAGGAAATGAGTCTTTTACCATTCCTGGTAGTGTGGCTTCCCAGCCTTCCACTAGAACCGAAGTTAATTCTATATTAGACTTAGAAAGAAACGGTTCTGATATATCTAATTTAATTTCTGGAACTCTAAGTGTGCAAAATTCTGCAACTTGGACTCCTTTTGAAAATTTACAAAATAGTCTTTCAGTTACAAATGCAAGTACTGCAATGTATCCAAATAAACATACTCTAAATAATAGAGTTGTTTCAGGAAATATAACGCAGTATCTTACAGATGATAATGTTGGAACTTTTCAAGAGTTTGATACTAGCGATAATTTCCGATTAAAAACATTAGTAAATGGATCAACCCATCTTGACGCAAATTTAACGGGTTGTATATTTACAAAAAGATTACAAGTAACAGAAGTGATGACCCAAACGTTTGATTTTAGATTAAAAGACAGTCCAGCAAATTTAGCAACTGTCATAACATATAACACAGTATAAGGAGAAAAAATGGAATTAAAATCATTAATAGTAGATATAAAAACTGCTTGGGTAGACTTTCCAGGCATGGAAGGGTTTAGTGTGGAACTAGCTAACCTTTCTAGAAAAGAATTAGTAAATCTTAGAAAAAGATGTATTACTAATAAGTTCAATAGAAAAACTCGCATGTTTGAAGAAGATTTAGATGAAGCAAAATTTGTAAAAGAATTTTCAGCAGCTACGATCAAGGGTTGGAAAGGATTAAAACTTTCTTACTTAGAAGATTTAATGTTAGTTGATCTTAAAGGTCAAGATGTTAATAAAGAAATGACTTATTCTGAAGATAATGCACAAGTACTAGTAGAAAACTCACAAGAGTTTGATAATTGGCTCAATGAGGTAGTCTTTGACTTAGAACACTTTCGTGGAGGAAGCAAAGGAGAAGTTATTTCAAAAGCTGAAAACGTTTCTTGATAATCAAGACGTGGGTATGACAAAAACCCAATATCTTGAAATGATGGAACAAATGGGTGAAGAGCCCGACTGGGATAAATGCCCAGTAGAGTGGGAAGATTTTCCACAAGGATTAATAGATGCAGTAAATATCTATTATTCTTTAGGTGATAGAGTATACCCTGACATTGGTTTTGTAGGAAAAGACTATACCAATTTTGAATTTTTACTCAAAGATAAAGACTCTAATAAAGAGTTTACTTTTGAAGTTTGCAAGTGGTTAGAACATAGGCAAGTAAAAGAATCACAAAAGAAACTAAAAGCAGAGTATGATAAGTTAAAAAGAAAATAATGGCAAAAACGATAGCAACATTTGAAGTTCAAGTTAAAGGTAAAAATATTAGCGTTGTCGCTAAAGATACTAAAAAACTTGGTACTGAAGTTAAAAAGACAGGAAAAGAAGCAGATGTAACTTCCAAAAAAGTTGACAAACTTAATAAGAGTGCTAACTCAGTAAGAAGAGGTTTACACGGTGCTGCTGGTATGTCTTCAAACGCTACTAAAAACTTCTCAAAAATGAATCAAGGCATGGGCGGATCTACCGGACTGGTAGCTGCTTATGCTACTCTTGCTGCTAACGTCTTTGCGGTCACCGCTGCATTTACTGCTTTAAGATCAGCTGCACAAGTAGAAACTCTAACGCAAGGTTTCAATTTCTTAGCTTCTCAAATAGGTAAAGATGGAGAAGAAATTGCACGAAATCTAATTAATATTAGTGGTAATGCACTAAGTATGGCAGAATCTTTAAGAGCCTCTTCTATTGCTCTTACTGCTGGATTTGAACTACAAGATATGGAACGACTAACAGTGGTCGCACGAAATGCTTCTATTTCTTTAGGACGAAATCTACCAGATGCGATTGATAGATTATTCCGAGGTGTTGCAAAGATAGAACCAGAAATTCTTGATGAACTAGGTATACTTGTAAGATTAGACACTGCTGTAGAAAACTATGCTGCTCAACTAGGAAAAGCAGCAGCAGATGTTACAGACTTTGAAAGAAGACAGGCTTTTTTAAATGCAGCAATAGAACAAGGTGAACTTAAATATGGAAGATTAGGTGAAGCAATTGAAACAAATCCATATGACAGATTAGCTGCATCTTTTGGTAACTTAGCAAAGTCTTTCATAAGTCTTGCAAATGTAGCAATAGGACCACTAATAGATTTATTAGCAAATAATATGAGTGTTCTTATTGGAGTGCTTATAATGTTTGGAAGTACGGTAGTATCAAAAATGTTTCCAGCTCTTGAAGGAATGGGAACACAAGCTGTAGCAGCAGCTAATAATGCTAGAGAACATGCAAAAGCAGAGAGACAAAGAGCAAAAGATATACTAGGTGCTTCTAGAGCAATGATTGCTGCCTCAAAGGGTGGTGGAGCTGGAATGCAGCAGTTACGTCTACAGATTCAGCAAGGTAAAGCAGTAACAAATTATCAAAAAGCATTAGGATCGTTAAGTAAATCAGAAAAATTAAGAGAAAGAAATTTAACTAAATTTCATGGAGCAGAATTAAAAAGAAAGAAAGCAGAATTAGCAGAGATCAGAAAACTTAAAATAGAGGTAGAAAGACTACAAGCAGCAGAGAAAGGTAGAGCCGCTTCTCAACTAAGAGCGTCAGCTGCAGGAAGAGCCGCAAAAGAATCTGGAGTTACATCAGCAGGAATTACTGCCATTGGTGGTTCTGGTGGACTTACTGGTTTTAAAGAAGCAAATAAAGCATTTTCAAACTTAGGCAAAGAAATAACTAAAACAGAAAGAAAAGCTGGTAACTTAGTAGGTCCAAAAGGCAAAAGAAAATTTACTAGTTTTGGTAAGCAAGCAGCTGCTGGATTTAGATTAGCGTCTGGTGGAGCAAAATTATTTGGCGCCGCGCTATTAAATGCTATACCTTTAATCGGACAAATAATATTCTTTGGTTCAATACTGATTAGTACGCTTAGTGGAATGTTTAAAAAATCAGATGATGTTAAAACAAAAACTCTAGAACTTTCAGATGCTTATGAATCATTATCAGCCAGACAAGAAAAATTTTTAGAAGGACAAGAAAATCAAGTAAAGGTTTTAAGAAATAATGCAACTAATTTTGATCAACAAGCAGAAGAAGCTTTTAGATTGTCTGATGGTTTAGCATTTGCTGCTGGAGGACTTACGGATTTATCTGACTCATTTGAAGACTTCGCAATAGAAGAAGCAGAGAAAAAGATAACTCGTTTATCAATCGCTCTTGGAAACTTTCAAGAGTTTGGCGAAGACGCAGGGACGTTCTTTAAGAATTTAGGGTTGGCATTTAAATTATTAGCAACAACAGAACTAACATCGGTTGGTAGAGCTTTTCAGGAAGTGGGTAAGGGTCTTGAAGTTCTAAATACTCCGTCAGATGCTGAAATAGAAGCAGAAAAACAAAAGAGATTGGCGAAGAGATTGGAAGACACTAGAAAAGCATATGGTGTGCTTACCGAGGTATTCCCAGAGCTTGAAGAAAAAGCAAACAAGAGTTTTACAACATTTTTATTACTTGAACAGCCTTTTAACTTGTTAGCTTCTTCTACTCAAAAAGTTACAGGTGGTTTAGATGGTTTTATAAAAATTATTCAGGATAATGTTCCAGATGCTACCACTCAAATGGAAATAATTGATGCTGCTATGGAAGCTTTTGATACTACAACACAAAACACACTAGGAAACGTAGAAGGTTTCGGAAAAGGACTGGAAGATCTTGAAAAGAAACTTTCTGTTGCACAATCAAAACTTGCAAGAAAATCTGAAGCAAGAGTTTTTGCTGATGCACTTGAAAGTTTATTAAAAACTTTTCAAGAGTTGGAAAAAACCGATCCAAATACTGTAGTACAACTTCTAGAAGGAGCACTAAGTGAATCTCAATTAACGACTTTAGAAAAGTTTGGTGTAAGTATTGATTCACTATTTAAATCAGGAGAAGAGTTAGGCGAAGGTGAGAATAGCTTATCAACTTTACTTGAATTTTTTAGTAGAAAAGCAGAGATAGAAGAAACTGCTGCATCTATAAGAAAATTAGATCAAGCTCAACAAGCATTAGCAAAAACAGCATCAAAACTTGCTGTAGCAGGAGCCAAATTTAATAATACACTAAAAGCAATTAGAGAGACTGGCACACCTGATATTCTTCCAGAAGACAGAGCAAAAGCAGCTGTGGCTAACCAGAAGATACAGTTAGCCAATTTAACTAATGAGTTTAATGCAAAACAAGCAATAGTAGATTTAGAGAAAGAGCAAGCACAAATAGAATTAGACAATAATAAAAATATAGATGCTGCAGAAAGAGAGATACGTCAAAGAAGATTAAATTCTATCGCTGCAATTAAACAAGCTCAACTAGATGCAGATGAAGTAATAGCAAAGCAACAAATAGATTTAGCATTTGCTGTAGAAAGAGCTAAAGCAGGACAAGAGGGCAGTCAATTACAAAGAATAGGATCAGCTGCTGCTTTAGGTGTTTTTGATGATGGAGCTATTGAAGAAAAATTAAGAGCAACAAGAGGAATATTAACTCCAATGATTGAAGACTTAAATAAATTAGGACCCGAAGGTGAATTAGTGGGGCAACTAACTACAAGTGCCTTTAATATTGCAGATGCTTTTGTTATAATGGCAAATGCAGTAGATGGTTCTGGACGAAAACTAGAAGCAATCGGAGCAATTATTTCTTCAATTAGTGCTGTTATGGCAGCAAACTCAAAAGCACAAATAGCAAACATAGATCAACAAATAAATGCAGAAAAGAAAAGAGATGGAAAATCAAAAGAATCTCTTGCAAAAATACAAGCCATGGAGAAAAAGAAAGATGAAATGGCACGAAAAGCTTTTGAAACAAATAAAAAGATGCAAATGGCTTCTACAGTTGTTAATACAGCCGCATCAATTGTTAAAACTTTAGCTGACCCAAATCTAAGCGTACCTACAAATATAATACTTGCAACAATGATAGGCGCATTGGGTGCAGCACAACTTGCAGTCATATCTAGAACTAAATTCCAGAGTTCTTTAAGTGGAGCAGAAAAACCTTCAATGACTAATCTAAGCATAGGAAACAGATCAAAGAATGTAGATGTTTCTCAAAGAGCAACTGCAGGAGAGTTAAACTTTTTAAGAGGTGGTAACACAGCAGGTCAAAATATAGGCGGAGCAGGAGCAAGTCTACCTGGAGCAGCTATGGGTAGAAGAGCTTATGCAGATGGTGGCGTAATAGTAGGAGAACGAGGACCTGAAATAGTAACACCAACAGTGCCTGTAGATATTACTCCAAATCACGAACTAAGTGGACAACCAACAAATGTAAACTTTACAATTAATGCTATAGATGCACAAGGAGTTGAAGAGGTTCTATCAGCACAACAAGGAAATATTATTAGAATGATAAGAGAAGCAGCCAATGAAAATGGAGAAAACTTTTTACCACAAGTAGATACCATGGCGTATGGGAGTAAAACATAATGTCAGGATTTAGCACTTTTGCAAATAGACTACCTGATCCAGATTTTAAAATCACAGAACAGGGAGATAATGATAATTCAAATGGACTAGCAGGGCCTGGATTTGCTTCTGTAAGATTTATAAGCACAGCACCTACTGCAGTATCACGAACAAATAGTGGACGAGTAATTACTCGTAGCATAGTAAATCAGAGATGGTCAATTACTATAACATATAAC